>ERZ826146.409-NODE-409-length-51173-cov-6.589753_pt1 | contig 51173 bp, 57 predicted proteins | sample MGYA00519857_ERZ826146 | MGnify/ENA primary metagenome ERZ826146 (study PRJEB31778, sample SAMEA3449222) | human gut metagenome | biome: human gut; feature: human-associated habitat; material: faeces | place: United Kingdom | collected 2010/2012 ...
CGTGGCCTTAGCACTGCTGTAGGTGATGAAGGTGGTTTCGCACCTAACCTCGAGGGTACGGAAGATGCTTTGAACTCTATTCTGGCCGCTATCAAAGCTGCAGGATACGAACCGGGCAAAGACGTTATGATCGGTATGGACTGTGCTTCTTCCGAATTCTACCACGATGGTATTTACGATTATACCAAGTTTGAAGGTGAAAAAGGTAAGAAACGCACTTCCGCAGAACAAGTTGACTATCTGGAAGAACTAATCAACAAATTCCCTATCGACTCTATCGAAGACGGTATGAACGAAAACGACTGGGAAGGCTGGAAAAAGCTGACCGAACGCATCGGCAACCGTTGCCAGTTGGTAGGTGACGACCTGTTCGTAACCAACGTAGATTTCCTTGCAATGGGTATCGAAAAAGGCTGTGCCAACTCTATCCTGATTAAAGTAAACCAAATCGGTTCGCTGACAGAAACACTGAACGCTATCGAAATGGCTCACCGTCATGGATACACTACTGTTACTTCTCACCGTTCGGGTGAAACAGAAGATGCTACTATCGCCGATATCGCAGTAGCTACTAACAGCGGACAGATCAAGACAGGTTCTTTAAGCCGCTCAGACCGTATGGCTAAATACAATCAGTTACTCCGCATTGAAGAGGAACTGGGAGATTTGGCTGTATATGGTTACAAGAGAATTAAATAATTCAATATTCTCTTACTTGAATAATTCATCCCCGGACAATTAGATTATCCGGGGATTTTTACATATTAACCATTCACTAAATCTTTTTGCATTGTAAGAAAACTAGCTTCACTAAGCATCAATAAATATCTCCAATATTTTGCGAATTGAATTAATAAGGCTACATTTGCAACGTCTAACATATTAACAGACGGTGGGGAAACCTGCCTACTATCGCAGCGAGCATTTTTATGTTCGTATGTGAACTCTTATATGGGCGGTTTCGTCCCCCCATAGAGAGTGTTAATGCACCTCTAAACCTGCCGTCGGTATGTTAGACAATGGGACAGGCGAAACCGCTTTTTTATTAGCACTTCTTCCTCTCCCATCAATCTATTATTCATCTTTTAAATTCTAATGATTATGGAAAACAGTCAATTAAAAGACTTACAGGAAGAGGTTTCAGAAGCTACGAAACAGTATATCCTGACTACATTCAATTCTGAAAATGGAATGAAAACGTATTATTTGCAGATGTCAAACATAATACGCTCTGCGCACATTAATCCTCCCATTGACACCGAATACAACAGTTTAAAAAAGCTAAGCAAAAAGCTCAAGCAATATTGTACTTTCATTCAAACACTTGGCGAACATGAATGGGACAAGGGAATAGCCGATATTCAGAAAGCATTAGGCATTTATCTAATGCAAAATAACATCGAAAGTAAAGAACGCAAACAAACAAACCAAGAAATTGCCTCTCAACTGCAATTCATCGTTTTTCTCTCCGGGAATATAAATATCATCAAGCAACTTCATGGAATATTGCAACGCCATTTATCCAATGTGATGCTTTTACTCAGCTCCTATCCTGAGCATAATATACAAGAATGAATAACAATAATGAATCAAAAAGAAACTGTAAATCTTTGCTTTTCTTAAAAATGGGATATTACAACAATTAGGGAACTGTGTATTTCGATAATATGCGAATATATATAAAAAAGCATCCAGACTAATACCTGAATGCTTTTTTCTTGGATTTGTTATATATCCTTTTTTGAGCCTCTTGTCGGATTCGAACCAACGACCCCGAGATTACAAATCACGTGCTCTGGCCAACTGAGCTAAAGAGGCGGGTGGGCAAGCTACTTACATCGCGCCGCTACAACCAACTACCTTTGCTACGTTCCCGTCCTGGAGGATTCGAAGGGAGCTGGCCGTGTAAGACTTGCCCGTCTTAGTGGGTGCAAAGGTAATAAAAAAGTTTATTTAATCAATCACATAAGCCTGTTTTTATACCTTTTTTAACTAAAAAACCACACTCAACCACACCCTACGGATGTCGGTTTTACAATTAGCACTCTGTCTTCCGTCACAAATCACAGAACATCAAGCCTGAACATCATGTCCCGCCGGCGAGGATTAATAGCACAGGACAAGAAAAGCATAAGGGATAAAACCGTCAAAACCAACATGCCCGTGCAAAGCAAACCATACGCATCAGACACAATCATGGCCTTAAAAACAAAAAGCACCAAAGTCAAATACGGGAATATAAAAAAATTCAACCAACTCCATATCTTACTCATCCGTGTCGGACTGATGTAAAAAACATCCTGCCCTTCACGGTAGACAAAAGACGCGACTGTTACATATTTCAGCTTAACCACTATCCTATCACCATCCATTGCGTCAAGCTCGCAATAATCTCTTTCCTTTGGGCAAACCACCATTAAATGCCCGTTCTTGAACACCCTTATTCTTGTGAAGATGTTATCTAAACCACGGTTAACAATAATTCTCATACCTGACGAATTTTATAAAAGTCATTATCAACATTCAAATGACAAGGATGAAACTATAAATAAAAATCTATCAAGACTAAATTTATATACCTCCCAGACTAATATTAAACTTAGATGCAAACATAATAAAAAAACACCGGAAAACCAAATATTGTCTCGTTGAATGTAATTTTGCATCGATTTTAAAACATTTCACAACCAAAAGCATACAAAAGCCAATCCTACAACGAATTGGCTTGACTTAAAACAACGGAACGCTTCAGCCGGCCGGGCACGCGACTGCGAGACACAAGCTGCCGCGCGGACTTGCATTAGACGTTCATTCAGTCTTGCGGTAACTCATAATAGCCCCAAGCCAAGACAATGCGGCATAAACAGACATGGCTATAAGCTGGGTCTGCAACTCTGCAACTGAGCTGCCTTTAAGGTACAAGGCGCGCAGTGACTCGATATAATAACGCAGCGGATTGAGCCACGTAAGCGACTGCGCCCACTGCGGCATGCTCGACACGGGCGTGAGCAAACCGCTCATCAACACGAAGATTATCAGGAAGAAGAACATCAGCAAGGCAGCCTGCTGCATCGTGGAAGAATAGTTGGAAACTATCAGTCCGAGGCTCGACATTATAAGAAAGAACACGCCCGAAAACAGCACTATCTGCAAAACTCCGCTACGTGGAACCATTCCGTAAAACAAGTACGCCAGCAACATCGACCACAGTAGCATGAACAAGCCTGCCAGCCAGTAAGGCACGAGTTTTGAAAGTATGAAACCGGCACGGCTGACGGGGGCGACGTTAATTCGCTCGATAGTACCCTTTTCCTTCTCGCCGACTATGCTCATAGCAGGCAGAAATCCGATAAGTAGGGTTAAAAGCATCGCTATTACGCCGGGAACCATGAACGCCTTGTAATCAAGACGCTCGTTGAAAAGGAAACGCGGACGCACGTCCACGCCGCCTCCGGTATTCCGGCTTACCCCCACACCACGCTCCGAACGCAACGACGACGAGAAATCAGATATTATACTGAGCATGTAAGCCTGTCCCATGGCACCCTTGACACCGTTCACCGCATTGACATGCACGTTGACCGCAGCCTCGCCCGAACGTACAAGTTCTGACGAAAAATCGTGTCCGATCTCAAGGATTATGTCGGCTGTGCCAGCCTCCACGCATTCCAACGCACCGCTGTAATCGTCCACTACCGACGTGAGGACGAAACTGGAAGATGCGTCAATACGCTCCACCAGCCGCCACGACAGCTGGCTATGGTCGTTGTCAACGACGCAGAACTTCAGGTTTTTCACCTCCTGGTTGGCAGCAAACGGCACAACCAGAAGAATAACCACCGGCAGTATGATGAAGACTTTGGGCAGAAACGAATTGCGTTTTATCTGCAACAGCTCCTTTTCTATCAGGTATCTTAATGCCATAACCTTCTATTTTCTTAATCAAACCCTCTTAAATCCTTAACTTGAACTTCCTTAGCGACACAACCAGCAGCACCGCCTCCATGACGCACATCACCCACACGTCCTGAAGAATGAAACGCGCCTCGACGCCTTGTATCATCAAACGGCGCGCCGCGTCGATATACCAACGCGCAGGCACAATGGCAGAAACATACTGAAGCACTTCGGGCATGCTCTCAAGCGGGAAAGCAAGTCCTGACAGATAAACCGTAGGAATGATGAACAACAGCGACAGTACCATTGCCGCAAGCTGCGTGCGCACAAGGTTTGATATGAACAACCCGAGCGTAAGCGCCACGAGGACGTAAAGCAGCGTGACGCCGAGAAAGCACAACAGGCTGCCGGCCATGGGCACACCGAGCACAAAGCAGGACAGCAGTAGCACCATTGCCACATTCAACATGGAAATGACAAAGTAAGGAACAAGTTTCGCCATGATTATGCACGACGGTGAGAGGGGCGACACCAGCAGCACCTCCATGGTGCCAGTCTCCTTCTCGCGCACTATCGAAATGCTGCTCATCATTACGCAGACGAGCATCAGAATCATACCGATAACGCCCGGTACAAAATTGTATTCGCTCTTTTGTTGCGGATTATAGAGCAGGCGTGTCACCGGAACTACCGCCGCACCGGCATCGTCAATGCCGCAGCCTGCCACCTCGCTGCGCATCGAAGCTATAACCTGGCTTACGTATTGTAGGCGCATCGTGGCCTGGTTAGGCTCCGTACCGTCCACGAGGACCTGCACTTCCGCCCTGCCCTCGTGCAATATCCTGTCGGCAAAGTCATTGCCGAACACTACAACCACGTCAGCATCGCCCCTGCGGAGCATCTCGCCGGCACTGCCGGCGGAAGCAGGAACGCCGACAATACCCGTATAAGCATTTGACGCCAGGCGACTGCATATCTTCGACGTCAGCACGTCATGCGAATTGTCTAACACGGCAACACGCACCCTGCCGACCTCGGTGGAAACCGCATAGCCGAACAGCAGCAACAGCACGACGGGCGAACCGAGCAACACCATCATGCTGCGCACGTCGCGGAAGATGTGCATGAACTCCTTATGGACGAACGAAACAAAACCGTTCCATCCGCCCGCCTTGCGCCCCGCGGCACGGGACGTTACGCCGCCGGTGCATCCACCAGCCGGACAAGTCCGGCGGCTGTTGTTATAGTCTGTCATCGCCATGTCGTTTGCGTGCTATTTCCGTTTTACCTTTAAAATATCAAAATCACTTATTCCCTGCCGTGACCGCTCCGCCACAGCCTACCGCCTTGAAGAACACTTCGTTCATGTTCTCCGCCGCATACCTGCGCTTCAGGGCTGCAGGTGTGTCCAGTGCGGCTATCTTGCCGTCGACCATTATCGACACCCGGTCGCAATATTCGGCCTCGTCCATATAGTGCGTAGTAACAAAAACCGTCATGCCACGGCCGGCGGCCTGGTATATCTGTTCCCAAAACCTGCGGCGAGTCACAGGGTCAACGCCTCCGGTAGGCTCGTCGAGAAAAACAATCTCCGGCTCGTGGAACACGGCAAGGGCGAAGGCCAGCTTCTGTTTCCAGCCGAGCGGCAGTCCGCCCAACAGCAAGTCGCGCTTGCCTTCAAGTCCGAATTCGCGCAACACCGTTTCGGTCTTGTCCTTTATACCGTGCCTGTCCATGCCGTATATTCCGCCGAAAAGGCGCATGTTCTCTACTATCGTGAGGTCGTCGTATAGCGAGAACTTCTGGCTCATGTAGCCGATGCGACGCTTCACCTGCTCGGGCTGCGTGCCCACGTCGCACCCTGCCACGACAGCCCGTCCTGCCGAAGACTTGCTCAGACCGCACAACATGCGCATGGCCGTCGTCTTGCCGGCACCGTTGGCGCCGAGGAAGCCGAATATCTCGCCCTTGCGCACATTGAACGAAATGTGGTCGACAGCCACAAAACCGCCGAACGTTTTGGTCAGTTCCTCCGCCGTTATAACGTTTACGTTTTCCATATCCACACACACTGGCATGCCAGTAACATATTAAACATACGCACGTATCAAAATTCCAAGTTTGCAAAAGACGGCCTTCCACGTCGCAAAAGGTTATCTCTTAGCCCCTCAAAGGTTACCTTTTACACGCCGATTGGCGGCGTTTTGCACGGTCATTGATACTACGCTGATTTCCAACAAGTTAGTATTATATCAAAAATTCATGTTCGGCTTTCTGCTCCAACGTCTTTTCCCATCAGCGACATGAAACAATCCTCGACCGAAGGACTCGTTTCACTTATCTCAACCTGTCCCAGTCCGAGTCTTAGCAGACACTCGTCCAACCTGGCAACAGTGGCTCCTGGCGAGAGCGTAACGTGGAACGAATCGCCAAAGGAGAACGATGTGGCAACAGCCCTGCATTCATTCAGCGCGACGGCAAGCCGCCGCATGTCGGCGCACCTCACGGCATACAGCCTGCCCACGTAAGCCCGCCGTATGCCGTCGGGCGTGTCGGTGCGCAACAAGCTGCCGTCCTGTACCAGCGAGATGCGGTCGCACCACGACGCTTCATCCATGTAAGGGGTCGACGCTATGATGGTTATCCCGTAGTCGTGCCTCAACCTTTGCAGCATTGACCAGAACTCCTTGCGCGACACGGGGTCGACGCCCGTGGTCGGTTCGTCGAGCAGCAACACGCGCGGGGCATGTATCAAGGCACAGCACAAGGCCAGTTTCTGTTTCATTCCGCCTGACAGCTTACCGGCGCGCCTTGTCCTGAACGGCTCGAGCTGGCTGTAAATGCCCTTCACCATGTCGTAGTTGCGGCTTAGCGACGTATTGAACACCGAGGCGAAGAACTCAAGGTTTTCCTCTACCGAGAGGTCCTGGTAGAGCGAGAATCGCCCCGGCATGTAGCCAATCAGCCGCCTTATGTCGCGCATGCCCGTCCTTACGTCGTAGCCGTCAACCGTGGCCGTGCCGCAGTCGGGCAGCAACAGGGTGGCAAGTATGCGGAACAGCGTTGTCTTGCCGGCACCGTCGGGACCAATTATCCCGTACATCTCACCCTCGCCAACGCCGAACGTCACCCCGTCGAGGGCTTCCACACGGCCGTAGGATTTACGCAAACCGTCAACTGAGACAATATCCATAACTTCAAAACTTTACGTCGCCGTACATTCCTATCTTAACCAGTCCGTCGGTATTCCTGACCGATATTTTTACCGCGTAAACGAGGTTTGCCCTCTCGTCGCGTGTCTGTATGGTCTTAGGCGTAAACTCCGCCTTGTCGGCTATCCACGTAACAACGCCCTTATACTCGCGCCTGCCGTCCTCGCCCATGTCCGCATACACCTTCACCTCCTGCCCTATCTTCAGTTTCGTGAGCTGTGGAGCGGTTACGTATGCGCGCAGCCGCATGTCGCTGACGTCGGCTATCTTGAACAGGGGCTTGCCCGGCGTGGCGTACTCGCCGGCTTCGGCGTACTTGTCGAGTACTGTTCCGCTTATAGGCGACTTCACATGGCACTTCTCCAGATTGTCCAACACCTGGCGCCGCTGTATCTCGGTTGCGTCCATCTGCCTGTTCAGGCTGGCCGTACTATTGTCGAGCTGCGACATCTGCGCCTCCAGCTGCCTGCGCAACACCCTTACGCTGCTCTCTGCGTCGTCGAGCATCTTGCGGTTGGCGGCGTTGTCGCTGACAAGCATCTCGTATCTTCTGCGCTCCTGCTCGGCCTTTGCCTGCTGCTGCCGGGTAACGGCTATCTGCTTCCTGATGTCGGGCCGCTGGCTTGCATATGCGTCTTTTGTCGCCCCGAGCTGCATCGCACGCAGTTGCAGCTGCACCGTGTCAATCAGTCCCACCTGCTGGTTTGCCGTCAGACGGTCGCCCTCGTCTATGTCGAAATACATCAGCCTGCCCGTCTGTTCCGCCGAAACTATAACTTCTGTTGCCTCGAACATTCCCGTTGCGTCATAGTCCTTATCGTCTGAAGAACAGGCCACAAGCGTAAGGACGGCCGCCGTTAATATCACATTTCTCATCGTTCAGAAATTATTAAGATGTTTTACTTTATATATTTCCCTTATCAGCTGCACTTCGTGAATGCGCTTGCCGAGGCGCGCCTCGCTAACGGCATTTATGTCGCGGAGCATCTCGTTCACCGTCTCCGTTCCGTTGGCAACGCGCTGCGCGGCCTTGTCGCGTATACGTTCACGCAGCATTATTATCTCATCGTCTTGCCCAATCTGCTTTTTAAGGCTGCTTATCTCACCGTCCTGCAGCTCCGTCTGCAGGCGTGTGTTGAACAGGAAGGCTTCGCGCTCCGACTCTATGTCCTGCCGTTCAACCTCAATCTTGCGCTTGTCGTTGCTCCGTGTGTACAGGCTTCCGAAGTTCCAGGTCAGCGTCGCGCCTATTTTATAATATGCGTCAAACTCATTTTTCAGCATGTTAAGCGCGGGATTGCCGTATCCGCCGCGTACATACACGCCCAAACGGGGGCGCAGGCTGGTGTCAAGTGTCTTCAGACGGACGTCGAGCAGACGGTTCATGGCCGCGTACAAGTCAAGTTCGGGACGGCGGTTGCCGTCAGGCAGCATGGCTGGCGGCACTGGTTTAACCAATGTATCGCTCTCAACGAAGTTCTTACCGGTGAACGTTTCAAGCATGCGCATGTAAGTTTCCCGACGTGTCTTCAGGTCGGTCTCCTTCTGGCATGCCTTAACCTGCTCGACCATCACGGCGTCCACGTCGGTCTGGTTGGCCACTCCGCCCTTCACCATAGCCTCAACCGATGCAAGTGCAAGCGACAAGTCGTCCTTCAGCACGTTTACTTGCCTGATTTGTTCGTCAAGCACCAACACACCGAAGAACAACTGGTCGACACGTTCGTTGACGCCGTACATGGCCACGCTGACCTGTTCGCGCTCCACGTCGCCCTGTGCATTGGCAATGCGTTTGGCTGCTGCCGTCTGGCCTCCGTCATACACCTGCTGGGTGACCGTCAAACTTACGTCGTACTGGTCTTTGGACAATGCAGGAATGTCAACGCCCGGTATTTCGACGGGAAGACTCGTAACGTCGCTCTGATAAGAAGCCCCTGCGCTCAAACCGACCTGTGGCAGCCACGCCTTCATGGCGTTTTCGACCGTGAACTGACGGCTTTGCTCCACTAGGTCGTAACGCCTTATCAAGGGATAGTTGGCCCTTGCCCACTCCTTGCACTGCTCCAGCGTTACCTGTGCAAAACCGTCAACGGCGCAAGCAAGTGCCAACAGGCAGAATAAACATCGTTTCATATAATCGCAAATGTTTTTGTTTCACATTGCAAAGATAATGGAATAATACGACAATCGCATTATCTTATGCTGGCGCAGAATGTTCTTTTTGTACTGTAATGAGCTTCCAATAATGGGTTTAGGCCGTTTTTTATTGTCTATATTTATTATTTTCGTACTTTTGCCACACATTAATCAAACGACAACGGCATGAACAACAAATACCCCGAACGCTTGTCTTTCCATGAAATACGTGGGATGCTGGGAGGAATAAGTTCAGACATTCCCCATTTAAAGATAATCGACAAGGACATTGCAATGCTCAGAACAGGGCACTGGCTGTTCAAATCGTTCCTGCAAACGAATACCCCGTACATAATGGAAGAAAGCAGGCTGGGCTTCATCAGAAGCGGAAAAATAAGAATGACGGTAAACCTTATCGAACACGAATGCTGCCAAGGGACATTTGCTTTCATTGGAATGGGAAGCATCCTGCAGATAGACGAGTTGTCAGACGATTTCGACTTGTCAGGCATAATGCTTAGCAACGAGCGGCTGAAGGCATCGCTCGGCAGCTCGATGCCTGCCTGGTGCAGCAACAATACGTCTTATTTCACAATAAGGCCGCAGGCTGAAGAAGCCGAAACCGTAAAGTTACTGTTTGACAGCGTATGGAATCTGATTAACAAGGAGACTTTCCCTGACGAAACACTCAATGGTCTTGTGTATGCCTTGATACATTATTATAACTACCTGAAAGGTATGGAAAACGAAACAAGCCGTCACGAAAAAATACGCAACAAGGAACTGTTCGACACCTTCATACGCCTTGTCAACTCATACGGCAAGCACGAACGCAAGCTCTCTTTCTATGCGGACAAGATGTGCGTCACGCCCCGTTACCTCGGCACCTCAATCAAACAAGCCAGTGGAATAACGGCAAAGGAATGGATAGACCGTGCCGTGCTGACTCACGCCAAGGTCATGTTGAAATACAGCAGCAAGATGGTTGCGGAGATAGCTTACGAACTTAACTTCCCAAACGTCAGTTTTTTCTGCAAATACTTCAAGCTCGCAACGGGACTAACCCCACAGGAATACAGGATAAAATAAAAGAACGGCGGTGGTGAATGCTTGCTTCACCACCGCCGTTTTATCATTCTTCCATTTCCCCGTCAAGCCTTGTGTCTTTGCTGATGCTGACTCCACCGGTTCTGGAAATTGTTATCAGAAGCGGCACGTACTCGTCACTGAGCACGTCAGGGGCGCCGACACTGGCGGCCAACACAATGTTATCACCTTCAACCCCGTCGATTACGATACCGAGCAAGGCGTTCTTCTTGATGTATTCGTCGCCTACCTGCGACGAAAAATCGTCTTTAGTGAAAGTGCGGTTGAAGAACTGCGTGCCGTCGGGTCGTGTCACGCTGACTTCAATCTTATTGTCATAATACTTGCCTCCGCCTTCATCCGAGATGACGGGCAACGATGTATCGGCACGCCTGCTAATGCCTATGCCGTATTGTGCGCCCAGCCATTCAACCGTCTCATGGTGGTTGTAATCCTGCATCCTGACGGGTGAAGCCGGTGCCTTGACAACAGGTTTCTTGGCTATAATGTCCTTACTTTGTTTCTTGTCGCCGCAAGCCGCGAGCGATAATGCCACGGCCGAGGCTATTAACAACTTGGGTATGATTCTCATTTCCTGTTTTCTTGTATTACGGCGCAAAGGTAATGTATTTTTCCGAGTAACCGAAACAAATGATTTCAAAGATGCAAGCATTATTGAAAAACATACTCCATATTGACGCCCTATTGGTTTATTTTTACTAACTTTGTCTTCGAATATGAAGAAAACGGCAGTATATTTATTATTATTCGTACTCCTGCTGGCATCATGCACGGGCGGGAATAAGGCTGAAAACAGCAACGGGCCGACCGACTCGGTGCCCGTTATGGTAATGCACATAAGGAAATGTTCCAAGCTGTACACGGCCGAATACAAGGTTCGCAAGATAGTCACCCATGACGACAAGGTGGAGTTGAACGGCTCGTTTTTACAACAGAAGTTCAACATTTCCGTACCGATGTCGTCGCGTAAGATAGCCATCCCCATCGACGCTAAACTGAAAGCATACGTCGACTTCAGCGGATTCTCGGAAAAAAACATAAGAACCGACGGCGACAAGGTTGAAATAATATTGCCCGACCCCAAGGTCGAACTGACGTCGACACGCATCGGGCACAGCGAAGTGAAGAGCCACGTGTCGCTGTTCCGCTCAAACTTCACCGATGCTGAAATGGCCGAATACGAGCGGCAGGGACGCGAAACTATAATCAAAAGCATACCCAAGCTGGGCATAATAGACATGGCACGGGCGGGAGCCACCCATGCCCTAGTGCCCATACTGACACGTTTGGGATACAAGGAAGAGAACATCACGATAACATTCCGCAAGGACTTCACCACGGAGGACTTGCCGCTGCTACTCGAAAACAACACGATTGAAAATGGAAGACAATAACAAATACAGCCGGAAACGACGCTCTTTCTGGTCAGGCATACCCGGAAAGATGGCTAAGGCAAAGCTATACTTCATACTGGCACTGCTGCTCTTGGCCTTAATCGCGGCGGCATATATCGTCAGGTCGTGCAAGGACAACAGCCTGACCGTAAAAGTAAACGACAAGATAAACATCACGCCAACACAGGTAATGGCCATCAAGGAGATAGGCGAATGGGAGTTCCTGTCAATCGAAGACGAGGAAATGGTGGACACGGTCAGGAAAAACCTGTTCAAGGACGACGAACTGATACGTATCTACACGGGTACGCTGCGCCTCGGCATAGACCTTTCAGAGGCCGACGACGACTGGATAAAGATGCACGGCGACACGCTGCGTGTGACCCTGCCAAAGGTAAAGCTGCTTGACGAGGACTTCATAGACGAGGCCAAGACGCAGTCTTTCTTTGAATCGGGCACATGGAACGACAAGGCGCGCGACGACATGTACCACCGGGCAAAGGCAAAGATGAAAGAGCGCTGCCTGACGAAAGAAAACATTGCAAGCGCTGAAGACAACGCTCTGAAGCAGTTTTTCCAGATGTTCAAGGCAATGGGATTCGAGCATGTTGAAGTGAGATTCGGACGCTGATACAGTCAACTCAACCCACAAAGGCGAAGAGCCAAAGCCGCTGCATACATACATGCACGGCTTTGGCTCTTCCCTTTATTTATCAATTGAAAAGGCAGAACACGCCGGCTCCTACGAACAGGAGGCCCACGATGGTGTTAATCCAACGCTGCACGGCGTGCATCCTGTTCCGTACAACCGACGTTCCGCTTACTCCGTAGGCAACGGCCCATGCCAGCACCACGGCAGGCAGCGACGTGGCTACCGAAAACACAACGGGCAGGAAATAGCCTCCGGACGAACGGGCGGACAGCGGCATCAACATGCCGAAATAGACAATGGCGCTCTCGGGACAAAACGACAGGGCGAGCAACACGCCTAGCAAGAGGCTGCCCCATAACCCGCGGAACTTGCGTCCATGCGCAGGCACGTCGGGACAGTGTTCGTGCTTATGGATGAAACGGCCGAACAGGAAATAGCACCCGACAATTATAAGGACGGGGGCAAGCAGTCTTTCGCCCCACTGCCCGAACCAACGGCCAACGGCCTCGGTGCCGCCGCTGCCGCGGAACACGGCAATCAGCACGATACCGAGTACGGAATAGGCCAACACACGACCTGCCGTATATACCAGTCCGCTAACGAGAACGCGGCGGCGGTCGTGCATGTCACGCGCCAGATAGCCCATGGCAGCCACGTTGGCGGCGAGCGGACACGGATGCAAGGCTACTATGAGCCCTAATAAGAAAGCCGTAAGTACGGGGAAACTGCTATTATCAATAATACTCTGAACAAACTCCATTTTACCTTAATTATCGTAAATGCAAAGATATCAATTTTGCATGAGAATGTCAACACGAGCCTTTCCTTTTAAGAAAACTTTACATTTCAAACAAACCCTGCCAACAAGAAAGCGCAAGCCCTGCCATGCGTCTGTAACACATTGATAATCAAGCAGATTGCGGAAGGTTACCTTTTGCAATGCAAAAGACCGTGTTTTGCAGTGTAAAAGGTAACCTTCCGCAAGGCAAAACACGGCATGCTGTAAGGCAACAGGCAATATATAGAAAACCCGGACGGCACAATCACAGTTAAATAAAGGTGGAAAAAATTTGGCTCGTATCGATAAAACGATTAAATTTGCATCCAATATTGAAACCGCAGTGATGATTACTGACAACTTAACGCAGAATCTTTTACGGACAATAGAGAAGTTGTCTAAAAACGAGCCGTCAAGCAAGCTGACAAAGCATGATTACGACGTCAATCCCGTTTCCTCAGGCAAGGCGCTTGAAGATAACAACGTATTGCCCTGCCACGTTCTATTCACCGTTCATAATGTTAAGCCAGCAGTAAACACAACAGCCAGCCAAAACCTTACAGCAACTAATACAACACGCATGCACGGACAGCCCTGCGGCAGCAGGAGAATACGGGCATACGGTAAGAATGATGCGTGCGTAAATGCAGGCAATGCATAAAGACACTATATTCACAAAAACCGCATAACATAAAAAACATATAACCACATAACATTTAATGGAACAAGAATTTGAACTCATCGCCAAAACATTCATGGGCCTGGAGCCCGTCTTGGCAAAGGAGCTTACGCAACTGGGTGCTAACAATGTACAGATAGGACGACGCATGGTGTCGTTCACGGGCAACAAGGAAATGATGTACCGTGCCAACTTCAGCCTGCACACCGCCATTAGGGTGATAAAGCCGATTAAACACTTCAAGGCACAGTCGGCCGACGACGTATACGAGGAAGTTAAGAAAATAGACTGGAGCCAGTATCTCGACCTGAAAAAGAGTTTCGCTGTTGACTCGGTGGTATTCTCCGAAGAGTTCCGCCACTCCAAGTTCGTGTCGTACAAGGTCAAGGACGCCATTGTAGACCAGTTCCGCGAGAAGACGGGACAGCGCCCCAACATATCTGTGGCCAATCCTGACATCCGCCTCAACATGCACATAGCTGAAGACCGCTGCACGCTGTCGCTCGACTCAAGCGGCGAAAGCTTGCACCGCCGCGGATACAGGCAGGAGTCGGTAGAAGCTCCACTCAACGAAGTGCTGGCGGCAGGAATGATTCTGATGACCGGATGGAACGGCGAGACCGACTTCATCGACCCGATGTGCGGCTCGGGCACGCTGCTTATCGAAGCAGCCCTCATAGCCCGCAACATGGCCCCGGGAGTGTTCCGCAAGGAATACGCCTTCGAAAAATGGCCCGACTTTGACGCCGAGCTCTTTGACCGCATATACAATGACGACTCTCAGGAGCGCGAATTCACACACCACATATACGGCTACGACATCGACATGGCTTCAGTACAGAAGGCACGCCTCAACGTGCGCGCCGCCGGACTGACCAAAGACATTACGATAGAACAGGCCGACTTCAAGGACTTCAAGCAGCCTGCTGAAAAGTCGATAATGGTGACCAACCCGCCCTACGGCGAGCGTATATCCACCCCGGACCTGCTTGGCACGTACCGCATGATAGGCGAAACGCTCAAACACAAGTTCAAGGGTAACGATGCATGGGTGCTCAGCTACCGCGAAGAATGCTTCGACCAGATAGGCCTGAAGCCGTCAATCAAGATACCGGTGTACAATGGTTCGCTCGAATGCGAGTTCCGCAAATACCAGATGTTTGAAGGAAAACTCAGCGACTTCCGCGGAGCCGGCAACATACTGAAGACCGAAGAGGAGAAGCGCAGCATGGCAGAGAAGCACCGCTTCAAGCAGAACCGCGAGTTCAAGAAACGCCTCGAGGAGGAGGAAGACAACGAGGAAGGCGACATACGCACGTTCAAATTCCACCGCATAGACTTCAAGGAGCGTGGCGACAACAACCGCGAACGCCGCCGCGGAGGGCGCAACTATGAAGACCGGGGCGACCATTACGAACGGCGCGGCGACCGTGGCGACCGCCGCGGAGGACGCGACACACGAGGCAACAGGGACAAACGTGACTTCAGCAAAAAAGGAAAACGATATGACGACTAACCATAAAAACGCTATAAAGCGCAATGCACGGATGATATTCACGGCATTGTTCACCATATTCGCCATGACTACGGTTAACGCGCAACTAAAGGAGTTCACACTCGAAGACCTTAACTTCGGCGGCACGAACTACCAGAACATGACGCCAAAAAACAAGACTTTGGCGTGGTGGGGCGACCAACTCGTACACCTCGACGTGGAGGAATGCTACATAGTCGACAAGAATACGGGAAAAGAAAAGCTCCTCTTCACACTCGACGACATAAACAAATGGGCTGGAACGTCGGCAGACAGCAGCAAGATTTACCACTTGTTGTACGCCTCATTCCCCTACTCCGACGAACCTTTGGTTCTGATAAACAGGAAAAACGAACGCCTGCTCGTCAACTTCAAGACCAAGAAAACCATCTGGAAGCAAAGCACTGAAGGCGAAACACACGAGGAATGGTGCCCGGTTTCACGCGCCGTTGCCTTCGTCAAGGACGACAACCTTTATGTGACCGACGCTGAAGGCGTAACCCGCCAGGTAACCACTGACGGCAGCCACGACATTGTTTACGCCCAATCGGTACACCGCGACGAGTTCGGAATATATAAAGGCACATTCTGGAGTCCCGACGGACAGAAGCTGGCCTTCTACCGTATGGACCAAAGCATGGTGCCCGACTATCCCCTGGTCGACGTCGACACACGCATAGCCACCCTGCTGCCGACCAAATATCCTATGGCAGGCGAAGCCAGCCACAAGGTCACTGTCGGCGTTTACGACCTGAAAACCGGCAAGACCGTATACCTGAAAGCAGGCGACCCGACCGACCGATACTTCACCAACGTTGCATGGAACCCCGACAGCAAGACGGTCTACATGATAGAGCTGAACCGCGACCAGACCGACATGGAACTGGTAAGCTACAATGCAGGGACAGGCGACAAGACGGCTACGCTGTACAAGGAGCACCACGACAAGTACGTGCATCCCGTCACGCCGATAACATTCCTGCCCTGGGACAACGGAAAATTCATACTGCAAAGCGAGAAAGACGGCTACAACCACCTTTACCTTTTCAATACGAAAGGCGAGCAGCTGAAGCAGATTACGAGCGGCAAATGGATTGTGCTCGAGCTTGTCGGCTTCAACGCCAAGGCCAGGACGGCCATCATCGTTTCTACGGAATGCAGTCCGATACAGAACAACATCTACTCCGTTAACATCGAGACCGGCAAGCGCACACTGCTCGACAACGGACGCGGCGTGCATGCAGCGGCTTTCGGCGACGGCATGCACCGTACAAGCATGTTATCAGCATCGGGCAGATACGCATTCGACAAGTATTCGGAGCCTAAAGTTCCGCGCAACATAGACATAATAGACACGGAGAGCGCAAAGGCAAAGAACTATTTCATCTCACCCGACCCGTGGAAAGGCTACAACGTGCCAGAATACTCATGCGGCACAATCAAGGCCGCCGACGGCGTAACCGACCTTTACTACCGCATGGTGAAACCCGTAAACTTCGACGCGTCGAAGAAATATCCGACAGTGGTTTACGTCTACGGAGGTCCCGGAATACGCAATGTCGAGGCACGCTGGAACTATGCAAGCCGCAGTTGGGAGACGTACATGGCACAGAAAGGATACCTGCTCTTCATACTTGACAACCGCGGTTCGTCCGACAGAGGACGCGACTTCGAGCAGGCAACGTTCCGCAGACTCGGCGTCGAGGAGATGAAAGACCAGATGAAAGGCGTTGAATATCTTAAGTCGCTGGCCTACGTAGACACGACACGCATGGGCGTACACGGTTGGAGTTTCGGCGGCTTTATGACCACGTCGCTTATGACAACCTACCCAGACGTATTCAAAGTTGGTGTCGCCGGAGGTCCCGTCATCGACTGGAAATGGTACGAGGTGATGTACGGCGAACGCTATATGGACACGCCGCAGGCCAATCCGGAAGGCTACGCGAAGACCAGCCTCATCAACAAGGCGAAGAACCTGAAGGGTAAACTTCAGATCATAATAGGCACAGACGACCCCACGGTGGTTCCGCAACACGCGTTGTCGTTCATCAAGAAATGCAACGAAGTTGGCACACAACCCGACTTCTACGTTTATCCTGGCGAAGGACACAACATGATGGGGCACCAGAGCGTACACCTGCACGAGAGGATTACACAATATTTTGAGGACTATTTGAAATAACAAAGTTATGAAAATACTATTATTAGGAAGCGGCGGGCGCGAACATGCACTTGCCTGGAAGATAGCTCAAAGCAAGAAGACTGAAAAACTATACATCGCCCCGGGCAACGCCGGAACGGCAAGCGTAGGCGAGAACGTGGATATAAAGGCCGACGACTTCGACAAACTGAAGGACTTTGTCGTGGCAAACGGTGTCGACATGGTTGTAGTGGGACCTGAAGATCCGTTGGTGAAAGGCATCTACGATGAATTCAAGAGCGACGCACGCACGGCTGCCATACCTGTAATTGGCCCGTCTAAACTGGGCGCACAGCTTGAAGGCTCGAAGGATTTCGCCAAAGGTTTCATGCAGCGCCACAACATACCGACGGCTAAATACAAGACGTTCAACGGCAACACACTTGAAGAAGGACTGCGTTTCCTCGAAACACTGCAGCCCCCTTACGTGCTGAAGGCTGACGGTCTCTGCGCAGGCAAGGGAGTGCTGATATTGCCGACGCTCGACGAGGCAAAGAAAGAACTGCGCGAAATGCTTGGCGGAATGTTCGGCAACGCTTCCGCAAATGTTGTCATCGAAGAATTCCTCAGCGGCATAGAATGCTCCGTATTCGTGCTAACAGATGGCAAGAACTACAAGATTCTGCCCGAAGCAAAGGACTACAAGCGCATAGGCGAACACGACACGGGACTCAATACCGGCGGAATGGGCAGCGTAACGCCAGTACCGTTTGCAACGAAAGAATGGATGAAGAAGGTTGAAGACCGCATAATCCGCCCCACGGTTGAGGGACTTGCCGAGGAAAATCTCGACTACAAGGGTTTCATCTTCTTCGGACTCATCAACGTAAACGGCGATCCGATGGTGATAGAGTACAACTGCCGCATGGGCGACCCGGAAACAGAGAGCGTAATGCTGCGCCTGAAGAGCGACATTGTTGACTTGTTTGAAGGCGTAGCAAACGGAGACCTCGACCGTCGTGAAATAGAGTTTGACGAACGTGCTGCCGTTTGTGTGATGCTCGTCAGCGGCGGATATCCCGAGAAATATGCCAAGGGCTACCCCATTACCGGCATCAACGACGTTGAAGGAAGCATCGTGTTCCACTCAGGTACGGCATTGAAGGACGGCCAAGTGGTTACAGCCGGCGGCCGCGTCATCGCCGTAAGCTCGTACGGTAAAGACAAGGACGAGGCCCTCGCCAAGTCGTTCGCAGAAGCTCAGAAGATACATTTCACTGACAAGTACTTCCGCAGCGACATAGGAAAAGACCTGTAAACAAGTTCTGACAATCCATAATGAATAATCCATGACAGGCCGCGACGCACTATAAGCTGGCGCACATACTGTCATGAATTATTCATTATGAGTTATAATAATTACCAACAATAGTGAAGCGATTACAAAACAAGATAGCCGAAAGCCGCTTCGCCCTGCCTGTCGTTGCCGTATATACTGCGGCAATGTGGCTGGCCGGTGGCATAATAGCCCGACAGCAGTATGTTGAATTTGCGCTGTTCGCAGTGTCAGCTTACCTTATGGCCGAGATGAACAACCGCAACGCACTAATCAGGATATACAGCCGCATGGTGTCGTGTTCGTTCCTTGTATTCGGAACGATGGCGTGGTCAGCGTCTAACTTACAAACATCAGCCACGCTCGACACATGGCTCGTGCAACTGTGTTTCATCGCCGCCTACCTCACACTTTTCAGCTGTTACCAAGACAAGCGCGCCCAAGGCAAGATGTTTTACGCCTTCATGTTCATAGGCGTTGCCAGCACCTTGTTTGTCCAAGCACTGTTTTTCGTACCGCTGCTGTGGCTGCTCATCGGCACGAACCTCATGGCGTTCAGCGGGCGCAACTTTTGGGCATCGCTTATAGGCCTGACCCTGCCATATTGGTTCTTAGGCGGATACTGCGCCCTGACCGGCCAGATTGACTACATCACGGCACACTTCGCCCCGGAAGTATGGGTAACGCCTTTGTTCCAAGGCATCGAACTGCTCAAACCTGACACCATCGTCACGGTCGCATTCATTGCCGTAAGCGCGCTGATCGGCATTACACACTTCATGCGCAACAGTTATAAAGACAAGATACGCACGCGCATGATTTACGAAACACTGATAACCGTAACCCTGTTCTGTCTGGCTTTCATGATTTTGCAGCCTTGCCACCATGCCAATCTTACAGGCATTCTGGCTATCCACGCCGCAGTGCTAACCGGCCATTTCATTGCGCTCACGAATACGAAAATTACAAACATTGCATTCTGCCTGCTCACAGCCGCGGCAATAGCGATTACAGTGTCAAACCTGATTACGGGACAGTAACCAAGAGGAAGCTGACAACTTAAGACGAAAGCCATCAGACATTCATTAAACGATAAAACACCAGACACATTAAAGTATGGACGGATTAATAAGTTTTCTAACCGACTATGGCTATATCGGAATGCTCGTTTCGGGCTTTCTTGCAGGCAGCATATTTCCGCTTAGCAGCGAGGTTGTCATGTTAGCACTTATGGCAGCCGGACTCGACCCGTGGCAACTCGTGATTTACGGCACGATTGGCAACACCCTCGGCAGCATGCTTAATTACTGGATTGGCACGTTCGGGCGAATGGACTGGATTGAGAAATACCTGCACGTAAAGCAGAAAGACCTCGACCGCGCCCAACGCTTCATGGCCGGACGAGGCGCACTTACGGGCTTCTTCGCCTTCCTGCCCGTAATCGGCGAGGCTATAACTATCGTACTCGGACTGATGCGGGCCAATGTCACACTGACACTTGTCAGCGTAACCGTAGGCAAACTTGCACGCTACGCACTGCTCGCCTTGGGTGTGGAAATATTCGTCTGATTACGTAAAAAACGAAAAGCAGGGAAACGGAAAATCCAAATAGAACAAGGTATCCAACCAACCGGGCAAACCCAAAACAACACATATAAGCCCCTATTCACTTAAGCTCGCTTTGCATAAGAAATCAGGGGATTTGCAATAAGCCATGTTTTAGCATCTAAAAGGCCACCTTTTACATCTCAAAAGGTGGCCTTTTGCAATCCAATAGGTAACCTTTTACAAAACGTCGACAAAGCCGGCACCAACAACAAGGTATCAGAAGACTCCAACCAACATTGTTTTAGATAAAATAAAGCATAAGAAATCAGGCACAGGCACATTTATTCAACACAAAAGCGCGGACTTTGCGTAAAATGATGTAACTTTACGCCGGATTAATCTTAAACCTACAATGGAAATAAGGAAATATATCGAAGAAAACGAACCGAGGTTTCTCGACGAGCTGTTCAGCCTGATACGCATACCGAGCATAAGCTCGAAGAAGAGTCATAAACAGGACATGCTGGAATGTGCCGAACGCTGGCGCACACTGCTGCTCGAAGCCGGAGCCGACAGGGCCGAGGTGATGCCGAGCGACGGCAATCCGCTGGTATACGCCGAAAAGCATGTGAGCGACGACGCCAAGACCGTATTAATATACGCCCATTATGACGTCATGCCAGCAGAGCCATTGGAGCTTTGGCACAGCGAACCGTTTGAGCCAGTGGTAAGGGACGGACGCATATGGGCGCGCGGTGCCGACGACGACAAGGGACAGGCTATGGTCCAGGCCAAGGCTTTCGAATATCTTGTAAGGGAAAACCTGCTGACGCACAATGTGAAATTCATATTCGAGGGCGAAGAGGAAATAGGCTCGCCAAGCCTCAACGCATTTATCAGCAAGCATAAGGAGCTGCTCAAAGCCGACGTCATACTGGTATCGGACACAAGCATGCTGGGCGCCGACCTGCCGTCGCTGACCACTGGTCTGCGCGGACTTGCATACTGGGAAATTGAAGTTACGGGACCTAACCGCGACCTGCATTCAGGACACTTCGGCGGAGCCGTGGCCAACCCGATAAACACCCTATGCGAGATGCTTGCCACCGTTGTGGGCAAAGACGGGCGCATAGCCATACCACACTTCTACGACGACGTGGAGGAAGTGCCACAGGCTGAGCGCGACATGATACGACAGATTCCGTTCGACGAGAACAAATACATGCAGGCCATCGGCGTAAACGCGCTGAAGGGCGAAGAAGGCTACTCTACACTGGAACGCAACAGCTGCCGTCCGTCGTTCGACATCTGCGGCATCTGGGGCGGATACACCGGAGAGGGTGCAAAGACGGTACTGCCTTCCAAGGCATACGCCAAAGTATCGTGCCGCCTGGTACCCCACCAGCAACACGAAAAGATTTCACAACTCTTTGTTGACTACATTAACAGTATTGCCCCTGATTATGTAAAGGTGAAAGTTACGCCCATGCACGGCGGCGAAGGCTACGTATGTCCTATTGACATGCCTGCATACCAAGCTGCCGAGAAGGGTTTTGAAAAAGCCTTCGGCAAGAAGCCCCTGGCAGTACGCCGCGGCGGCAGCATACCCATAATCAGTGACTTTGAGCGCATTCTCGGTATTAAGACTGTGCTGATGGGCTTCGGTCTTGAAAGCAACGCCATACACTCTCCCAACGAAAACTTCCCACTCGAGATCTTCCGCAAAGGCATCGAGGCAGTTGTAGAGTTTCACAAACTGTACGATTAAGTGAAGGGTGAAGAACAAAGAGTAAAGAATTCAGAATCTTTCACCGCTTCTTCCTACACATAATAAATAAGGGTCGGCTTTCCGACCCTTATTTATATTATCAATACTTTATTTACACACATGAACTGCCTGTAAACATTATGCCCTTACATTTAACCAGGAATCATTGCATGTCATTGACAACCTTCATTATCTGCTTGCCCAGTGCGTCAGCCTCTTCCATTGTCGATGCCTCGCTGTACACACGGATTATCGGCTCGGTATTCGACTTGCGCAGATGCACCCACTTGTCGGGGAAGTCAATCTTCACGCCGTCGACATCGTTAACCTGCTGGTCTGCATACATTTCCTTGACTTTTGCAAGAATAGCATCGATATCAGTAGTCGGCGTAAGGTCTATGCGGTTCTTGGCAATGTAATAGTCGGGGAAAGTAGAACGCAACTCGCTCACCTTACATCCCTTGTGAGCCAGTGACGAAAGGAACAAGGCTATGCCTACAAGGGCGTCGCGACCGTAGTGGCTCTCGGGGTAAATCACACCACCGTTGCCCTCGCCGCCTATGACGGCTCCTACTTCCTTCATTTTCGTAGTGACGTTAACCTCGCCAACTGCCGAAGCCGTATATTTACCGCCGTGGCGCTCAGTCACATCACGCAGGGCACGTGTGCTGCTCAAGTTGCTGACCGTATTGCCAGGCGTATGGCCAAGCACATAATCGGCAACGGAGACAAGCGTATATTCTTCTCCGAACATACGTCCGTCCTCGCAGATAAAGGCAAGGCGGTCTACATCGGGATCAACAACTATGCCCAAGTCAAAACCACCGCCACGCATACGCTCCATTATGCCACCAAGATTCTTCTCCAAAGGCTCCGGATTATGCTGGAAATCGCCATTCGCCTCGCCATTTAGAATTTCGTACTCTACTCCTAGCGCGTCAAACAGTTCAGGCAGTATGATTCCTCCTACGCTATTTATCGTGTCAACGCACACGCGGAAACCAGCCTTGCGCACAGCATCGACATCTACAAGGTTAAGGCCGAGCACGGCATCGACATGTTTCTTATTATAAGAATTGTCGCTTACGTAACGGCCTACCGCGTCAACTTCCGCATAGACAAAGTCTTCACTGGCGGCAATAGACAAGACCTCGTTGCCGTCTTCCTTGCTCAGGAACTCGCCTTCGCGGTTCAGCAGTTTCAAGGCGTTCCATTGCCGGGGATTATGGCTTGCCGTTATTATAATACCTCCATCGGCACCAGACATTCTGACAGCAAGTTCCGTAGTAGGTGTTGTAGCCAAGCCTATGTCAATAACATCAAAACCTGAACCCATCAATGTTCCGCAAACAACGTTGCGTACCATGTCGCCTGAAATACGTGCGTCACGTCCTACAACGATTTTTCCGCTGCAATCATTTCCGGCAGCCTTGCGGATGAACATGGCATAAGCACTCGTGAATCTTACAATATCCAATGGATTGAGCGTATCGCCCGCGCGGCCGCCAATGGTACCGCGTATTCCCGATATTGATTTAATTAAAGTCATAACTGATTAAAATTTATAATTAAGAGCCAGTAAGCAATGAAACAAGACTGTCTTCACTGATTACTGGCTCTTGACCGGGGTTATTTATCTTCCTTTTTCGTATGTTATCGTATAATAACAAGGATAAACATTTGACGAAGCAGATTGATGTCCTTGTGTACTTGGCACAATCAAATTAACCTTTGCAATCTCTCCGTCATAAGAGCTTTGCCTGCCCACCTTTATATAATTAAGGGGAATAAGCCAACCTGAAGGCACAGATGCACTGCCATAGAAAGTGTACATCAGGCTTGAATTTTGGTCGAACGATGCCGTAAACGTACCGTTGGTATTGGTTACATTCATCTTTTCAGGAATTGAGGCAAAAGCCAATATATCGTTTGTCAGCTGTATCGAGTCGGTCAGCATGTTACGCTCTGTAAAACGGCACAACACATCTGTTGTCTCGCCGTTCTGAATCTTTTCACCACATCCTTCCCTTACAATCTGCATATATACACCAGAATTCTGCATAAGGACAAACTGGTTCTCGTCCAACTTTGTGACATATCCCTGCTCCCTGAACTCATTTTCTGTAATGACAGTTATTGCGGAGTCACGGATGTATCGTTTAATAGCGGCATTCTCCCTATCCCGCTGCTCTGCATAAGTTTCGGAATTATCACAACTTGCAAGCCCTGTAAAAGCAAGCAATACAATAAAAAAATAAGCTAACTTCTTCATTTTTAAATTAATGATAAATGTATCAACGGCGACAAAATTACAAAAAAATGCGTTAACAATCAATCAACTACTTATATTATTATGCTTTTTTATAAATCATATCAAACATGACTGAAAAACAGAATAAAAGCAACCTTGTCAAGACTCCCCCCTTATCCAAGCTCCATAAAGAACGGATATAAGCAAAAAATATTTTATCTACCAAAAATATTACACTTCACAAAATAATAAAACGCCCAAATTCCACACTTCACAACATATTTAATATGTAAACAACAGGCTAAAAACAGAAAAACAAAAGTTTTTTGAAAAAAATGACGAAAAAATTTGGTTGATTAAAAAAAAGTGCGTACCTTTGCATCGCAATTAAGAAAAACGGCCCCGTGGCTCAACTGAATAGAGCATCTGACTACGGATCAGAAGGTTACAGGTTTGAATCCTGTCGGGGTCACTTCAAGAGAGACGCTAAGCAGTTAACAATAAACTGTTTAGCGTTTTTTCTTTTAACATGTTGCCAAATTTACGCTTTATTTTGCCCCACACAACTATTGGCTATTTTTACTGAAAGACACTCTTCACCTACCAACATATATGTTTTCCAGCATCAAAAACCAACAATAATAAATATACACAGCGGACACACTTTATCATTCCAGTATAAAAACACAAAGCTCTATACTGAAAACAAAATCCAAGTATTGAACCAGAACCACCAAAGAAACATTTCACAAAGACAAAAACAAAAAAACGGATAGTTGCCAAATTAGCGAACTATCCGTCATTTAGTTGCGGAGGCAGGATTGCAAATGTTGCTTCTTTAACTTCAGTTTCTTTTATTTTCTTTGTATCAGACATTTTCTATCTTTTTTAACTGTCCCATTTGTGTCCCACTTTTATCGAGAACAATATTTAAATTTGATATCAGGGTTATAAGCTCCTTATTTTGCCGCCTTAAATCTTCTATTCGCATATTTTTTTCTTCTATCAATAGTTTCAAAGCCTTATTCTCAGCCCTTAATGCTGTTATATCATTATTTATGACGCTACTATTTACCACATTGTTATTTCCTACTATTGAAGGAACTTCACCACTAGTTTCGTGATTAACGTCATTATTAAATAGCGTCTCCATAGGAATCTCCAATAGATTACATATCCTAACCAATGTTGATGATCTAATGTCCGGCTTTTCTTTCAGGTTCTTAATCAAATCACGGTGAGTGTTTTCACCGTACATCAATTTTGACAATTGTCGTATTGTCATACCGTTGCGCTTCAAAACATCAACTATAACATCTGTATCTGGCGTTTCTCTTTTATATAGCATAGCTAATATATGTTAAAAATCCAACAAACCAAGGAAAATAATTCCTTCTTTAGTTGGAAAAGGATAATTTTACGGTTAAATTTGCAGCAAAAATAACGATAATTAATTAATAATACAAACAATTATGCCGAAAACGAAAATTGTAAACCTAAGCGAATGGTACAGGAATCTGACAAAAAAAGAGAAGTCTATATTCCTGGACCACATGTATAACAAATTCCATATAAGACAAGATACTCTTAGACGAAAATTATCAAATGACAAGCGTTATAAGATATCTACATTGGAATATAATGTTTTAATCGATACTATTGAGAAAGGAGATTGGAATGAAGAAAATTGAATTTTATAATGACCCTGACGGCCATGTATATTATACGCTAGAAAATGGTGATAAGAAAAGACTTACACGTTTTGATGACAATATAATTGACAATTTACTGAATATGATTATGAAAACATTCCCGGATACTTTCTCGGCACTTCAGAAAACTTATCCGCGTAAACATTCCACAAAATCCGCAGAACTTCAACATAAATTCATTATGGCTGAGCGATTTATCAGGTGTAATTTCGGTGAGAATGATCTCCTTACGCTCGATTTTGATAATGGAATTTACCATTACGAAATGGTAAGATGCCCTTTAAGGGGTGGACACTGCCAATTTGAAAATGTAATTTGTAATCCTAAGAGTAAACAAGATGTAAAATTATCTTGCTTGGAAAAAATGTTGCTTCTATGTATTCTGAGGGTGTTACATTTAGCGAAATTGCTGAATACATGGATAAGAGTCCGAATACAATCAAGACAGTACTTCACAGGATAAGAAAAAAATTGAAATTAAAAAATTCTCGTTCGATAATCAGGGAAGTTCATGTTAATAAAATTCTTTAATTGCTATGAATACTATTATATACAAATTATCAAGTAAATCAGTCTGCATACTCATGGATGATATGCTTGAGGAAGAACGTCTATATGAAATGCGGGTAAGACCAAGTGTTATTCCTGGATTTAAAGAAATCACACTTGCATGTTGTGAATCGGATACTGATTATTTTGCGAAAAAATTAAACAAATACCATGATATGTGTCTATTGGAAAACAAAAGATTATGAATTAATAAGCAGGATAAAAAAAGAACTTAACATACCTAAGGGTATCACAATTAACGGAGAAAACGAAATACATCCTACAGAGAATGACCTGCGTAAATTACGACTATATGAACAACAAGGAATTATACAATTAAGATATAAATCAATATAAAAACATTGAAGTTAATAGGAGGAAGGATCATCTTGACCAAATATGATTCTAGTGCCAAATTTCCATGGCCTAAAAATCCACAGCTTACAGTTACTGATGAAGATGGAGATTATAATTTTGTCACATTGAACAAAACTGATGTTAAGAAATTAATCAATGCATTGACTGAAGTTTTACAAAGTTTCCCTTCTGAAAAGACAAATACACATTAAATCATTTTTTAATATTTGAATTAACTATGAAAGAAATTAAATTACAAGTGCATGAGAAATTAATACCATTTATGACTTTTTTCGCTACATTGACTGCATATTACAAAATGGATGATGGATACAGGTCATTCCAAGTTAATGTATCAGATTACGAAAAAGCAATTAAATCGAACGATTTCTTGCCTGAAGACATTGAACTTGTCAGATTCCATAATGGCATTGCTTATGCCACAAGTAAAAGTTCTAATTGTACGCTTGTGTGGATTCCTGTAAAATTAGAACCAAAAGGAGCGATAGGCTTTTGTTTCGAAGGTCAGATTGATGAGTTTCCTGACATAATGGAAGAAGATCCTTTGTTCGGATATGCATTCAACGTTGATGTCTTACATTGTCCACAATTGAATCTATACTTTGATTTATAGTATGTATTTTGAATAGAAATCCTATCTTCATACTTTTGGCAAAAGCAAATGATATAATATGATTAAAGCAGAAGATATATTAAAGAAAACGGACGGAGGCCTAAGGATAATCTTAGACCTCTATCCTCAAGCACGTGCTGCCTTGGAGGGTAAAAAACATTTTGCCATAAGGGATGAAAAAACGCCTTCAGCTTCTTTAAGGGAATATAATTCGGCTAAATATGGCAGAATATGGCAAGTTACTGACTTCGGCGGAGAAGGCAGAGGCGAAAATGCGATATCGTTATGGATGAATGAACACGGTTACGACCGCTCTAGGTTTAACGAAGCAATATTGCAACTGGCGTCTATATATGGTGTTTCAGACGAAATCAAAAAAAATCTCAACAAACCGGATATAAGACAAAGGGATGCCCAAGTTGATGAGCCTGATGGCTCCAGAAAGTTTGAGCTTAAAGAATCATTCAGCGAATTTGAATTAAACCTACTCGGGCCGCGTGTGACTCAGGAAACCGTCAACGCGTTACATTGGCATTCGGTCAAGTATATAACTAACGTAAAGAATAGGACAACAACCGTTAAGTATTCAAATGAACACTATCCTATATTCATCCGTGAATGCATAATTAAAGAGGCTACAGGAGATAATCCAGAAGAGAAATTTTACAAGGTTTACGAGCCATTGAATTACGATAAGGGTTTCCGATTCTCTTACACACCGGCAGGAAAGAAACCTAGATATTATATTAATGGTCTTTTCGAGTTGAAGGAAGCTTATAGGGTGTATAACGCCAACGAAGAAAGGGAATGGCTCAAAAATCATGACGATGATAAACCTTATAAAGAAAAGAAGCTCCAACATGCTTTTATCTGTTCTGGAGAGCGTGATGCCTTATGCTGCAGATCTCTCGGCTTTCATCCATTATGGTTCAACAGCGAAACTTACCAGTTGTCCCCGGAAGAATACAAAGAAATAATGAAGTATGTCGAAGTCTTGTATAATATACCTGACATCGACGATACGGGAAAACGCAAAGGGAAAGAATTGGCGTTGAAGTACATTGACATCCATACCATATGGTTGCCTTCTTGGCTTACTACATATAAGGATAACAGAGGCCGGCCACGTAAGGACTTGCGCGACTGGATGGAAATTAAGTCTGAAAAGAAAAACTTCAGGGACATGATGAAACTTGCCATGCCGGCTAAGTTTTGGATAAGCTACCAGAATAAAGATGGACGATGGAAACATGAGATTGACACAGCTTGCTTGTTCAACTTTCTCAACCTCAATGGTTTCTTTGCGCTTCACGATGAAAATTCAACGGTAACGCAATTCGTCCGCATACATGGTAATATCGTAAAAAGAGTGACAGTTAAGGATATCAAGGAATTTGTCCGCAAGTGGGTAATTGACAGATTCGAGGAGAGAGATATTCTTAATCTTATTCTTAACACGCCAAAGCTGGCTAATAATGCGCTCGAGAGCTTACAGGAAATTGACCTTAACTTCACATCCTATACTAATATATCGCAGCTTTTTTTCTTCCCCAACAAAACTGTCGAAGTAAAGAATGTAACTCCTGGTTCTGAATCTATCATAGAATATGAACCTGGCAGTGACGATCTGCATAATTATGTTTGGGAAGACTCAGTCATTCCGCATGCGTTTAAAAAGCAACCTGACGCCTTCACGATTAAAACATGCAAGGATGAATTCGGAAGGTTAAGCTTTGACATAGAAATACATAATGTCAACAGCCACTTTTTCGGCTATCTTATAAACACCTCAAGACTGTTCTGGCGTAAGGAACTGGAATATAACTTTGAAAACAAAGAGAAGGAAGAAGCGTTGAGATATCATGCTGAACATAAATTCGACATATCGGGCGAAGGCCTTACACCCGAAGAAATCGAAGAACAGAAGAAGAATCTTATAAACAAAATATTCAGCTTCGGATACATGCTACACCATTACAAGTCGCCTTCCCGTGCATGGGCCCCTATGGCCATGGACAATAAGATCGGAGAAGACAACGAATGTAATGGCCGAAGCGGTAAGTCTTTCTTCTTCAAAACGCTGTCGCTGTTACAGAAAACTGTCAAGCTGTCCGGCAGAAATCCAAAACTTATGGACAACCCCCACGTTTTTGACCAAGTCACCCAGCATACCCAGATGCTGCTACTTGATGATTGTGACCGCTATCTCAATACGTCACTATTTTACGACAATATTACTTCGGACATGACTGTCAACCCAAAGAACAACCAGTCTTTTACAATACCCTTTGAGGATAGCCCGAAAATAGCCTTTACCACGAACTATGTGCCTTCAGACTTCGACCCGTCATCCGAGGCCAGGCTCTTATACATGGTCTTCAGCGACTACTATCATCAGAAAACCGAGGATAATAATTACCTGGAGACACGATCAATACGTGACGACTTCGGAAAAGACTTGTATGGCAGGGAGTACACCGAGGACGAATGGGTAGCAGACATAAACTTCTGGCTCCAATGCTGCGCATTTTACCTGCAATTAATCAAAGAGCCGGTAAAGATATTACCACCCATGGAAAACATTATTAAGAGGAAATTCAAGGCCGACATGGGTACAAACTTCGAGGATTGGGCAAATGGTTATTTCAGCCGTGAGTCCGGCAACCTGGACAAGTTCCTGCAGAGGGATAAAGTGCTCGAGGATTACATGTATTACGCCAAAACTAACAAGATAACAATGCAGTCTTTCACGCGCAAATTATGCTCGTTTGTCAAGCTATGCCCGTGGATCGACGAATTGAACCCTGACGAGTATAAGAACTCTTCCGGAAGAATCCAAAAAAGCGTAACTACGCCATCCGGCGAGGTTAAGACAAAGGACATGGTTTATCTTAGATCCGCTCCTGTCTATGGCCAAGACGACAATGATTCTTTGTTGAAAGATGTACCGGAAGAACTTATTAACGACCCTAGCCCATTTTAAACTTCCTTTAATCATATTGCCGAGTGATACTGTTCGCGAGAATCGTATCACTTTTTTTTGTTCGTTCACATTTATTTACAACCCATGTTTTTCGCTCCTCAAACTCCTCTTTCTTTTTTACTACTAAAAATTTGTGATTTTGTAATGTTGTGTTTGAAAAAAGATAAATCATTTAATATAAGTAAGTTAGAAAGCAAACAAACGCATCACGAATTTATCACAATTTCATCACAAACTTTATTTTTTTGTGATAGACATTTTTTCCATTTTTTATATTGCAAAATTTTTCCATCTTTATTTTTTGTGATATATCTCTTGTGATATTATGATTACATTGATTATCAATAATTTAGATATAGAATTTCACTTAATTGCATTATCACAAAAATTTATTGCAAAATCAAACACAGAAAGAATTTGTATGAGTTGTTTTGAAATAAAAGAAAGAAATATTTTCCTTCTTTTGTAGGAATATTTGAAAACTTTGTTAAATTTGCAAGAAAATGTCTATGGAAAAGTTTCTTGCTTACCTAAAAGTTAAACCTTTTATCAAAGAATGGTTGACATTCCATTACGGCAATCCTGTAGCGTTTCCACCACAATCTGCCGAAAATGCGACAATCAGGAGATTTCTTACAACACAACCCCGCGATGAAGTCCCTGAGATGAAGTCGGAAGACGAAGTAGCTGTATACATCCCTGACAGCAAGCAAAAGCCCGTCATCTCTTACCATTACCTTGGCAAATATGCGAAGGCTGCAGTAATAGAATGCATCGAGGATACATTCCGCCTGCAAATGTGGAAAGATCTTAATGACCTGCACGACTGCGGATGCACTGTATTGCGAGCAATCCAGGCATGGTGTGAGAACAACGGCATCTCAATAGAATATGATTACACTATCAAGATGAGATACCAGCGCATGAGGAACTCTTACCTGAAAAATGGAATAGACCTTCGAAACAAAAAAAGAAATAGCGAAGATTTATAAAAAAAATTATGGACAAGTGCCACTAATTTGTTCGCGCACAATCAGTCCGTATTAACACGATCGAGAACGTATGAAAATATTTAAGTTGGTAAAAAGTGTGGAAATCTATCCTCTCAACGGTAACGACAAGGCTAATTGGATAGATGTTGACCGGGTTAAATTCCCGGATGTGGAATGGACAGAAATTTTCATTAAAAAACATGGGGCATTAACCATAAAGGATAAATTGGACTCCAAAACGAGAATATTCACAGCTGAGCTACAGCTATACACGCCTGAGGCGATAAATCTTGATGTGCCATACCTTTGGCGAATAGGCCTCGTTGATGGAACATACAGGTTAATTGGTGACGGAAACAGACCGTATCCTGTTGCAACGCTGACTGAAACGGCGCCGGAGTTGGCGACCGACAACCAATTGAACATTATCAATGTGACATATTCATCAGACAAAACTATTCCATATATAATGTAACGCGTATTTTATTCTCAAACCATTTGATTATAAATTTGGCGAAAAATATCAAATGGAATATCAATTAGTTATATCTGGGACAATAGGCAGCTGGTGGAATGGGTGTTCTGCCGATTACGTGCGCTATGTGCTTAAACAGAACAAAGACAAAGATGTGCACATTGGCTTTTGCAGCCTTGGCGGATACGTCAAGGATGGACTCGAGATGCACCAGGCATTTAGAGACCATGGCCGGGTACATGCTCATGCATTCGGCATGAATGCTTCAATCTCAACGATTGCCATGCTTGGTTGCAAGACCATTGACATTGTCAAAGGGTCCTTTTTCCTCATACACAACGTTTCCGTATGGATAGACCGATTCGAACAGGCAAACAAGGAAGCCATTGACAAGATGATTGACGACCTAAAGCTACAGCGTGATAGCCTTAATACTTTTGACGACGTTCTCGCTTCCATGTATGCTGATAAAACAGGTAAAAGCATTGACGAGTGCAAAAAACAGATGAAGAAAGGCAACTGGATGACGGCGCAACAAGCCGTTGACTTCGGCCTTGTAGACTCTATCAGGACTGATGCTTCTGCGGAAAAAGCCGCAAACGAGTTCAATTCTTCGTTTATCAATAATTACACAACAATATACAAGGATGCAGGCATACCGCCGTTGCCTTCTGCAGAGGACGACAAACTGTCGTTGATTGCAGATGACAACGGTAATCCAACTCAGAGTTTTTTGCGAAAGACGTGGCAGGGACTCCAGAACCTCATCCGTAACCCACACGCAGAAAATAATTATAACAAAATGACAGACAAATTTAAAAAAGTCCTGAACATCCTTAAATTGCAGAATCTTGCGACGGATGACAAGGGAAATGTTTTACTCACTGATGACCAGGCTTCGGCTGTAGACAAGCATCTCAAGGATGCTGACGACAAAATAGCCGGCCTCGAGGCTAATGTCAAGACAAAGGACGAGGAAATCGCAAAACTCCAAGCAAAGGTGGAAACACTTGAGAAAAAAAGTAAAGAAGACGACGAGCAGATTAATGCTCTTAAATCCGGGGCAGGCGACAAAACGGATGATATGACTGAAATTGAAGAAACGGCCTTCGAAGCTAATGACTTGTACAACATCGTAAAAGACATCTGATTATGGCAAAGTTAGGAAATATCACATTTACGCCGGAAGAACTGACAAGAACTTTCCAAACATATCGTCGGCAACTGATAGTGCAGCCGATGCTCGCAATGGGCGAAGCACTGCAACACATGACTATTCGCACAGGCATCAGATACCGCGAGACTGTTTCTGAAATGAGCGGAAAGTTCCAGTTGGGTAATTACAAGAAAGACAAAAAAGGTGATGGAAATGTCTCTATTGAGGGAAGAGTCCTCGAGACCTTTTTCGGAAACTGTATTGAGCCGATTGACCCGAACGCCATATACCAGACTATATGGGGCTCTAATATCACCAAGGGCGAGGGACTGAAGAATGTACCGATAGTTCTTCAGGTTTGTGCTTATATAATGAAGCAGCTGGGCGAGAATCTGTTTATGAATATGTTTACAGCCAAGCATGACAGCGGAGACTTCACTAGTACTGATAAGTTTTTCAACGGTTTCAAAACTATCATTGACAATGATATAGCCGGTACAAATGAAAGGACTACCGTACTTATTTCCGAGGAGAAAGGAAATCTTAAGAAGTCTTCTGACAGTATTACAGCTGAAAATGCTGAAGATATTCTGAAGGATTTTTACTGGTCGCGCGACGTAAAACTTCGCCGTCAAAAGCTAAAGTTATTCATGTCGGACATGACCTACCATAACTACACCGAGGCTTACCAGCTGAATCATGGCTCACTTCCATACAACAATTCTTACGATAAGAAGACATTGGAGGGAGCATCTAACGTAGAGCTGGTGCCGATGGCTAATGTGCCTGAAGACTTCCTTTTGCTGACTCCGAAGTCTAACATTTTGGCACTTTTTAATCAAAAATCAGCCGATGAAAATTATATCGTCGAGAAGTCATTGGATAACCATTATGATGTCGATTTCATCGCCAACATGTTCTTTGGTACCCAATTCTTGTCGGTGTCTAAGGAATCATTCTCAGCTTGGGAAAAAACAGAAGGATAATTAAAAAAGTGAAATTATGGCAAACATATGTACTGATCAAGAAACATTGTATGCAGACATTGACTTCTGCCAAGGGAAGAAGTCATTGCCAGGTATACGCTCATATGTATACGGAGCTTCAAAGAGGGACATCGTAACGTGGCCGAAAATAGACCGTTCGACGAAGGAAACGCTCGATACAATTAATGTGTATGAGGGTGACTTCGTCATGGCTGCCGATAAGAAGTGGCACAAGATAGCACTTGTACCGAATGAAGGACAGTTGCAGATTGAGTCACAAGGTACTTATGGTTCGAAGACCTTTAAGGTTACTGCTACCATGAACATGCCGGGCACAGAAGAGGAAGTCAGTGGATACATTGCCGAGGCGAACAACGATGAAATGGTTTATCTTGTTCCACAACGCAACGGCAAGTTCCGCGTCGTAGGCTCAGAAGCCTTCAGCTCGGAACTTTCATTGGCTCAGGATACCGGTAAGGCTGCTACTGACAGCAACATGACAACCGTTACAGCCGAGGCAACTGACGAATACCCGGCTCCATTCTACGTTGGAAAGATCGAGACTGAAGCAGGCGACATAAACGCTGCTGATGGAACTGTAGCAGAACCAGATGAGGAGGGTGGTTAATCTGTAGTTTTCCATTTCTTGGGTTGGACTTTATTGTCCAACCCTTAAAAAAAAAAAATTATGGTTAAATTCGATGATAATTTTACTGCACAAATTCAGACATGGCTTGCCAAGCCTGAACATAGCAAAGACGACCTTATACAGGGCGCAACATACGTGTTAAAACTTACAGGTAATCAGGCGATGTTTAACACAATTATACGACGCCCAGAAAGGTACGAGGATAAAATCATATATGAGCTTAAGAAACGTCTGCCTATGAGATTGGACCACATGACAAAGTCTGATGTCAAGGCTCTCGAGGCTGAAATTCTTCCAGCTATTACACCTTTAATGGATACAAACGAGAATCAGGATGAAGGTGAAGAAACACAAGACGCTTCTGCAGTTGGCAAGCGTGCCGACCATGAGCAGCTGCCTGCTGAAATTCAGCAGCTATGGAATGTCAACGCAGAACGCTGGAAGAAAATCAAGGAGCTCTATAATAATTGCAAAAAACTTGAAAAGCCATGCGACAGATATGAGTACCTGAAGCTGCTTAAAGAAACATGGTACGCATATAAGAAGGACTTCAGCGTTTACGACATGTATAAGATTGGCGAGAAAACAGAGCAGGCTGAATCTTCTGCTGATTCTTCATCTACCGAAATTACTGTCAAGGATGTAACAAATGCACGTGCTTACATCTCGAAGAACCTCGAGAAGCTGGAGACCATGACTGACAAGGAATCTGAGGAGTGCAAAAAACTTAAAGAAAAGGTGGCGCAGCGAATCAATGTAATCCTTAATGCCGGTGAATCATTTTCTGAAGACATGATTGCACGACTGGCACCTTTCTTTACAGAAATAAATTTCAATGAACATCAAGAAACTTCTGAAACCGCTCAGGAATGACCATCCGTCATACCAGAGCTATCTTTGCACAGGAATGCACACGCTCGGTCTGCTCGGATGGATACTCGAGCAGACCGGACGCGCTGATGTATATGTAAGTACGTTCTCTACATCCGACGCTTTCCTTTCCGGCTTCCTGAGACTGAAAAAAAAGCACTTGATAAATCACAGCGTTCTTGTAGCAGATCTTAAAGCATCTCGCAAGACAGTCGGGTTGTACCGACTTATGTCAGCATGCTTCGATAGCGTTTACCTTGCAATGAACCACTCGAAGGTCGTCCTTGTGCAGAACGAAAATTGGACGGTAAGCGTCATCACTTCTCAAAATCAGACATATGGAGACAGGGCTGAATGTACTTTGATAACAACAGACCAGGAAACATTTCTGTCTTTGTATTCTGGATTAAGTAAATTAGTTAATAATCAATCGTATCAGTTAGATGGACTATTCAACCGACTTGATGAATCAAATCGAAGAGTGCGGAAAAAAACTGATGACGCCCAAGGAAACAGCTCTATATCTTCAATTGGACGAGATTGCATTTTCTGACGATATTTCAACAAAAGGAACGGAAGTACGCAAGCGTTATCTGCATGGGGTCATGACATCTGTTTATGAAATGCGTGAAGGAATTATAGCCACAGCCAACGCTGGCTCTCCTTATGCGCTGACCGCTTGTAGGGAGCTGCTTCTCAAAACCTTATCCGAGGCAAATATATAATGAGTCTACCTGTTGACATAGATGAATACTCTCGTTATGTTACTCTTAACGACGATGAGCTGCAAGAGCTTAGGGTTAATCCTAGGCTCTTTGAGCGTATACACAGGATACGAGGACTTTATGCATATTGGTTACAATTCCCATCCAAATTCGACGCCGATATCGTGGCTTATGATATAGCGATGTTTCGCGTAGCCAAGTCGCAGGCATACGATGATGTCCGCCTTTTGCAGCTCCTTTTGGGAAACATCCAGTCGGCCAACAAGGAGTTTATGCGTTGGAAAATAAATAAAGACCTGGAGGATGATTTGAAGGCTGCACGAAGATTACACGATTACAGGTCGGTTGCACAGATTGAGAAAAACCGCATACTCAACAACCGTACTGACAAGAATGATGAAGCAGAGATTGAGTTCGACAAGATTATTCCGCAGATATTCGAGCCTACTGATGATCCTTCCGTTATCGGCATTCAAAAAATACCACACTTAAGAGAGCGGATAAAGTCTCTCAACAAGAAATATTCTACTGACCTTGATGCGCAGGTCATTGACTATGAAGAAATAAATGACGAGCAATAATAAGACTAAGCAATACTTTAATGACGGACAGATGTATCTGCTCTCCATCATGCCACGCGACCTGGTGGCCGTCTGCGGCCGTGGTTTTGGCAAGGGTGCCGTGCAGGCTGTGCGTGCGCTTACCTGCGTACAGGGTATGCCCGGCTCAATGGGTGGCTTTGTCGCGCCTTCCGTAAAGCGGTGTCTTATAAACATATTGCCGTCCATGCTTATCCACCTCGAGCGGTGGGGGTATAAGCGTGACTTGCATTATGTCGTCGGCAAACGCCCATGGAAGGGGCTTCACTGGAAAACACCGCTTTTCACTCCTTCTAATTGGGAAAACACGATATCGTTTTACAACGGTTCAGTAATTAACATCATCAGCCAAGACCGCAAGGGCACAAGTAACTCAATGTCTCTCGATTACGTAATAATCGACGAAGCAAAGTTTATTGACTATGAGCAGCTGAAGGACGAGACATTCCAGGCTAACCGAGGAAACCAGATGTACTTCGGCAATTTCTACATGCATCACGGCCTGACAATCACATCCGATATGCCAGTTACAAAAAAAGGCTCATGGTTTCTGAACTACAAGAAACAGATGGATAATGATCTTGTGCAGGTTATTGAAGGACTTGTATATTACATATGGAAATTAAAGCAGAAGGTAAACAGATATCCTGATAAAGCAGAAGCTTTACATAAGAAAATTGAGGCAATGACAGCACAACTGAATAAGTTGCGCTCACAATGCCTCTTATACAAGGAATATACATCTATTGAGAATCTTGCGTTACTGGGAGAGGACTTTATCCGCCGAGCAAAACGAGACCTGCCTCCGCTGACCTTTGCCACATCAATCATGTGCCAGCATATAGGTATATCAGCTGACGGATTTTACTCAGGATTGAGGTCTGATTTTAATTATTATACTGCGCCTAATGCTAGTTCCCTTAATCTTGCCAATGTCGGGAATGTGACCGAAGACAGCCGTCTGGATAAGGATTGCGACCCAAATCTCCCTCTATGTATAGCGTTTGACGCCAATGCTAATATCAACTGGCTTGTCGTTGGGCAAGTGGACAAGACCGGTAAGCTACGTGTTCTCAAGTCCTTTTTTGTGAAATATGAGCGGAAACTCCCGGAACTTATGGATGATTTCTTTGCGTACTACTATTATCACCGCCGTAAGCAGATAGTGTTCTATTACGACGCGACCTTTGTCGGCAATAACTATGCACTGCACAACGATGACTTCCACAAGTATATCGAACGTCGGCTTAAAGCCGCTCAGTGGATTGTCAGGGCTATCTATATCGGCAAGCCAATGCGACATATCGATAAAAATCTTCTCATAAACAGAATGCTTCGCGGCAGGGCTAATCACCTTGTCCTTATCAACAGGGACAACAACCCTGACCTTATCATATCCTTGGAGTCTGCCGGAGTTTACAACGGCGAAAAGGACAAACGCGGCGAGAAGTTGGCGGAAACAGAAGAAGATAAGCTTGAGGGACGTACCGACGGTTCTGACGCATTTGATACGCTTTGCATCGGCGTGGAAAAGTTTCCTGTTCTTCAATTCCACGCTGTCATTGTCAATTCTTATTCAGATTAAAGCTCCTCAGTGGCTTACTCCTTCTTTTGGTCGGATGTCGTAATGGCAACCGGCCTTTTTTTTGCTCAAACACATATTCTCCATGCGTGCAGTCATTACTTATTATTATATGACAAACCTCAGTAGTATTCTGTGATGGTTTCATTTTTTTCTTACTGGTTTTATCCATTTCAATACGCTGATATAGCTGTTTCATTTTTTTTTGCGCCTAATTTCTTCTGTTGCTGTGGCTTTGGCTACTGAGACTGCCAATTTTAATCTAGGGCTGCCTACATCTTCGTAAACTTCAACCTGGTAAACGTTTGAACATACATTATTTGTCTATTTCGTCTTGATAAACCATTATTGTCTTTTCTTGGTGCTTTGACTGACTTGTGTAATTTTCTTTTTGTCAAACACTTATTTTTCCTTTGCAAAGGTACGGCAAGCGGTATTCTGCAAGGGCACGCCATGCTTGTCGGCACAAATTTTAAAAAAATATGGGAAAGGCTTTTCTTATCCATATTTTTTCCCCAAGGTTAAAATTTCTTTGACTTCCCTTGCATTTGCATACCTGTTTCTTGCTCGTTTCCTGTGCACGTAAAAATTAAATGTTCAACAATAAAAAAATTACAATTATGACAAGTTCAGTTCAGCAGCACATCGCAATTGCCAATAACGGCACATCAAGAAGAAACAGAAAGAGTTATATGTTTTCTCAAACCATTTATCAGGTTGAAGTTTACGGAGAAGAAGGCGAAGTACTTACTTATGAGATTATGGCAGACTCATGCGCCGACGCCACGGCAACCGCAGAAAGCCTGGCGAATGACTCAATGATAAACATCAGCTACATCAGCGTATTCGTAATGGATTAATCAATGTTTAACTTAAAAAAATATAGAATCATGAAACTATCACAGCACACAACAGAGGTTTTAGACAAATTTGCAAAAATGATGATTGCACGCATGGAGACTATGAGATTGAGTAAGTGGCAAAAAGGTTGGATCGGTTGCAATTACGGCGCCGGTCCGGTAAACCTGGAAGGGGTAAGCTACAGAGGTGCTAATGCACTGATATTGACATGGGGCTGCGTGGATAAGGAATATAGGTATCCTATCTTTTGCACGCTGAAACAAGCTAACAAATTGGGCGCCAGGATAAATAAAGGTGCTCAATCCTTACCCATCATCTTCTGGGATTTCTACTATACTGACGCCGCAGGTAGGAGACTCTCCTCAGATGAGTATAACAGACTCCAAGGATGTGAACAGTTACATTGCAAACGTCATCCTTTCCTCAAGTGTTATTCGGTATTCAACGTTGATCAGACCACCATACCCGAGAAGCATCCTGAGAAGATTGAGAAATTGCAGTCATTGTTTCCCGGTAAAGAAAGCCCCGACGCAACCGGCATGTATGAGAACGCCGACATAGATAGGTTGCTTGTCAATCAGTCATGGGTGTGCCCGATAAAGTATCAACAAAGGTCAAATCACGCATATTATAACCCAGCTAAGGATTTTGTCGTAGTACCCAAGAAATCGCAGTTCAAGACAGGAGCTACCGCAGAGGAAATATATATGGACGGACAAGAATACTACGCTACACTTATACATGAGCTTGTCCACTCAACAGCGCCCAAAGACAGGCTTAATCGTAAGACTGGATGTAAGTTTGGCGACAAACAGTATGCAATCGAGGAGCTGGTCGCTGAACTTGGGGCTGCCCGTTGCGGTCAGATTCTCGGCTTTGACAAGAAAATATTGGACAACAACGCAGCATACCTTGATTCGTGGATTGCCTCAATCCGTGAAAATCCACTATTTATATTATCACTCATGAGTGATGTGGAAAAGGCGAGCAAATATATATTGGAACGTATCTCGGCGTGATAAACTTCTCTCCAAACAACAGCATTGGTAATTGCCAATGCTGTTATTTTCCCCTTGTTTTGGTAATGCCCATTCAAATAAATTTGAAAGCGCATTTATGTTTAGCTCGTCATCATCGAGATGTCTCGCTAAACCGCGGATGCGCCCTTTGGATTTTGTTGTTTTGTGATGCCTCGTTACATATTCCGCTTTAATTTCATCAGGCAATTGCTTGATTTCCGTAGGGCGGTGGGGACTGCTTTAGCAGAATTTTTCGGCTTTCGCCGACCGCAACAGCCTAACTTTCTGGGAGTCAGCCTGTTGCGGTTTTTGATAGTGGAAAAACATATAAAAAAACGATATTTAACAAGCGTATTGCCTACGCTTTACGCATTTATTCATTAAAAATGCTACTATAATTGATGTTTATAGTGTTAAATATTGTTTGTTTTATATATCTTCATTGCGTTTGATTTAGCTATTACAAAAATCATTATTATCTTTAACTAAATTAAATTTGTTATGACAAGTAGTAGACGAGGCGGATACAGAGAGGGTGCAGGACGTAAACCGGGCGAAAATAAGCGCACCGTTTTTTCATTCTCCATTGATGCTGAAAATGTAGATATAATTCGCTCAGTTGACAATCGTAGCAGGTTCATCAATGAGCTATTGTCTGATTATAAGCTCAGACTAAAAAAATAATACGCAAAAGATGATTTTTTAACATTTAAAACTTGCATAATACGCAAAAGATGATTATCTTTGCATTGTCAAAATAAAAATATAATTATATGAAACTAACAGACAAAGAAGAAGAGCTCATTGAAGCAATAAGGAATTACAGAAGAGCCTATCCTAATGGAAAGGAAGAACTAGAAACTTATGCTTTAGGCCTGTTTTATGAGCTGATGGACAATGAATGACAAACCGCCCTCCCTCTAAGGGGGAGGGCATTAAAAGATAACAATATGGAAATAATGGAAGCAGATGTAATGGTAGCTACAGGAAATGTCAGAAAGGCATTATCTGATGTGTATGAGGATATCAACTGGGCTTATTTGGCTAAGAACTACTTCGGTAAATCTCGTAGCTGGCTTTATCATAAGTTCAGCGGTATGAATAACGGAAAACCTGACGACTTCAGCGACGTAGACCGCGAAAAGCTGAAAGGTGCTCTATATGATATTGCAGACCGCTTGAGGAAAACGGCTGATACACTTTAAAATTATATATTTATTTTGACGTTCGGGGAGATGTTTTGCAGCATTTCCCCTTTTTTTTCATTAAATTTGTTTATTTTTGCAGAGTTAAGATGATTAATAGTTCCTTTACAGATGGCGCATAATCTGTTTTGGGCATATTAAACATATACAGCTGTTTAGAGTTCACGTTGACGGGATGCGCCCCTGATACGTGAACTCATCTTTTATTATGGAAAAACAAGACATGAATTTTGTAGCCATTGATTTTGAAACGGCTACATTTGACAGAATGGCTTGCCAGGTAGGCATGACTATTGTCAAGGAGGGTGAAATTGTAGACACGTTTGAAAAATTGATTCAACCACCAAGGAATTATTATGATGACGCTAATATTAATGTACATCATATTACCCCTGAAATGACTAAAGATGCACCAACCTTTGACAAGGTGTGGGAAGAAATTTCAGATTATATAATTGGTAGAGTTGTAGTTGCACATAATGCTGCTTTCGATGAAGACGTACTTTACAAAAATCTTTCCTTTTATGGTATTCAAGTAAGAGGAATTATGCCTTTCTTCTGTACTTATAAACTTTTTGGTCATGCCCTTACTGATTTGTGCAAAATGTTTGACATCGATTGTGGAGAACACCACAATGCTTCCAACGATTCAAGATGTTGTGCTGAAGTTTTCCTTAAATATCTTAATAGGGTTAAACCTCATAAAATTCAAAAAAAAGGAACTGGAGCAGAAAAGGATAAACAGTATTTTGCTACCAAATTTAGCAAACATTCTCAGATTTCAGGAGATTTGAAGCAAAAAGACCTTACTAATGCAGACCCTAATAATCCTTTCTATGATAAAAAAGTTGTCATAACAGGTGTTTTCAATATGGATAGGAACGAGATGGCTGCCAGACTTAAAGATATGGGTGCAGATATTAATGGCTCTATTTCAAGGAAGACAAACTTCGTTGTTGTAGGCGAGGATGCTGGACCTTCAAAATTGCAAAAGATTGACACGCTCAAATCACAAGGCTATAATATTGTTGTTCTCCATCAGGATGATATTGATAAAATTTTCAACGGAGAATGGGACGATTATTTGATGAAAGATGAAAATTAACCATTCTTTCTTTGCCGATTCAAAGATAATTCCTATCTTTGCCATCGCTAACAAATCATGAACTATCATGCCGCATCGAGCATCGGTCATTGCTCAGCATAAACAGCAGGGCTTTTTTTATGCCCTCACTATATCGTATTGGCGGTTGCCGTTCCGTAAATTATTACTGCTCCGTGCGGAGAAGTCGTGATTTGTTAGCAGCGGGATGTGCAGCCGCTTTTCTGTATCTCCGCGCCCGGCGGCTCCGGGTATGCTAACAAATTACGCAATATGCAGACAAATGCAATTCAGCGCAGTGCGCAGCGCCCTGTCGACATCAAGGCATGGTTGACGGGAAAGGCACAATCTTTATCCAAATGGTATAACTCAAGGAGCGAGTTCTACTCTCGCCTCGCCGGCTTCGCTGTTACGTGGAAGACGGCAGCACGTGTTAATCTTTTTACTTTACTTGTATGTATTACAGCCATCGTCGCAATGCAGCAGCCAGTTGTCTCTATCGTTTCGGCCGCCTGCTCGGCTTGGGTGGTCTACCGGCTTAACACAGACGAGAAGAAAGGGGGTGAGCTATGAGCAAGTATTTTGTTACAGTGCAAACCTTTTGCAATACGACGTTGTTGGGACACTCCGTAGGACAAGAGGTGCTTAGCAAGTTCCACAGGTCTTTAGTTGCGCAAGAGGACATCGAAAAAAGAATAAAAGCCTTTATCAAAAGCGCTATGGCTAAGCACTTGAAGAAAAACAGGAGACTAAAGCCTATGCTCGTATCTATTTATAACAACGACTATTCGTTTGTCATTACCCTTGTACCTCTTAATGGTAATGACATGCTCAGGGCTTTTTCGTTAACCGGAGAACTGGTTGAGCATGACTATTGCGAGGAAAGGGGTAGCTTATGAAAGGCTATGACACTATACAAGCAGAGCGTGAGCTTCTGCAGCCTTCTTACCTCGAGAGTGTCGTTTCGCTTTGCGATGATGTTATAGAGTTTGTCATTGAACATGCTATCGACGACAGCGCTGGCGACGTAAAAGAGAAGGCTTTTCAAAGACTTGAAATGATATACTGTTTACAAGATTTAAAAAAAACAATTAACAAATGTCTAAATACACAGAAAAATGGCAAATAATAGATATGAACAATGGCTTGCTGAACTTACTGAAGACGAGCGCGACCAGATTACAGTTTTGAATGCTTACTTCGACACAAGGTCTAATACTCCAGGGGAGTCTGAAATTACAGGCAAGCATCTTGCACCCGAATACAAGACGACACAAGACATAATAGACGAACTGATGCCTATGATGGCCGTATCGCCAGGCATCGTGTCGAAATACCTCCTGCTGCAGGGCTACACGATGGCTACTTATGACGACGGTACGATAAAATGGGCTATTTGGCGCGATATTGACATGGCCGGTCAAATTGATTGATACATTTCTTTCATTCTTTTCTGTCACGTGGGCGGACTCTTTACATGGGGTTTCGCCCACGTATTTTTATATCAAAGCCTTTAATGATACATTTGCTCAAAAAAGTATATGGTTACTATTTTGAGCGGATTATCCGGGACATATCTTTCTGCCACCCTACCCGACATATCTTTCGCCATTGCCGGGTATAGGGTGCACGTTGAAATCAAGGCTGACGACGACGTGCTCTTCGACGACTATCTCTTTCCTTTCGGAGGCAAAATAACATTCTCTGACCTCGCAGAACTGGTACAGCCTTACGTACAAAGACGCCTTATTGCCGACCTCGCTATTACTATAACCGAGGAATTTAACAACGATGATGCGCCGGAAACGGCCACGCTTGACGCCACAGTCGTTTATTGTGCCGCCGACTTCGGCATCACTAATGCTGAAAGTTTCCTCGAAGAGCATTACTTGAGCATATTCGACGGCGACAGGGTTACTGCGATGGGACGCCTGGAGTATCTGCATTTTATCGGCGGTGACACGCCCACGGCCACCGCCGAATACAGCGACGGCAGCACTATGAGATTCTCGGTTGAAGTTGCGAGTTCTAACGGCAACTTCAAAACCGTCGACGCCTCGCCCGGCCAGTTTGCCACTGAAGGCAAATTGCTGTGCGCATACACCATCGAGGCTGGAGCCAGGGTGCAGCGTTTCGTCATCGACTTCAACCGTCCTGACTGTGCGCCTATTCTGCTGTTTGAAAACTCGTTCGGCTGCGACGAGCTGGTATACTGTACCGGCACGCATACTGTTTCGCCGGAGTTTAACCGCGAGTCGGCTTATATTAACAAGGTTAAGAAGAATTACAAGATTGAGGAGAACCGTGAATTTAAGGCTGACACCGGCGTACTTACCTTCCCGACGGCAAACTGGCTCGACGACCTTTTCCGCTCGAAAAATGTACGCATTGTCAATTTCTACAACTCCGAACCGGTCGTTGGCAAGGAAGTAATAATTACCGAATCAAAGTCGGAATACACCAATGAAATTGATTCTCTACCTCGATTCACGTTCACTTACACATACGCCCAGCGTAACCACAACGTGGTTGACCTCCGCCGGGGCGGACGAATCTTTGACAACACATTCGACATGACTTTCAACTGATATGGACAAGAAACGCAGAGTAATGCATTTTACCGAGATGCAACATTACATCTCGTTGGCTGAGGAGCGGCGCCAGACGCTTAACGTCAAGGCATGGACGTCTGAAGGCAACATAAACGAATATCAAGGATGGTATGTTCACCACCAACATTGGCGGGGCGGTTATGTGCGGTTGCGCAACCCAGTAAATAACCAGATAAGGCTTATTCCTGAAATATACATACTTGAAGTTAACGGCTATACAATTTATTTATGATGGAAAACGAAAACAAATTAGTCGAAGTCGTCAGAAACGGCAACGTCACAAGGTTTAAGATGGTGCCTTCAGGCGTAGGCGGTAAAGGCTTCATGGATTCTATATCGTCTGAATACGGGAAAGACACGGCAAGTGTTTTCGACGAGGACAAAGTCGTAAGCCCTATACCCATGACTATAAGAGGCAAGCAATATAAGTATGTACCTTTCGGAGTCGACAACATGCTTCCTTTCACTATACGCGACTTTATCAGCAGCAACATGGTTACAGCTCAGTGCCAGCAGTTCAACATACTTGCCTGTTATGGGCAGGGCGTAAGGTTCGTAGACCGAGAGACTAAGAAGGATGTCGATAACGAGGAAATTTTGAATTTCTGCCTGTCAAATTCGCTTCATGAGTGTTTTATGGAACAGGCAACAGATATGAAGTATTTCTTCTTTTCGGTCACCGTCATCATACTTAACCGCAGTGGCGACAAGATAGTCAACGTAAGGAATAAGGATGCCTGTTATTGCCGGTTTGAATACGCCCCTTCGACAAAATCGGGAAAGATAGAGCATGTTTTCTTCGGCGATTTCCGTGTGGGAATTTTTGACGAGAAAAACATCGAGGTCATACCGCTGCTCGACTATTGGAACCCATTGGGCGACCTTAAAGTCCGCATGGGTCTTGCTCCTGACCCGGACACAGGCAAGAAGCGTACACCCACTACTGAACGCAAGTTTGCCATACTCAGCAAAATGCCTACACCAGGCAGCCAGTACTACCCTGTGCCTTACTACATGAGCATTTTCCGCGATTCGTGGTTTGACATATACCGCCTTATAGGTATAGGCAAGCGCTTCATGATAAAGAATACATCCGCCCCGAGAACACAGATAGAAGTGCATAATGACTATTGGGATAACGTGTGCGAAAACGAGAATATCGTTGGCGAAAAAGAGAGGGCAGAACGTAAGGAGCAAGAGAAAAAGAATATCATGGACTTTATAACAGGCGTGGAAAATGCCGGTAAGGCTATGGTGTCAGGCTACTATGTTGACCCTAACGGCAAGGAGAACCGCATGGTCAGGATATACCAGCTCAACGACGCATCGAAAAAAGAGGGCGGCAACTGGAGCGACGACATGAGCGAGGCATCTAACGCTCTATGCTTCGCCCTGGGCGTACACCCTAACCTCGTGGGAGCAACGCCGGGAAAGAGTCAGATGAATAACTCAGGCTCGGACAAGCGCGAGCTGTTCACACTCAAGCAGGCACTTGAGAAGCCAATGCACGACATAATGTGCAAGCCTTACCATGTAATCTTGCATTACAACGGATGGAATAAGATTGCCACGATAGATGTGCCAATGATACAGCTTACTACCCTTGACGAAAACAAGGACTCGAAACCTGTATCTGTTGACAATAACAAAAAGAAAGGAGAAAACGATGATAACAACGGTAACGAAGGATGAATTTGAGCAGTCGCTGCCGGTCGGAACTTCTGCCCAGGACAACGTTTATACGATGGTGCTGCCGGAAATAGAAGGTCAAATAGCTTTCCTTAACGACAACCTTTTAGGTTCAGAAGGAATAAAAAAGGTAGACAGCGCAGGCACGGAGAGCATACTGCACAAGAAGTTTGTGGCTCTTGCGTCTGTTTCAGCTTTCTTGTCCGTTTTTCGTCAGCTCGACCTTGTGCTTACTCCTACCGGCTTCGGCGTAGTGTCTAACGACAACGTTTCACCGGCCAGCAAGCAGCGAGTGGACGCGCTCGAGGAGCAACTCAAGGTAAAGCAGCTTGTCGACAAAGCGCACGTTCTCAACGCCCTCAGGAGCGAGGAATGGGGCGATACTATACAGGCAAAGAGAAACATCCCTACCCTGTTCGATGAATACGAGTACTTCATCATGCGCCGTGTAAATGGACTAACAGCTGGCGAATGGCTCAAGCTGCAGCAGCCGATAATGGACGCAGATATGTTTCTTCGCCTGAAGATATCCGACAAACAGATGGATGTTCTTATGGGTTATTACAGGACAAACAACGTTGACGAGATGGGCAAACATTCCGATGCGCTGTTAGCCATCAGGAACTTCTTCCACGTTTGGCTTTTCACCGGCCAAAGAGAGGCTGTAGCCTTTCCTCTCAGGAAACTGCTGTACGTAATGGAATCGTCCACAAACATAGGCTTGTACGACGAATATCTTAATTCAGGAGCTTACAAAGTAAATCATCATGAAGTTTTTAAAAACACTAAGGACTCGACAGCCTACTTTTTCAACGGATAAATCAGTTGACTTTTACGCTCCCAAATCATGGCACGAGCTTACTCAAGAGCAGCTGCATTATGTCCTTACGCTGATGGCGACGTTCGCCGACCTGACAGTCGTCAAAACATACATGTTTGTGCGTTTTTGCGGACTTCATGTAGCTAAAAAGGATAGCTATGGGTGGATATGCTATGTGCGCACTGGTAAATTTGGCCTCAATAAAAAGAGCATCACCATACAGGCATGGCAGATAGAATACCTTATAAAGCAGTTTGACTACATCGACACGTATGTGGGCATGGGCGTCAGGTTGGATGACGTCCGCCGCCTGCATGCGGTCGATGTTAACCTGCATGGCTTAAGATTCGCCGACTATCTTTCGGCAGAGAAATACTACCAGGCTTATTGCCGGAACAAAGACGACCGTTTCCTTGCCTCTCTTGCACGTGAACTTTACCGAAAAAAGGACGGCTCAAAACCTGTCAAAATAAAGCTGGATAAAGCGCAGATGCTAGGCACATTCCTATGGTACTCGTATGTCAAGGATGTTTTCGCCAAAGCTTTTCCGCACTTCTTCAAGAAGGTTAACCTTAATGATCCAGATGGCGGTGACTTTGACTTAATGGAATCAATGAATGTGCAAATTCGCGCTCTAACTGATGGCGACGTAACCAAAGAGCAACTGATATTTGATACCGACTGCTGGCGAGCGCTGACAGAACTCGATGCAAAAGCTAGGGAATCAGAAGATTTACGCAAAAAAATGAAGAAATAATGGAGACTAATAACACATTCAACGCATGCGATTATTTTAAAAAATTGGCCGAGACGAACAAACTTGCCCAGTCTAATAATTTCAAAGCGTGCTTCTGCAGTGGCCCTGAAGGGATAAACGATGTCATGCAGGAATTTAGGAAGTACGCCAACTTCATCATGATTGATGACACAACGTCGCAGAACACTTATAGCAAAGGCGTAACTTTTTTCGACAAAAACGTTTACACGGTTTTCATCCTCGCCTCTTATACCTTCGATGACATGAGAGACCGTGAGGAAAAACTTAATCTTTGCCGTCGCATCTTCCGCCAAATACACAGCCGTTTGATATACGACAAAAATTCAATGTTGTATGGCGACAGTCTCGAGTACCTGGATGTAAGCTCCATATACTCTAAGGAACTTCCTCGATATTCGATGAATGGCGTTACTGGTCTATATTTCATGGTGAATAACGACGAACCGGTAGACCTTACATTCAACGCTGACGAATGGCAGGAAGATTAAGGAATTTAGCGGTAATTTAAAGAAAATTTCCCTATTATGGCAACGAGATTATACGAAGGCAACAGGACGCAGGCGGACATCGACGCATATAACCGAGGATGGGCAAGATATCTTGTAGATATCCTTCAGGAACAGATAGACAAACTTTCGGTAAGCGATACAGGAAGTTTGAAACAGAGTGTCGAATATGCCATTGACGGAACGGATACCATTAAACATAAGTTTCTCAAGTATGGACTATATGTTTCCGCTGGAGTCGGCAAAGGCTTTAAACATGGCAATGGTGGAGATCTGCTATTCATGAATGACACATACCGCGAAGTAAACGGCTACGGTTATAAACAGGTAGGCGCCGGTCTGTCAGAAGATGCCATGCTTGCGCCGAAGTTTGAGCATATAACTGTCAAACGAGGCAAGAATGCAGGCAAACAGGCAGCACTTGTAAGGGGAAAGAGAAAGAAAGAAGATTGGTTTTTGCGTAAGTACTATTATCAGCTGCAACGGCTCAACGAGAAACAAGCACAGATGTATGGCGAAGCATACCAAGGACTTGTATCATCGTTCCTGCAGGGACTTTTCGGAAAACTTGATTCTACAAATAGAATAAGGTCGAATAGATTCTAGGCCGTATTTTTAAAATGAAGTTTAAATAGCTATTTTTGCCTAAGCTATGGACGACATAAGGGAACAATTACGTCAACAATTCACGCAAATCCGAGACGAACGCCGGACAAGCGCGAATACAGCGGAGAGGATTGGTAATGCTTTCCTCTCCCTGCTCTCTTATTGCAACATCGATACTGGAAAATTTCTCCGAAAGGATGTTGAAGATTCAACTCAATATTTGATCAAGTTCCTAGCCGGAGCTGAATTCGGAGAGTTTATTGATTCTTTGTTGGCCGGGAAAGGCACAGGAATAACTTCTGATGGTAGAATACAAACCGACAGGCTGGAAGTACGCGGCTCAATGACGGTGATGGACTTAATCATCAACCAGCTGCAGGGTATGGAGGCCGACTACTCGTTTGCCGAAATAGGCAAGATAGCGCAGGTGGACGACCTCGGCGAAAAGACTTACAAGCTGTGGATTGAGAAACGCACGGATTACGACTTCGTTAAGTTGCAGGAAGGCGATGTCTGTTTCTCAATTGTCAATACATTGTACCAGGGCGGTACTGACTATTTCACAAGCTGGATGCGTGTCCTAACTGTTAATATGACTGACAACGCATTGACCGTAGTACTTTATCCTGACAGTGAAGTTCCCGGCGGCCGGAACTTCGCGCCGGTGGCCGGCTACAACGTCACACGGCGAGGTTACGCCATATTGCCGGAGGACGGCAGCACCAACGAACGCTCGCAGAGCTGGATATTGTCAAGCCGAGAGGGACGTATAATGTTCCTAACAAATGTCATCAAGCCGATACTCGAGGACTACAACTATGGCGTTGTCATAGGTAAGCTCCCTAATACTGCCGCTCTCGACCAGATACCCGTAGCCAAAGACGACCTCGGCATCATGGCCGATGTTGTTATAGCCCGTAAGGTTTACGAGTTCGACGGCAACGGCAAGCTGATTACTAAGGTTGTCGACCGCGGCGAATGGAGCCTGACCGTGGCTCAGAGTGAGAATCCATACAGATACATGACGCACGAAACGACCAACGAGTCTACTGGCCAGCGCTTCGTGACGTTGGAGCAGCACGCTGTATGGCATTTAGGCTGCAAATGGGGTTGTCTTGCAGACGAGACAACGGAAGAACCTAAATGGAACTCTACTGCATGGATAATGCTTGAGGGCGACCCGAACTACTATATGCAGATAGAGTCATCCAACGGCTATGCTTTCAGGCGAAGCAACGTCAGCACCGACCTCACAGCAAGGATATATTACG
>ERZ826146.414-NODE-414-length-50517-cov-5.104376_pt1 | contig 50517 bp, 43 predicted proteins | sample MGYA00519857_ERZ826146 | MGnify/ENA primary metagenome ERZ826146 (study PRJEB31778, sample SAMEA3449222) | human gut metagenome | biome: human gut; feature: human-associated habitat; material: faeces | place: United Kingdom | collected 2010/2012 ...
GTGGTTGCGCTGATTGACGCGAATGGTACGCAGGTGGTAGAATATGGTTATGATGCGTGGGGTAATCCGATCAGCAAAACCGGCAGTCTGGCAGCGACGATTGGTACGCTGAATCCGTTCCGCTATCGTGGGTATGTGTACGATGAGGAAACTGGTCTGTACTACCTGCGGAGCAGGTATTATAATCCGGTGTGGAAAAGATTTGTCAATTCTGATCAGCATCTTGGAATTGTTAGGGGAATCAACACTCATAATACTTACTCCTATTGTTTTAACAGTCCATGCACTATGAGTGATCAGTCTGGTCAATTTGCTTTGACGGCAGGTCTAGCGGCTACTCAAAGCGTCGTGCCTGAGATTGGTGCGTTCTTGATTAAACTGTTTATGGGCCTAGGGGCGACAGCCGCTTTCATTGATACTTTCGCAGGTACAACTTCTAGTATTGCAAGAGAAGAGAAACATCGCGCTGTCGCAGTTCCTGATTCGATGACTTTAAGTAAAACGCGTGTGCTTGAAGACGTTGAAGCTAACGAAGATAAAGATGGAACTTACTTCAAGGCATATATCGATAGAGGAACCGGTCTCTTGATGTTGGTTGGTAACGGCATGGATTACCAAGAGGCTTACACGTACCTGCAAATCAATGCAGGAGTGAAAACGCTGAATGATATGTACGGTAGATTTATTGGCGTTTATACTCAAAAGCAATCTGATGCACGAGTGTTGGCTATGTCCTTGGGCGCTACTGAAGCACCGGAAGTGCATGGAATTAATTATTTCGGTCATTATCATGATGCCAACCACCAATATCACATTTGGTATGGCGATCCAATTCCGTAATAGGAGGTTAATATGAGAATAAGTTCCGTTTGTAATGCTTTGATTGGTAAATGCTATTTTGATCGCAAAATCGGATTTTTTGTTCCTAAGATATGTCTTCCTGCTAACTATGATCAGGAAAGATATCACCTGATGCCAGAATATAGCGTTGCTCATATTCGTAGAAGATATATTGATTATTTAATCTCAGTACAAAAGTACTCTAGTGACGTAATAGTTCAATATGGAATTGATCTTTCTGATGAGTTTCCGCTTGTCGAAAATAACTATCAGGCTAAAGTGCTTCCGAACATAGATTGCTCGATGTGGTTATGTGAATCTTATACATCTAATGAAGATGCCGAAATAGAGCGGGTGTATCATAATTTCCAAACGGTGTTTGAAAATGAGCGAAGAATTACCCTATTCCAAGCTTTGACTGAACATTCTAATCCGTTTTTTGTTAAACATAACGATGTTAGAAATAACCAGTTTATTAGTAAGGTGCATCGGTTCAATGAAGATCATAATCTTGAAGAAGAGTATATCTGGTTTGAAATGGAGTTCCTACGAATATATGCTATTCTATGGTGCAGAGAATACAACTACTGTTTTATTGACGATATAAAAAGTGATATATGAATTGTTTCGACTACATGTTTGCCGAGTATTCGTTTTGTTATGCGAATGAAAACTAAGCTCAATACATGTGGAATTCCTTAGTGCTATATATGACCGGTTGTTTCTCTAGTAGGCCGCTTCTTTTCCATACATAAGGGATAAATTCTGGCTATGAAAATCAGAATGCGGTACAATTGATCTAAACCGGCATGATGCCGGTTGCATCACGGACGAAATGCTGTAAATCCCGTTGCTTTGCGACCGAGGCTGGAGCTTTATAGAAGGATTTACAGAATAAAGAATTTTCCGGGTCAGCATCTCCTTGATTTCTCCACGAAGTCAAGGGGATTTTTCTCTATTTCTCGAATCACCACGAAGAAAGGAATAAACATATGGGCATACGGACACGGGTGATCGCACGCTGATGCGCGTGGAATACGGCAATGGCGGCAAGGTGCATTACACGCGCGACGACTTCCGCCGCGTAACGGGTATCCATTACGACGATGCGACAACTCCGCGCTTTACCTACGACTATGGCGCAAACGGTCAGGTCGCTTATGTGCGGGACAATGAACTCAATCGCACGGTCTGGACGGAATACGACACGAGCGAGCGACCGACTCGCACGCATATTCTGGAAAGCGCCAGTTCTTCCTCTATCGGCACGCCGAAGTATGTGAACACGGTGCGCTACGACGCATACGGCAATGTCGATTCCTACAAAGAAACGGTGAACAACAGCGCCAGCTTTGAAACGACCTACATCCACGATGTGGAGAATCGCCCCATGCAGCTTCGCTATGGCGCGGACAACCGCATTATCGCATATACCTATGATGCGATTGGTCGTGTTGCAACGCGCGCTGCGAATAGCATGCAAACCTTGTATCTGACGACGTATCAATATCTTGCGCCGGAGAATGGAGACAGCATCCAGACCACGCCGCTGGTACAGAGCATCACGCAGAATGGGCAGAATTTCTCTTATACATACGACAATGTGGGCAATATCACTTCTGTGACGCGCAATGGCCTGACGACGACGTATGAGTATGACAGTCTCGGTCAACTCACTCGCGTCAACGATCCCCATGCAGGAAAATCCACGATGTACCTGTATGATTGCGGCGGCAACATGACGGGTTACCTGAGCGCACCGTATACGCTGGCACCCACGCTTGAAGGGGTTAATGAAACGGTATTTTATACCTATGGCGACAGCAACTGGAAGGACAAGGTTACGGCCATCGGCGGCAAGGCGATTACCTACGACGCCATCGGCAACCCGCTGACCTACGACGGCTGGACGTTCACGTGGAAAGCCGGACGTATGTTGGCCAGCATGGTGAAGAACGGAACCAACGCGCAGTTCACCTACGACCACAACGGCATGCGCATCAGGAAGATTGTCAATGGCGTGACCACCAACTATACGCTGAATGGCAAAAATGTCGTCCACATGACGCAGGGCAGCCATGACCTGCATTTCTTCTACGATGCGCAGGGCAAGCCCGGCATGGTCACCTATAATGATGTTGACTACTTCTATGTCTACAATTTGCAGGGCGATGTGGTTGCGCTGATTGACGCGAATGGTACGCAGGTGGTAGAATATGGTTATGATGCGTGAGGTAATCCGATCAGCAAGAGCGGAAGCATGGTGGCGACGCTCGGTACGGAAAACCTATTTAGATATCGAGAATATGTTTACGATGAAGAAACTAAGCTGTATTATAATAAGGAATGTGGGATTGATGGTGAAAAAAGTCTTAATGAAGTAAAGGGAGAATTAAAGTGATTTTAGATGGAATAAGATACCGTATTTTTTCGACAGGGTGTATCGTGGGTATAATGGGATTATTTTTGGCAATAGTCTCTGTTGTGCATGATAAAAAATATTTGGCGGCATCATTTCTGAGTTTGGCGTTTTCTTTAATATATGTGACATCCTATTTATATGTGTTGATGAATCCTCTTATAATATCCTTCACGGGAAAATTCAAGGAAAGTTATCGAGATTCAAGGATTGCGCCACCATTACCTGTGACTCGTGCTTATGTATTCGACATAGGAGAAAAAACTAATAAAGTAGTATATTTGGATGCGTTTACAAAAAATAAGTATTTTCAAGAAAATATGGTGATTGATGACGAATATACGATATATTATGAAAAAAGAACAAAGATAGTCGTAGGCGTAAAAAAAGAAAGCCGATGACTTTATAGACGGAGTTCAGAATACCAAGAAGAATAAAAAGGGTATACAAAGAAGAGCGCCGTTTAAGCAAATGTTGTTGAAGTATTGACAAACGAGGGAAAATGAAAAAAGGTATTTGTATTATTTTTTCAGGTTTGACGATTTTTCTGATCATAATGAACATGGTGTTTTATGAAAATGGAGAGAAATTCGTAAAGGAAGAATCGTATGCATGGAATGAGAAAGAAATATATGCATCGGATCATTTGATTGGGAAAAACTCATTTCAAGAGATAAAAGAAATAAATGGAGCCGATATAGATGTCAATAAGGAAATCAAATATGTAAATATAGTAAAAAATCTGGCTCTCGTCGTTTTTGAAAAGGATAACTTGAACAATGGAAAGATTCAATTCCTTTTATATTCAGTAGATGGACGTTTTTTATATGGATATCAAATAACGCCGAAAAATGCTGCGAGAATTCAGGTGGGAATTCTGGCGGAGAGTGAAGAAATTTGTATATTCGATCCTAAATTTGGATATGATTATAATGATGGAAAAATAAGATATGGAGTAACCGTGATAAAGAGCGGCGGAACGCTGTCTTACGGTTTCTTTTATGATGATAAAGCCTTGGGATGGGAAGCATATACGGCATCTTTTTCTGAATTTATACCCAAAGAGATAAAGAAGGGGAAGGTAGTCATTCAGGAATCTGAAACGGGAAAAGAAATCATTTTGTTTGTTAATCGAGTGGGACAGCGCTCATAATGGAATGCATTATTTGCAGGAGAGCCTGTGCCAGAACCATGGAATTCATTATACTTTCAATGAGAAAGACTGAAAATATGGTATATTCATTTGATAATAAAGATGATATCAATAAAATTAAAATACATGATTGCGCCTTTTACGGTTTTGAATATAAGCAGAAAAAATCAGAAGTAGAAATCTATTGCAAAAATGAGATGACAAAAGAAGAAATAATAATTAGATTTAGAAGTGTTATATGTATTTATATGCAATCGTGCAGATTTTGGGCAGGGGGGAATAATATACAGTGCATGTATGTGGCTAATGATGATTATATTACGGAACTTCAGAACAAACAAAACCAGAATCAAGAACTATATTCTGGTTCAAGGCTGGCTAATGGAGATAGGTTTATTCCGGTGGGAATGGAGATAAATTCTGGAGATGAACTTGTTATATGTTGTGAGGAACTTGAAGTGATATAAATGATGATTGGGGCGATGATTAGACAGAGATCGAATTCAGAGCATTTCGATCCGGCGCAAAATGATGCTGACGATTCGCGAAGCGGCGGAATACGGCAGCACCGGCATCCATAAAAAATTGAGACAGAAATCGCAACGAAAATCCAGCCGTGCCTTGAGAAAAGGGGAGGGGTGTGTTATAATCAGTAATCGTGTCAGGTTTTTGAACGGAATAGCATGTCAAGCAAGGCAACAAAGGAGCTGTGAGCATATATGAAATTGGGCGTTGTGATTCGTAACGCATCTAACGCTATTCTTCACAGTTTGGCATAAATCGTTAAAAATGAAGGAATACCTCATTTTTTGAGCTTGTAGTGACTTGAAACTTGATAAATGTTTGCGCACGTTCATGAAAAAATGGTGCGCGATTGGTGCGTAAATTGGAGCGCAATACAGCTCGAAAAGCGGAAAGTTGAAGGGATGTCCATCAAGCATGGACATCCTTTTCTATACCCTCTTGAATAAATGGGGATAAATAGGGTATAATAGGGATAAATCCATGCGGGAAAAGGAGGGAAAACAGTGAATCAGGAAGAAGCCCAAACGCGCATGAAAGAGCTGGAACAACAGATTGCCGAGCTGCCTGTTGGCTCCATCACCAGAAAAACGGTGAACGGGAAGATATACTTTTATCAGCGCTGGTCTGAGAATGGAAAACGTAGAGAAAAGTATATTCCTTTGGATGAGGTTGATGCATTCCGAGAACAGATTGAGCATCGAAAGACGCTTGAACAGGAAATCAAAGCGTTGCGTAGAGGTCTGCCAAAGGTGAAGAAGGCCGAGCTGTTGAACTTCATCACCAACGTCCGAACAGGTAATACGCTCCGAACATTTGCTGATGCCGTAAGCTGTTATCAGAAGCGCGAATGCTTTCAGCAGCTGCATGATTATGTTTATGGCGAGACGCGGGACAAGGTGTTTATTCTCTATGGTCTGCGTCGAACGGGAAAAACCACGATGATTCGTCAGATTTTCGCTGACATGGCCGAAGATGAATTGGCCAAAGCGGCGTTCATTCAGATTACGGCAAAGGATACGTTGGCGGATGTCAATAAAGACTTGAAAACGCTGGAGCAGAAGGGCTTTCGCTATGTGTTTCTGGACGAAGTGACGCTGATGGAGGATTTCATCGAGGGGGCTGCACTGTTTTCTGACGTGTTTGCAACCTGCGGCATGAAAATCGTGCTCTCCGGCACGGACTCGTTGGGCTTCCTCTTTACCGAGGATGAACAGCTCTATGACCGCTGTATCATTTTGCACACCACCTTTATCCCCTACCGAGAGTTTGAGTCCGTGCTTGGCATTCACGGCATAGACGAGTATATCCGCTACGGCGGCACCATGAGTCTCGGTGGTGTCCACTACAATGAGACCTCCACTTTCGCCAGCAAGGAAAGCACTGACGAGTATGTGGACACGGCCATCGCCCGCAACATCCAGCACTCTCTGCGCTGCTATCAGTACGAGGGCCATTTCCGCCATCTGCGGGACTTGTACGACAAAAATGAACTGACCAGTGCCATTAACCGTGTGGTGGAGGATATCAACCACCGCTTCACGCTGGAGGTGCTGTCGCAGGATTGGAAGTCCCACGACCTTGGTATTTCCGCCAGCAATCTGCGCCGGGATCGGAAGAAGCCGACGGATATCCTCGACCGCATCGACCTTGCGCTTGTCACCGACAGCCTGCGGAAGCTGCTGGAGATCCGCAACAGGGCAGAGCAGACCGTGGCACTGGACGATGTTCACGCGGCGGAGATCAAGGAATATCTGGACTTGCTGGACTTAACGCGGGAGATCGATGTGCTGCACCTGCCGGATGTCAGCACGAAGTCCGGACGCACGGTGATCGCGCAGCCGGGACTCCGCTATGCGCAGGCGGATGCGCTGATCCGCAGCCTGCTGCTGGATGAGACGTTCAGTGCGTTGTCTCTGGCAGAGCGTACAGCCGTGCAGCAGCGCATCCTGACCGAGATCAAAGGGCGGATGTTGGAGGACATCGTCCTGCTGGAAACCAAGCTGGCAAACCCCAAGAAGCAGGTGTTCGTCCTGCAATTCCCCGTAGGCGAGTTTGATATGGTGGTGTTTGACCCGGAAGCAGGTTCTTGCCGAATTTTTGAGATAAAGCACAGTGAAGAAGCCGTCCCGCAGCAGTACCGCCATCTGGTCGACGAGCAAAAATGCGCCCAGACCGAGCACCGCTACGGCCCGATCAGCGGGAAGTTCGTCCTTTATCGAGGGAAAAGCCAAGTGGTAAATGGCATTCAGTATCAGAATGTGGAAGAATATCTGCGAAACCTTGCATAATGAACCCGCAGCCCCAACCGAAAAATCGGGGCTGCGGTTTTTCATAGGCCCAATCAGGTAGACTTGCAATGATAGGAGCAAGGTAACGCTATGGCGAGATTCCGGACCAGAAATGGCTTTGAAGTAGGGAGGTAAAATGACGGTACATTTGCGAGGCGTAGAGCGTTGGCTTATAATATGCGTACCATCTGAAAACAAATTGGAGGAATGAATATGAAAATCACCTATACCCGTGTCGGGGACTACTATCTCCCCAATCTGGTTGCACCGGAAAGCCCCAAGGTAGGCCGCTGGGGAATGTTGCGCTTCAACTATTTAAGGAAGCATCGTGAGACACTTTATACCATCATGCTTATGGAGAACACGCTGAACCATCATCTGGAAGAAATTGACCGCCAGGCGCAGGAAATGGAGCAGCGACTCATTTCCCAACTGGCACAGCAGGAGGGCATTACCGAGCAGCTGAAAGCGGAAAATCAAATGGAATGGGTTGCCCGGATGAACAACATTCGAAATCGAGCAGATGAAATTGTGTTGAATGAACTGATTTTTGCCTAGAAAAAGCATATAGCAAGATCGCCATGGTGTGTACTGATTCTGTCAGTCGCACCGTGGCGGTTTTTGTCATTTCTCACAAAAATAATTTATTTTCAGAAATCATATTAGGGCCTATCTGAAAACCGTCAACACGCCCAAACAGCGGGTCTTTTCCACCTGCTGGGCACCATTTTTTCTTGTTGTCAAGAAGGAAAGCACCAAGGATAATATTTATCTCGACATTTTTCTGAAGCTGGGCAGCACCTACGAGGCCGTCTATACACCCCTCAAGCACACCGCGGGCATCACCAGTCTAAAACCAGATAATGCGCGGGGAGATTTTCTACGGCGGACAGAAGAGACGATTTTGTCCGTGCGCTTCGGGCAAATTGCGGGAATATGTTGAAATACGAGACTTACAGCCCGGCGGGGGTCAAATCCCTGCCGGGCTGTATTGTGGTGTGATGGACGTTTGGCTGCGGATGCGTGCAAAAGTGTTTTAATGGGTAGATTCTTCGTTGCGTTTCCTGCAAAATCATGATATGATGAACAAAGTTGAGGGCTTTGACATCATGGCTTCGGGGGTGCGGATCGTTTCGGCTATCCGGACGGGCTGTACCAATCGGAGGATTCTCATACTGAACTCCGATTAAAATCTTAAAAAAAGATTTTAATTGCCTGAAGGGCATGGAGTTCATATGAGACTTGTTTTGTGATTTCTTTCCTTATAAATCACAAAACAGGCAGCGCCGTCAGGCGATGCCTTCCTGATTAAAATTAAGATTCTAATCAGGAAATAGTATAAAAATGAAAAGGCAGGGCGCTCTGAAAGAGCGCCCTGTTTGCGTTACTGCAGACCCTGCTCGTAAGCCTCGATCATCTTCTTGAACGTGTGACCCGTAGAACCTTCGGGATTTGCCCGCCGTTTTAGCTTCCCCAGGTATTTTTCACAGGTATCGCCGGTGAAAATCTTGATGTCCAGCCGCAGAGTGTTATCATCCTCCGGAGTGACATAAATCCTGTCAATGAAGATGTCAATGAAATCCTTGGTGATGGCCTCAGTCTGGCACTGCTTCTCCGCATCCCGAAGGACTTTGCGAAGGTGCTCCATATTGGCACGGAACTCCTCGCTGGATTCCTGCTGGCCTTTCAGCTCCAGGAGCGCCTGCTCGCCGGATTTGATTTCCTGGTTGCACTGGGTGGTCATGGCCTTGAAATCCGCCGGTGTGATGCTCTCCAGGGTCACCAGCTCCAATAGCTTGGACTTCTTCTTTTTGGCAAGGTCAATGTTTGCCTGGGCTTCCTCGATTTTCTTTTCCAGATTGCCGTCACAGGTCATGCTGCGGTACATCCGCTCGTATTCCGCAATCATGGCGGCGGAAGCCTGCCGGGTGTCCCGGAATACCTCAAAGAGCAAGGGAACCAGCTCCTTTTCGTAAATGGGGAAGGAGTCACAGGAATCCGCGCCGGACTTGATTTTGTTGGAGCAGACCCATTTGCTGTTTTGGTTGCCCAGCTTGTCCTTGGATTCCCGGCGGTAGTAGGCGGTGCCGCAGTGGGTGCAGAAGAGCTTGCCGGTGAGCAGATTGGCGTGATTGCAGATGCCCTGCCGGTTTTTTACATCCTCGCTTCTGCGCAGCAAAACCGCATTGGCCTTTTCCCACAGCTCCTCGGAGACGATGGCTGGGACGATCTGGCCGGTTTCATCCTTGAACATGACCCATTCCTCCGGCGGGAGGAATTTTTGCTTTTTGGTGAACATATCCACCACCTTGACCTTGTTTCCAACGTAGTAGCCCTTGTATTTGGGATTGGAAATCATATTGGACATGGTAGTGTGGGCGATTTTCTTGCCGTTCAGGTTCCGGTAGCCCTTCTCCCAGAACAGGTTTTCGATCTGCTTCATGGAATAGGCCCCGGTAGCATAGAGGGTGAAAAGCTCCCGCACCATGGGAGCTTGGGTTTCATCGATGACAAGGCGGCCATCGTCTTTGGTGTAACCAAAAATTCGGGAGTTGCCCAGGACGACACTCTGCTTGATGGCCTGCTGGTGGCCGAATTTGACACGGGAGCTGAGTTTCCGCAGTTCGTCCTGGGCGATGGAGGACATGATGGAAAGCCGCAGCTCCGCATCCTCGTCCAGGGTGTTGATGTTGTCGTTCTGGAAGAATACGCCAACCCCGTTGGACAGCAGCTGGCGGGTGAACTGAATGGAATCCAGGGTGTTTCGGGCGAAGCGGGAGATTTCCTTTGTAATCACAAAGTCAAATTTTCCGGCGGCGGCATCCTCTACCATGCGGTTAAAATCCTCCCGGTGCCTGGTGGAAGCGCCGGAGATGCCCTCGTCAATATAGCCCGGGACAAAGGTCCAGGCGGGATTTTTCTTGATGAAGTCCTCGTAATAGCCAATCTGGTTGCCCAGGGAATTCAGCTGCTCATCGGATTCGGAGGAAACACGGGCATAGAACGTGACCCGCAGAGGAAGGTCATAAATGGTCTTGGCGCGGAGAAGCTGCCGTATGTTGTGTATATCCATGGTGTACCTCTAAAGTTCGTTGTATCATGTTCTGTAATTATGATAGCACATATCGCGAAGCTTTACAACCCAGAATTGACTGGAAAAAGCGGCAACCCGTCGCCGGATTGCCGCCTGAGGGGTTGGGACTAACGCTCCATGGAAGCGGCCCGATTTTTGATTTTGATTCGCATACGGTTCCGCTGATCCTCCGTAATCAGGCCCTTGGCGTAGAGCGTGTCGTTATAATAGGTCAGCCACAGCTGCTGAATCGTGGCCTGGATGGTCTGTTCGTTTGGTTTCGGATGGTTTTCATTGTTTTCTGCCATAGTAAGCCCCCTGTGCATTTCCTAGTTTTCCCGGGATGAAAGCTCTTTATGCGCCTGTGCGCTAAGCAGAAACCTGAGGGTATCACCGGGGCCGCTCAGGCTGCGATAGAATCTGTTTGCGATATTCAGTTGTCATGTACAGGAAAATAGGGGGTGTGATGTATCGGTCACAGTGTGTCTGGGGGAGTCGGTTTGCTCGGAAGCTCCCCCTTTATTCTTCCGTATTTTATTCAATCTTTATTTCTTTTAATCTATATTACTTCCTTCTATATTATATTCCCTGAGCCAACCCAATATAGGGCTTTCTAACGCAGGGGCTTCCAGATCAGGCTTTTCCTGCTCCGGTTTTTCCGGATTCGGTGAACCCGCTTCCGGCAGCTCAAAGAAGGTATACTCGCTGTCCTCCAACCGCCCTTCTTGAGAACGAAGCCGCTTCCGGGTCAGATAGCCGTTCTGTTCCAGTTCATTCAGCGCCCCTCGAACGGAGGTGATTCCATCCTTTGTAATGGCAGCCAGTCCGGCAACGGAGAACTTCCACTCCGGTGGGAGACTGAGAATGATGGAAAACAGCCCAATGGCCTTGAGCGACAGCCGGGTATCCCGGAGATGGTGGATGCTCATGACGGTAAAATCCTTATCCTTGGTTGCCCGAATCACCGGCAATTGGAAATCCCTCCTTGTGGCAAAGGGAGTCGCGTTTCACGACACCCTTTGAATTTTTGCCGGGTGCAGACCGATTCTGGAAAGGCAAACGCCTCTTTTTGTGGCGGGTACCCGGCTGCTGTCCTAAAAAGAAATAGAACGTATGTTCGTATATTATATAGATAGGGAGGTGATTTGTCAAGAGAAATACGGGAAATAGTCGGAAATGGATAATTTTTCTTTGGGAAAAGTGGAAGGGTGTCGTATTTCACGACACCCTTGGGGGCGGGGGAATATGTATGGAGCGGAATGTGGCGGTATGGGGTGGAGGGGGGCGGAGTCTGGTGCGGAGAAGAAAAAATGATTGCCTTAAGTGAAAATATAAGAAATATGCACATTGGATATCAATAGCACATTGGATTTTCTGAGGAGTTATCTTCAGAAAATAACGTATATGTGCTTTGAACTCCATGAGAAAAGAACAAGCGAATATTCTCATCTTTGCCTGAGAGTAATTTGTTGAAAAATTTCAGAATTTATGCTATTATAAGATAAAATTGTGGTTGTTTTGCGCACCGAAATCGTCCGTGTGTTCTACGACTGGCTAATTGTATCTGAAAGACTTTCACAAAGTAATTCATGTAAACAATGAGTGGGCGTATGGACGGGGTGATTCGTCTGCTTTGCCATAGGGGGAACGACGATGGATAACATTCAAATTCCGGGTATGCCCAAGATGATTGATAATGTCAATCTTCGAGTTCGTGATGATCTGGAGGAGACGATCACAAAGAAAAGCAAGTTGCGAATTGCCGCAGCCTGTTTCTCGATTTATGCCTATGAAGAACTGAAAAAGAGCTTGTCTGGTATCGAGGATTTGAAGTTTATTTTCACATCTCCTACCTTTATTACAGAAAAGACGGAAAAGTCCAAGCGGGAGTTCTTTATTCCGCGGATGACTCGTGAGCAGAACCTGTATGGTACTGAATTTGAGGTTCGCCTGCGGAATGAGCTGATGCAGCGGGCGATCGCCAAAGAGTGTGCTGCGTGGATCAAGCAAAAGGCAACTTTCAAGTCCAATACAACAAACCAGGTTGTTCCCGGTTTCTTGAATGTACTGTCAGAGAAAGACCAGTACACTTATATGCCTTTTAATGAGTTCACAACGGTTGATCTCGGTTGTGAGCGTGGCAACTATGCTTACAACTTCACGCAGAGATTGTCTTTCCCCATGAGCAAGAGCTACATTGACCTTTTTGAGCAGCTCTGGAATGACAAGCAGCACTTCCAGGATGTAACCGACCAGGTGATTGAAAACATTACGACAGTCTATAACGAGAACTCTCCCGAATTCATCTACTTCGTGACTCTCTATAATATTTTCAGCGAGTTTCTGGATGATGTTTCCGAGGACACGCTCCCGAATGAGGCAACCGGCTTTAAGGACAGCAAGGTGTGGAGTATGCTGTTCAACTTCCAGCGTGATGCCGCGCTTGCCATTATCAATAAGCTCGAAAAATACAACGGCTGTATTTTGGCGGATTCGGTTGGCCTAGGTAAGACTTTTACAGCATTGGCTGTCATCAAATACTACGAGTCCAGAAACAAAAGCGTCCTGGTGCTTTGCCCGAAGAAGCTCGCCAACAACTGGAATACATACCGTGACAACTATATCAACAACCCGCTTGCAGAAGATCGTCTGAACTACAAGGTACTGTATCACACGGACCTTGGCAGAACCCATGGTTTCTCCAACGGTACGGACTTGTCCCGTTTGCGTTGGGATACATACGACCTTGTGGTGATTGACGAATCTCACAACTTCAGAAACGGCGGCAAACTGGAAAGTGAAGATGACAGCAAGGATAACCGCTATGTAACGCTGCTGAAGCAGGTCATTCGCAAAGGCGTTAAGACAAAGGTCCTTATGCTCTCAGCTACGCCGGTTAACACCCGTTTTAATGATCTGAAAAATCAGCTTCAGCTTGCCTATGAGGGAGACTCCTCACTTTTGGACAGCAAGCTGAAAACCTCCCGTTCGATTGACGAGATATTCCGAAACGCACAAAAGGCATTTAACACATGGAGCAAGTGGGAGCCTTGTAACAGAACAACGGATAATCTGCTGCGTATGCTTGACTTCGATTTCTTCGAGGTTTTGGACAGCGTAACGATTGCCCGCTCCAGAAAGCATATTGAGAAGTACTACGACACGGCTTCTATCGGCAAGTTCCCCGAAAGACTCCCGCCTAAATCACACAGACCACATCTGACCGATTTGAAAGATGCAATCAGCTATAACGAGATCTTTGAGCAGCTCACGCAGCTGAATTTGGATATATACCGTCCGTCGCACTATATCCTGCCGAGCCGCATGGAGAAGTATGCTGAGCTTTACGGAGATAACAAAGTCAATGTGGGTTTCACGCAGGCAAACCGAGAGCAAGGCATTCGCCGTCTCATGGCGATCAACCTGATGAAGCGAATGGAAAGCTCGGTCTACTCCTTTAATCTGACGCTTGGCAGGATTAAGGAGCTGATTGAGAATACCATAAATACCATCGACAACTACGAAAACAGAGGTGGTATGAAGATCAGCCTTACCGATATTTCTGATGCCGATGAATACGATCTGGATGATCAGAATAGCGATGACTTTGCTGCCATTGGTAAGAAGGTTCAGATTGATCTTGGCGATATGGACAGACTTTCTTGGCACAGAGAACTTGCCAAAGACCAGGAAATATTGGAACTGCTGACATTATTGGTGGATGATATTACACCGGAGCATGACAGTAAGCTGCAAGAACTTCTTGCTGACCTCACAAACAAGATCGAGCATCCCATCAATGAAGGGAATAAGAAAGTTATCGTCTTCACGGCGTTTGCGGATACGGCGATGTACCTCTACGACCATGTTTCCGATTTTGTGCTGAAGAAGTTCGGCTTACATACTGCGGTCATTACCGGCTCGGTTGATGGACGCACCACAGCAAAGCTGAAGAACGCTGATATGAACACCATTCTGACCTGCTTCTCGCCGAGATCAAAGGATTGGGATTTGTTTGATAATATCCCGAAGGTCGATATTGATATTCTGATTGCTACCGACTGTATCTCCGAAGGTCAGAACCTCCAGGACTGCGATTATCTTATCAACTACGATATTCATTGGAACCCTGTCCGCATTATTCAGCGTTTTGGCCGTGTTGACCGTATTGGCAGCAAAAACAAGGTGATCCAGCTTGTCAATTTCTGGCCCGATATTACTCTGGATGAGTATATCAATCTGAAATCTAAGGTAGAAACCCGAATGAAGATTGTGGACATGACCGCTACCGGCGATGACAATCTTCTCTCCGATGAAGAAAAGCACGATCTGGAGTATCGCAAGGCACAGCTCAAACGTTTACAGGAAGAAGTTGTGGATATTGAGGAAATGTCCTCCGGCATCTCCATCATGGATTTGGGGCTTAATGAGTTCCGTTTGGACTTGCTCGACTACATCAAGCAGCATCCCGAACTGGAGCATACCCCAATGGGACTTCATGCTGTCGCACCGGCTTCTGCCGATTGCCCGCCGGGTGTGATCTATGTCCTAAAAAACAGGGCGCAGAGCATCAACATCGACAACAAGAACCGCCTGCACCCATTTTACATGGTCTACATCAGCGAGGATGGCGAAGTGGTCTGCGATTACTTGCAGCCGAAGAAGCTGCTTGACACGATGCGGTATGTCTGCCGTGGACAGAACAAACCCATTGAAAAGCTCTACTATCGGTTCAATGAGGAAACAGATGACGGTCGAAATATGACCGATATTTCCGAGCTTTTGAGCGAAGCGATCAACTCCATCATTGATGTGAAAGAGGAAAACGACATTGACAGCCTGTTCAAAAGCGGTGGCACTTCTGCGCTGCTTTCGCAGGTCTCCGGCTTGGCCGATTTTGAGCTGATTTGCTTTTTGGTAGTTAGAAATGAGGAATGAGGAGCTAGGAATGAGTGAGAGTATTGTTTTTGAAAAAAGTAAGAAATTTGCGGTACGAATTGTAAATCTTTGCCAATATCTTCGAGATGAAAGAAACGAAACGGTTTTATCAAAACAGCTTTTGCGGAGCGGTACAAGCATTGGGGCGAATATTGCGGAAGCAAATTGCGCTTTTAGTAAAAAGGATTTTCTTGCCAAAATGTACATTGCCTTCAAGGAGTGCTCAGAAAGCTGCTATTGGCTGGAATTGCTTTATTCCACAAATTATTTGACCCAATCAGAATTTTCTTCCATAAATGCAGATTGCGTTGAAATAAGAAAAATGCTATCAAGTATTACGAAAACCATGAAAATGAACTCCTAACTTCTAATTTCTAACTACGAACGGAGTGAGGCATACCATGCTCGGCTTTCCGCAAACGACTGAATTCAACAAGAGAATCCCGAAGCAAAAGTTCTATGAGAAGATGGAAATTTCACCGGCTTTGAAGCGTGTCTTTGTGGAGCAGATCAAGCTGATCTATTGGCGGAATAAGCTGGCTGTCTCCACCATGAACATTGCACCGGGCGAAACGGTGACAGAGATCGAAGTCATTGAGATCAAACTGGCAAGTCCACAGCTTAACGAGACTGTGCTCAGGCAGATTGACAAGGAGATTCCGTATCATATTCTTTTCATTCTTTCCTTTGATGGCAAGGTGCAGGCTTGGACGGGCTATAAAGAAGCTGCCGAGGGCGGCAACAAGGCTTTCAAGGTGAACAAGTATTACCACACCGAATGGATGCCGGAGCATGAGCTGAATCTCAAAATCGAAGGCTTGAATATGGATGCCGTTTGGGAGAACCTCATCATTCAAGTCGGCGGTGTTGAGGTCGGGCAAGGAAAATCCTTGGATGAGCAGATACAAATTGATGACCAGAAGGCAAAGCTGCAAAAGGAAATCGAGAAACTGGAAAAGCAGGCTCGGAATGAAAAGCAGCCAAATAAGAAGTTTCAGCTTGCACAGCAGGCAAAAACACTAAAAAATAAATTGGGAGGATTGGAGAATGGACAAAAAGGCTATTGAAACTCTATCTGTCAATGCAGTTAGAGATAGCATTGTGACTTCTGATTTTCTCGACCAATTTATTGCAGACAATGACAAAGAGCCGACTTGGGATGGTTTCGTCTACATATATGGCGACAAAAGCAAGAAGAAAAATAAACTCAAAGGGCGGCTTCCAGTTCAAATCAAGGGAACAGAGAACGATGATTTCAGCAAAGAAGAAATATCCTTTCCTGTATCAACAACTGATCTCAACAACTATCTTTATGACGGCGGTGCAGTTTTCTTTGTTGTCTATATCGGACATAACGGATTAACACGACAGATATATTATGCAGAGCTTCCGCCGATAAAGCTCAGAGTATATCTTAAAGAAGCGAAAGCGCAAAAGAGCAAAAGTATTAAGCTCAAAAAGTTCCCGATAGACCCGAATGAAAAAGCAATGATCTTCTTCCAGTGCTTAGAAAATTGCCAAAAGCAAGCAAGTTTTTCGGATGCTCAGTTATTATCATTGGATGAGCTTGAAAAACAAGGCGTGTTGGAGGGAATAACTGTTCCCGTTTCAACAGTCGGTGGAATTGCCCCCAAAACAGCCTTATTAAAAAACGAGGTATATATTTACGCAAAAATCAAGGGAAGTGCTATTCCACAGCCGGTAGAAGCGATTCCTCAACGACTAACAACAAAAGAAATTCGAACTGCAATTATTGCAGTTGGTGAGCATCAGTTTTATAAAACAGTCAGTATAATACGAGACGCTGAAACGACTACAACTATATTTGGCGAGAGCTTTTCGGTAAAATCGAAAAACAATACTGGAGTTATTAAAATCAACTACAAGAATTCGGATAAATTGCGTACTCTCGTAGTAGATTTAGACTTTATGATTTCATACATTGAAGCCGGAAGGTTTCAATGGAATGGCGTAGAACTCCCATTTGATTTCAAGGGTGCTGACCTTTCAAATTTTAATATTGAAGAAGAAAAGTTGCGGCTTGAATATGCAAAAAAGATAGTCGCTTTGCTTGATTTGTTGGGGTGCAAAAAGGACTTAAATATAAAGTCTTTAGGAGATAAAGACTGGAAACATATTGGCTATCTTATTACTGCGCTTATAGATAAGAAGCCGGTAGAACATCTAAGAAATGATTTGCCCCCGATAATGACCATAGATATAGGTGAGCTGAAATTTATCGTTTGCCTTCAAAAAATCGAAGGCAAAGAGGACGCATACAATATTTTCGACTTTTTCAAAACCGAGATGTCACTTGTGTATGAGAATAAAGCCGGAGAAAAAATGCCGATTTCGCAGTATGCAATACTCCATGCAGATGATTTGATAAAAGCTGATAATATACGCTATGATGTTTTATTGCCGTCATTTCAAAATGCCAAACAGCACGAAGAAACGGTTGCAAGGGCAAACTTTTTTTTGCTCGAATTGCTCGAAGCGTATGATAAAGCGAATTCAAAAGTCGAACTCCTGTCTACCGCAAGATCGTTTTCTGATTGGATTTTCGCTTTGAATGATGAAACATTGCCCTATGATGTGAAGCTGTTAAATAAATTGCAGATTGAAAAGCGTGAACGTGCGCTGACAATAGACGAAGTCAAGGAGCTGTTTCGGGTGATTGAAACGCCGGGTGTCAGAGAAGATGTCCTTGTTGGAGCGTATTTGCTGTTGGATCAGCAGGCAGCCGCAGAAGTGCATTTTGAAAAACTCGACGAACAATTAAAAGAAGAATTCAAGAAGTACCCCATATTCCATTTTTGGAAAGAAAACGGAGGACAAGCATAATGGATAAGTTGAAAATGCAAACGGCGAACAAAGCCGATGAGAATTATAGAAAGCTGGCGGAGCTGTTCCCGAATGCTGTGACGGAGACGGTTGACGAAAACGGCGAGGTGGTTCGTGCCATTGATAAGGATGTGCTGATGCAGGAGATCGCCGTCAAGGTGGTGGATGGTCGGGAGGAACGGTATCAGTTTACATGGCCGGACAAGAAGAAATCTGTCCTGCTTGCAAACGCCCCCATTTCCAAAACCCTGCGCCCAGTTCGTGAGAATGAGATCACGCCTTCTGGGGCTGACAGCAGCGGAAAAGCCTACTGCAGCAGCGGGAGTGTAGACTTCGACAACACCGAAAACCTCTATATCGAGGGCGATAATCTGGAAGTGCTGAAGCTCTTGCAGGAGACCTATCTCGGCAAGATCAAGATGATTTACATAGACCCGCCCTACAATACGGGCAACGACTTTGTGTATAATGATGAGTTTGGAATTAGGAGTGAGGAATGGAACGGAATCAGTGGGAATTTTGATGAAACCGGAAATCAAATAGTAGGGAAATTCGAAAAGAACACCGAAAGCAACGGTCGTTTTCATACCGACTGGCTGAATATGATTTATCCGAGACTGAAACTGGCTAAAGATTTGCTGTCGGATGATGGTGTTATTTTTATTTCGATAGATGAAAATGAAATTGAGAATCTAAAAAAATCCTGTGATGAAATATTTGGAGAACAAAATTTTATTGCTCAGATAGTTTGGAAAAACAAATTTGGTTCAGGAGCTTTAACGGCTGGATTTATAGGAGTACATGAATATATTTTAGTTTATTCTAAGCAACCTATTGAAAACATTACTCGTACACTTACAGCGGAAGAACGTGCAAATTATAACAAAACAAAAGATAGTAAATTTGAAACCCGCGGTGGATATGTGACACAGCCTCTTGCTGTTACGACTTTTGGTGATAGACCAAATCTAAGATACCCAATTTGCTACAAGGGACAAGAGATTTGGCCAAAAAAGCAATGGGTATGGGAAAAGTCCAGAATGTTAAAAGCTATAGAAAACGATGATGTAGTTTTTAATTTGCAAAAAGATGGTACATATAATTTACGTTCCAAAAAGTATCTTATTGATGAAAATGGAAAAGAGAGACGAGGGAAACCAACAACATTTTATTCAGACGTTTATACTCAGAATGGAACTGAAGATATTCGTAAATTGTTTGGCACCTTGATTTTTGACTATACAAAACCTGTAGAATTAATAAAATATTTACTTGGATTACAAATTAATAATAAAGACAGTGAGAATGATATTATCCTTGACTTCTTTTCCGGCTCTGCCACTACTGCCCACGCTGTTATGCAGCTCAACGCTGAAGATGGCGGCCACCGCAAGTTTATTATGGTTCAGTTCCCCGAAGCGACGGATGAAAAAAGCGAAGCTTATAAAGCCGGGTATAAAAACATCTGCGAAATCGGCAAGGAGCGCATCCGCCGCGCAGGCGAAAAAATTAGAAATGAGAAGTTACAAGTTAGTAGTAAAGATACGGAGAACTCCTCATGCCTAACTCCTAATTCCAAACTCGACATCGGTTTCCGTGTGCTGAAGTGCGACACCTCCAACATGAAGGATGTTTACTACCGTCCCGACGAAGTGGAGCAGACCATGTTCGACAACTACGCCGACAATATCAAGGGCGACCGGACACCGGAAGATCTGCTGTTCCAGGTGATGCTCGACCTCGGGATTCTGCTGTCCTCCAAGATCGAAGAAACAACGATTGTGGGCTGCGAGGTGTTCAATGTTGCCGACGGCTTCCTGTACGCCTGCTTTGACAGCGATGTGTCTGATGAGGTCGTGACCGCTATCGCCAAGGAGCAGCCGTACTACGCCGTGTTCCGTGACAGCGGCATGGCAAGCGATTCCGTTCTGACGAACTTTGACCAGATTTTCGCCGCCATCAGTCCGAGCACGGTTAGGAAGGTGCTGTGAGCATGGCAGAGAATATTTATCCTGGTTCGGCAAGAGAAAATTGCTTTGCAAATATATACTGTGAAATAGCGATGGAATCGTATTACAATGCCACAGCTTCATATAAGCAAATAAAGGAGGCTGAGTATTCTTGGGATTATTACGGTGAGTACGATTCTATGAACAAATCTGTTGTGTCTACAATTGTTTTTTCAGCAATGGCAATCGAGGCATTTATCAATGATTATGCAGCAGCATGCTTGGGAGATTTAGATTTCTATGACAATTTTGATAAGCTTTCTTTGTTTGGAAAATTTGAACTGATAGCAAGATTTATTTTAAAAAGTGGTCGATTAGATAAGGGCGAAGCGTGCTATTATAGGCTTAAATCGCTTGTAAAATTAAGAAATTTGTATGTTCATTGCAAAAGCAGAAGCTTATCCATTCGTGGATATTCATTAGATGAGATTCAAAAAATAAAATGTTGGGATACCTTAAAGCAGGAGCCCCCTTTACTTGATGCAACGGAAATTGAAAACAATATGAACGAGGCGCTTGATGCTCTTAAAGCTATACGCGATGTTGCAGTTTATTTTGATGAGCATGATTCTAATATTTGGGCAATTTCTAGACTGTTTAATACGGTTGGCCTCGTTGCAGGGAAAGAAAACGAACGGCAATATAAAGCCGATGTGTTCCAATTGTTGGGAATAAAGGTTGGCGAATTATGAAATTTAACTTCAAGATACAACAATACCAGACCGATGCTGTAGATGCGGTTGTTCGTGTATTCAACGGGCAGCCGCACTATGACAGGGTTTCCTATATCCGTGACCTGGGCAGGCAAAAGGCAACACAGCAGACCCGGTTTGCCGTGGACGAAGATGATGCAGACCTTTTGAGTGAGACCGGCTACAAGAACGAAGCAATTGCATTGACAGACGGGCAGCTTCTCGACAACATTAAGGCGATTCAGAATGAGAACAACATCAAGGTTTCGGACAAGCTGATCGGCGATGTGGGGCGCTGCTCTCTGGATATTGAAATGGAGACCGGTACAGGCAAAACCTATGTCTACATAAAGACCATGTTCGAGCTGAACAAACGCTATGGATGGAGTAAGTTTATTGTTGTTGTGCCGAGCATTGCGATTCGTGAGGGCGTGAACAAGACTTTTCAGATCACCGAAGATCATTTCATGGAGCAGTATGGCAAAAAGGCTCGCTTCTTCATCTACAACAGCTCCAACTTGAACGAACTGGACAACTTCTCCTCCAGCTCCGGCATCAATGTTATGATTATCAATACGCAGGCGTTCGCTTCGTCTTTGAAAGAGGACGGCAAAAGCAAAGAAGCCCGTATCATCTATTCCAAGCGAGACGAGTTCGGTTCCCGCCGCCCGATTGATGTCATTAAGGCGAACAGACCGATCATCATTCTGGACGAGCCGCAGAAAATGGGCGGAGAGGTAACGCAGAAAGCACTCAAGAACTTTAATCCGCTGTTCAGCTTGAACTATTCTGCCACCCATGCCAAGCAGCACAACCTTGTGTATGTTCTGGATGCGCTGGATGCGTTCAACAAGAAATTGGTCAAAAAGATCGAGGTCAAGGGCTTTGAGGTCAAGAATCTTACCGGCACGAGCCAGTACCTCTATCTCGAAAATATCGTCCTGTCTCCGAATAAGCCGCCTATGGCAAAAATGGAAATCGAAGTCGCACAAAACGCAGGCAGTAAGCGGAAGATGTTTACGCTTGCCGTAGGAGACAACCTCTACTACAAGTCGGGTGAGATGGAGCAGTACAAAGACGGTTATACCATCTCCGACATTGAGCCGCTGCGTGGTACGGTCACATTTACAAACGGTCTGGTAATCCACCAGGGCGAGGTCGTTGGTGATGTGGTCGAGGAAGATATGCGGCGCATCCAGATACGGGAAACCATCGAGTCGCACTTTGAAAAAGAAGAACGGCTCTTTGATATGGGCATCAAAACGCTGTCCTTATTCTTCATCGACGAGGTCGCAAAGTACCGTCAGTATGACGAGGACGGAAACGAAGTCTTGGGCGAATACAGGCGTATCTTTGAGGAGGAATATCTCAACATTCTGAACGAGCATCTGACGATGTTTGATACGCCGTATCAGAAATATCTCCGCAGCATTGAAACTGCCGACACGCACAAGGGCTATTTCAGCATCGACAAAAAGACTGGTCATAGTATCAATTCCGCACTCAAGCGCGGCTCTGAGTTCTCGGATGATATTTCCGCCTACGACCTCATTTTGAAAAACAAGGAGCGGCTGCTGTCCTTTGACGAGCCGACAAGGTTTATCTTCTCCCATTCCGCTCTGCGTGAAGGTTGGGATAACCCAAATGTATTCCAGATTTGTACGCTGAAGCACAGCGACAGCTCTACACAGAAGCGACAGGAAGTCGGGCGTGGTCTGCGGCTTTGCGTCAATCAAGCTGGCAACAGAATGGATGCTGAAGTCCTCGGCGATGACATTCACAATATCAACAAGCTGACGGTTATTGCAAGCGAGAGTTATAAGGGCTTTGTCGCTGATCTGCAATCCGATATTAAGAAAGTTCTGTACGACAGGCCGACCGCAGCGACCAGCGAATACTTCAAGGGTAAGTTCGTCAAGGTGGACGGCAAGCCTACAGCGATTGATGATAAGACTGCCAACGCAATCGAGTTCTATCTGATCGCAAATCAGTATGTTGATATGGATCGAAAAGTCACGGACAAGTACCGCATGGACATGGAGATGGGAACGCTTGTACCCATGCCGCCACAGCTTGCTCCGATGGCAGAGGGTATCCATACGCTTGTGCAGGCTGTCTTTGACGAATCCGCTCTGGAGCGTATGGTGGAAAACGGGAAGCAGACGAAGGTGGAAAGCAACGGGCTGAACCAAAACTTCTACAAGAAAGAGTTCCAGGAGCTTTGGAAACGGATCAATCACAAGTATGCCTATGCAGTCTCCTTTGACAGCGCTGAGCTGATTGAGAAAGCAATTCGCCATATCGACAGCGAATTGTTTGTTTCCGAGTTGACCTATACCGTTTCCAGAGGCGAACAGACCGACGAAATGGATGCCAATGCGCTTGACCGTGGAGAAGCATTTAAGTCAGCCAAAACCCGCACGACCACGCTGAAGCGGAGCGATGTCAGCCATATTACCTATGACCTCGTTGGAAAAATTGCCAAGGGTACGGTATTGACTCGCAGAACAGTTGTTGAGATTATTAAGGGGATTTCTCCTCTGAAGTTTGCCATGTATAAAGCAAACCCGGAAGAATTTATCTCCAAGGTCATTCGCCTTATCAACGAACAGAAAGCAACAATGATCGTGGAGCATATTACCTACGACCAAATTGAGGGGGAATATAAAAGCACGATCTTCACGGCGGAGAAAAACTCGACAAGCATTGACAAAGCGTTCAAGGCGACAAAACACATCCAGGACTATGTGTTTACAGATGGCTATGCTGAAAAGAGCGTTGAACGCCGGTTTGCAGAGGACCTGGATGCAGCCGATGAGGTTTGCGTCTATGCCAAGCTTCCGAGAGGATTTCATATTCCTACCCCCGTTGGCAATTACTCTCCAGACTGGGCGATTGCTTTCTATGAAGGCACCGTCAAGCACATCTACTTCATCGCCGAGACCAAGGGTACAATGGAGAGTTTGAGCTTAAAGCCGATTGAAAAGGCAAAAATCTCCTGTGCGAGAAAACTCTTTAATGAGATTTCTACGGAGAATGTCAAATACCACGATGTGGACAGTTATCAAAAACTGCTTGATGTGATGAATTCTCTGTAATTGTGGAAGACACAAGAATGCGCGGCGAGGTGTGAAAATGGATTGGCAGATATTTTATGAACGGTTCTTTGATTGGGCTTCCAGTACGCAGATTCAAAGAGTACGCCAGCTGACATCTTTCGGTCCGTCTGACCAGGTGACAGAGGTTGCGCAGGAGCTTATGGACGAAAAAAGCGCCTCCCGGTTCATTCGAAAGGCGTTGGAGGTAGGCGTGTCCTTTATGGCAGAGAATATTGAGGACCTGTGGAGCGTCTGTGATAAAAAGACCATCAACGCCATATTGGAAAAATCCAGGGAGCATTTCACTCAGGAGCAGTTGGAAAATCTCTGGGGAATGGCTGATGATGATGTAATAAACAGAGTAGCAAAGAAGAACCATGTTTGCCTGTTTGACGAGCCGGAAGAGGAGGATATCGATATTCCGCAGGAGGAGTACCCGAAAAAGCCAAGCTTCTGGCAGTCCCTAGGCATTGCAAGTCCATTTTTTGGCGGCAAAAAGCGCAATCCCTCCGGAAAGTGCAGCGGCGACTGCGCCCATTGCCCGCCCCACTATGGCTACCGGTACGGTCGGTGGTATTATGGGCATGGTCACACCCACGGCTGTGAATTTGGTGGAAACCATGGAGATGGCAGAGACTGAATTGCAACATGATTTTCAAGCTGCAAGCAGTGTCCGGGTGCTACCCGGACGCAATTTGCTTGTTGGGGCAAAATCCCCAATCCCCAAGATCAGAACTTTGTTCTGGCTGCGCATTTAAAAAATGCTTCTCTGTCGGCCCGAAATAAAATCTGTTTCGACGCTGACCGAATTTGCTATGTTTGAAAAATCCATTGCATACGAATGCTGCTATATGATATGATGTAGCTGATTAGAAAAACGATTTTGGACAGAGCGCAGATTCCTGTGGAAGACCAAAGGGGGACAACTATGATTGACTTTTCCAAATTAGAGCAGTACCGGGAGAACAACCGTATTGAGGCGAAGAAAGCACTGGGAGGTCTACCCAGGAGCATTTGGGAGACATATTCTGCCTTTGCAAATACCTACGGTGGAATCATTTTGCTGGGCGTGGAAGAAATGCCGGATAAATCCTTTCATGCAATCGACTTGCCTGACCCGGACAAGCTCATAAAAGAATTCTGGAACATTGCCAACAACCCAAACAAGACCAGCGTAAATGTGCTTTCTTCCAAAGATGTTTTTGTTCAAGATGTGGATGGTAACCATATCGTAGTCATTAACGTCCCTCGTGCTGAGCGTTCATACCGACCTGTCTATGTAGACGGAAATCCGTTATGCACCTATCGCCGGAACGGCGAGGGAGATTACCGCTGCACCAAGGAAGAATACCAGGCTATGGTGCGGGATGCTTCCGTGAAGACTCAGGATATGCTGGTGCTGAACGAAATGGATATGACCGTTTTCAACAGTGAAAGCATCCGCAGCTACCGGCAAAGAATGCGCCTGTCCCGCCCTGGCCACGTCTGGGAAGCCTTGGAGGATGAGGATTTCCTGATGAAATTGGGTGCGGTTGGGATTGGCGCTGACGGTAAAAAGCATCCCACCTCTGCGGGGCTTCTGATGTTCGGAAACGAGTACGATATTGTGCGGGAGTTTAATACGTATTTCCTGGATTATCAGGAACAATACGATTCCGATACTCGGTGGACAGACCGAATTATTTCCTCTTCCGGAGATTGGAGCGGCAATGTGTACGATTTCTATTTCCGGGTGTATAACAAACTGACGCAAGACATCAAGGTGCCGTTCAAAATGGAGGGCGGCGTTCGGGTGGACGATACGGCTGTTCATCAGGCACTCCGGGAGGCACTGGCGAATTGCCTGGTCAATGCGGATTATTATGGACGGCAGGGACTTGTGATTATCAAGCGAAAGAATCAAATTACCATGTCCAATCCGGGCAGCTTCCGTATTGAAATTGACGCGGCGAAAAGCGGCGGCGTGTCTGATCCCAGAAACGGAACCATGCTGAAAATGTTTAACCTGATCGATATTGGTGAACGGGCCGGAAGCGGCATCCCCAATATTTTCCGGGTTTGGCGAGAGCAGGGGTGGGAAGAACCCGTCATTGCGGAATCCGCGGAGCCGGATCGAACGGTGCTTTGTTTATCACTGCAAAAAAGAGACGATAAAAAAGAGGCGATAAAAAGAGGCGATAAAAAAGAGACGATAAAAACTGTCAAGCAGAAAAATGAAATTATTCTGTACCTAACGGACCATGCCTCGGCAAAAAGTGCGGATATTGCGGAGCTTCTCGATGTAAAAAGCACGCGCGTGAAGAAGCTGCTGTCTGAGCTGATTTCGGAAGGCGTGGTCGTGGCGGAGGGCGGAAATCGGAACCGGACGTATAAGCTGAAATCGTAAAGTGACGAAGAAAGCACCTCGCGTGGATTCATTAGAATGCAGGAGGAAAAAGTTTTGGCAAAAAAAGAACGGCATCTTCTAACTGACAAAATCAAGAATATGTGTGTACAATGCAAAAGGTATCCCCATTATCGCATGATCCTTTATATTTCTATTATTACGATTGTGTCTGGAGTTTTATCGATTTGCCTGTTCTGCTCGTTACCTGCAGTATCTGCCTTGCTGACAAGCATCTGTGCAGGGTGCATTACGGGGATTGTATTTTATATACTGGCAAATGTGCGCAATAATGAAATGAATGCAAGCCGTGAAGAATGGGAATCTCTCAATGAACATTATCAGATTTGTCAGCAGACCCAAAAGCTGTGCTTAACTGTAGTGACCAACTCGGATGTTTCCAAAGAAAATATCGCTCAAATATGCGCGGACACGCGGAAGCTCTTTCGGTTTATGGCCTGCCTGTGTGTTGATCTTCCAAGGGCGGCCCGAATCATAAAAGACTATCCGCTGGATTACCTGGAACATTTGAAGAGGGCGGATGCAGCTATTACAGATTTGGAAACAATGCAGGAACTAAGCGAAAGAAAGCCGAAGGACATGATGGACATTCTTCCATTCATTTCGCAGACAGAAGAAATCATAATAACTCCATGGCTAAAGCTAATGGAAAATGTCGTATACTTAGAATCCTCTGGAATTTGAGTATCCAATAAGCATGGATGAAATCCTGTGTGTACGATAATATTAAAAAGATACAGCCCACCAATCCTTGCAGACTGGTGGGCTGTGCCATATTTATTTGCCTTAGTCCCTCAACCGATGCTCCGGCGTGCCGTTCACATATTCCTCCTAAATCGTCACCGAAGCTATGTACCGCACATTGACCTCATGCCCGATTGCGGTACGAGCCGGACGGGGATAATTCGCACTTCGTACGGGACACATCTTCTTGACCATCTGGCCGCCGACGGAGCCGGCTTCGCGGGAGGTCAGGTGACCGTTGTAACCGTTGGTCAGGTTCACGCCAACCTCGCTGGCAGCCTGCATCTTAAACTTGTCCATCGCTTCCCGAGCCTGGGGAATGTTGATCTGATTGTTGCTCTTCATACCGTTTTCTCTCCTTTTTGCTTTCTCGCGGTTTTGTTCCGCAACCATAGCTTTGCCAATATTTTTTGGAGTATTAGCGTGAATTTCCGGAAGGAAATACAGAAAATGACAGATTTTATTGACATCCCCTTCAGATTCTGCACAGATTTTCCCGCGCGGTTGCATTCAATCGGGATTTGTGATATAGTAAGGCAAAATGGATAAAGACGTGGGTGATATTTATGAAAATCATGATTATCGGCGACGGAAAAATCGGCAGTGTCCTTGCTGAGCAGCTGTCGAAGGAAAAACATGAAGTGACACTGGTGGATCGCTCCGGGGTCAGGCTGGATCAGTCCAACAACGAGCTGGACGTGATGGTCGTGGAGGGCGACGGCGCTTCCCGGGAGGTTCAGCTGGAGGCCGGAGCGGATCAGGCAGACCTCGTCATTGCCTGTACCGGCGCGGACGAGCTGAACCTGCTGTGCTGCCTCATCGGCAAGAAGCTGGGCGCGCGGCACACCATCGCCCGGGTTCGCAACCCCATGTACGTGGAGGAACTGAACCTCATCAAGGACGATCTGGGGCTCAGCATGGCCATCAACCCCGAGGAAGCCTGTGCCACGGAAATGGCCCGGGTACTGCGGTTCCCCTCGGCCATCAAAATCGACACCTTTGCCAGAGGGCATGTGGAAATTCTCAAAACCGGCGTGACGGCGGGTTCCCCGCTGGACGGCATGGCGCTGAAGGACATCGGGAAGTTCCGTGCCAACGTGCTGATCTGCGCGGTGGAGCGGGGCGAGCGGGACGTCATTATCCCCTCCGGTGAGTTCCAGCTGAAGGCCGGGGACCGGATCTCCGTGGTGGCAAGTCCGCAGGAGGCGCAGCGGTTTTTCCGGCAGGTCGGCGTGGCGAAGACCCGGGTGCGGCAGGTCATGCTGATCGGCGGCGGCCGGATGGGCTATTATCTTGCCCGTCAGCTGCTGGCGACCGGCATGGACGTGAAGATCATCGAATCGGACGCGAAGCGCTGCGAGGAGCTGAGCCAGCTCCTGCCGGAGGCGACGATCCTCCACGGCGACGGTACGGATCAGCGCCTGTTACAGGAGGAAGGCATCGAGCACATGGATGCCATTGCGGCGCTGACGGGCATTGACGAAGAAAACATCATCATTTCCCTGTTTGCCGGGAGGACGACCCGCGCCAAGGTCATTACCAAGGTCAATCGCAGCTCCTATGAGCCGCTGGTGGGCAGCCTGTCTCTGGATTCCGTGTTCTATCCCCGGAATATCTGTGCGGACAACGTGGTGCGCTACGTCCGGGCCATGCAGAATTCCGACGCTTATGCCAGCATGGAGACGCTGTGCAAGATCGTCAGCAATAAGGTCGAAGCGATGGAGTTCCGGGTCACGGCCAGCGCTGATTTCTGCGGCATCCCATTGCAGGATCTGCACCTGAAGGACGGCCTGCTGATCGGCTGCATCTCCCGGGGCGGCAAGACCATTACCCCCCGCGGCAGCGACACCATCGAGGTGGGGGACAGCGTAATCGTGGTCGCAGCCCACAGCGGACTGAGAAGCCTCAACGATATCTTCACCACCCGGCGGTAAGGGGGAACGGACATGAATTATCCCTTGCTTCGCTATCTTTTCGGCATGATCCTGCTGATCGTGGCGGCGTTTCTGGTGCTGCCGCTAGCGGTCGCCGTGATCTACGGGGAAAGCTCCGGCATTTACTTTTTGTACACCATGATCGCGGCGGGACTGCTTGGCTTCCTGCTGACCCGGTTCAAGCCCGCCAAGCGGGACATGTACGCCCGGGAAGGATTCGTCTTTACGGCGCTGGCATGGGTGGTCATTTCCCTGATCGGCGCGGCGCCCTTTACCCTGTCCGGGCAGATCCCCAGCTACTTAGACGCCGTGTTTGAGACGGTTTCCGGCTTTACCACCACCGGCGCCAGCATCCTGACCGATGTGGAGGCGCTGGACAACGGGATGCTCTTCTGGCGCAGCTTTACCCACTGGTTGGGGGGCATGGGCATTCTGGTGTTCATGCTGTCGCTGGTGAATATGGGCGGCCAGGCCAACCACCTGCTCCGGGCGGAAAGCCCCGGCCCCACCGTGAGCAAGATGGTGCCGAATATGCGCAAATCCGCCGCCATTCTTTACGGTATTTACATCGTCATGACGGCGGTGGAGGTGGCGCTGCTGCTTATCGGGGGAATGCCCCTGTTTGACAGCCTGTGTACCGCCTTCGGCACCGCCGGCACCGGCGGCTTCGGCATCAAGAACAGCTCCATGGGCTATTATGACAGCTACTACCTTCAGGGCGTGGTCTCTGTGTTCATGGCGCTGTTCGGCGTGAACTTCAACGTTTACTTTTTCCTGCTGATGAAAAAATATGCCATGGCATGGCGGAATACCGAGGTGCGGGCGTATTTTGCCATCATCGGCGCGAGCACGCTGATTATTACCCTTAACATTCTGGGGATGTTCCCCACGGCGTTTGACGCATTCCACCACGCTTTTTTCGCCGTCTCGTCCGTCATTACCACCACGGGCTTCAGCACAACGGATTTTGACCTGTGGCCCCAGCTCAGCCGGTGTATTCTGGTGCTGCTGATGATCGTGGGTGCCTGCGCCGGGTCTACCGGCGGCGGCGTCAAGGTTTCCCGGCTGGTGATTCTGTGCAAAGCCCTCGGCTCCGAGCTGCGCAAGCTGCTTCATCCTCGCTCCGTGCGGGTACTGACGGTGGACGGGAAGCCCGTCAGCCGGGAGACGGTGCAGGGCGTTCAGAGCTACATGACCCTGTATTTTCTGGTGACGCTGGTGTCCGTGCTGCTGGTGGCGCTGGACAATCTGGATTTTGTCACCACTTTCACCGCCGTGATGGCGACGCTGAACAACATTGGCCCCGGTCTGGGGCTGGTCGGCCCCACGGGCTGCTTCGCGGCCTTTTCGCCGCTGGCGAAGATCGTCCTGACGGCGGATATGCTGTTCGGGCGGCTGGAGCTGTTCCCCATGCTGATTCTGCTGATGCCCTCGACATGGCGGAAATATTGACAAAAACAGTGAATGGAGCGTATCGTTACCGATACGCTCCATTTCTCGTGTCAACTTGGCTCTCCCTCTGGGAGAGCTGTCACCGAAGGTGACTGACATGGGGTACACTTCATTGTGCCTGGGGATTATTTCAGCTTTATGCCCTCCTGGAAGGCGTCGCCCAGCTTTTCGCCAAGGGGATAGTAGCCGTTGCCGCAGGGGTCGAAAGTGATGGGGTGGAACTTATTCAGGTCGATCTTGCCGTCGGTGAGAATGGATTCCTCGGCACTGACGTTTTCGATCCGGCCAATGAGCAGCCCGGTGCCCTCGTCGTAGCTGACGAAGGAACATTCCAGCGTCATGGGCAGTTCGTCGATGATGGGAGCGTCCACGAGATGGCTCTTGCTGGTGTGCCAGCCTGCACGGGCGACCTTATCGGGAACCTTATCGCCGGACACGATGCCCACGTAGTCCGCAGCCACCATGTTTTCCGCGTCCGCCATGGAGACGGTGAAGGCTTTCCGGGCGAAGATGTTCCGGGTGGTCTTGTGGTCCGCAAGACAGATGCCGATGAGATTCGTGTCCACGATGCCGCCCCATGCGGCGTTCATGGCGTTGGGCGTGCCGTCCTCGCCGTAGGTGCCAATGATCAGCACCGGCATGGGGTACAGCATGGGCTTGGAACCAAAATCTTTACGCATATCATTTCCTCCTTATATATCGGGGATGGCTCCCCGGTGGATACGTTATCCGGCGGCGTGTGTCAGAAGTAGGCTCAGGCCGTAAATCACGACCAGATGGGCGGGGTAATACCAGTAAAACAGCGGGCCGATATTCCATGTGCCTTTTTTGCCGTTGTACAGCGCCAGAAGGGGAATGCTCAGAAGCCCCCACCACTGCGTCCCGCCGTAATGCAGCCCCAACAGGCTGACACCGATGGTAAACAGCGCCAGTTTTTCCCATTTTCCCCTGCCGAAATACACCAGTACCGGCAGCATTACGCCCCACAGACCGTAATCTACGTCAAAATCCGTGTGAATTAAAATCCGGGGCAGTTCCACGGTGATGAAAACCGCGGCCGCAAGGGCGGCGGCAGCCAGCAGCACTGACGACGGCGTCCGGCGGCGAACAGCGCTATCCAGCGCGTAAATCAGGCAGACGGACAGGGAAAAGGTCACGAAAATGCACTGGTAGAGCGACCGCATGGCGGCAAAATAGGCGATCTGGCACAGCGCGGCCATGCCCAGAAGTCTCCCCAGATACCGTCCCCGGTCATGGGTATAGCGGCAGCCCTCGGCGATCATGTAAGCAAAAAGCGGCGCGGCCAGCCGTCCGATGATCCGCAGAATGATAAATTGGGGCAGCAGCTGCAATCCCACATGGTCGCAGGTCATGGCGAACAAGGCCAGAAGCTTCAGTTGATTCCCGGTCAGCCCGGCAAATTTTTTCGTTTGTATCTGCATAGGCACTCCTGTGTGACATTCCGGATAAAAATATGATACCACGTTTTCGCCGGAATTGTCAATCCGGGCGGCAAAAAAGCGCCCCGGCCGGGCGCGGAAAGAAATGAAATGACCCTTGACTGCCACGCCTTGTGATCGGCGCGTTTTTTGCAGCCAAGGGTCATTTCTGTTCGCTCTTATTATCTAACATCTGTTGGTTAACCTCTCTTTCTGCGGATTGACGGGCGTATGCGATCCGTTTTTCTGTTCCGATACCTTATCCATTCTCTGTCTGTCTCTTCCGCGAGACGCGCTTATAAGTCGGAATCGCCGGGGACCTCCCTGCCCGCCTGCATTGGCTCCGTTCTGATTCAGAGCCTCCAAGGATTTACCTGTACATCGGTATCACCTCTTTGTATTTATAAGATAGCATAAATATACCTGCTGTTCAAGACGGAAAATTAGACAATATTACCAATTCACCGTTGTGGAAAACACAGAATTCCCTTCGACATGGGCGGCCGCGGATTGACAAAGGGAGGGAAGACTGTTATAATAATTTTGTTCGGCGGCTGTGCGGCCGCTGTTTTTCGTGGTATTTTTTCAGCCGGTATTCCCGGCTGAGCAAGCGCATACAAAGGAGAAACACAATGAAATACGACTTTACTTCCATTCTGGATCGCCGGGGAAAGGACGCCGTCGCCATTGACGCCGTGGGCGCGCCCGGTTCTCCCTATCCCGCGCCCCGGGAGGGATTCGACGTGATCCCCATGTGGGTGGCGGATATGAATTTCCCCGTGGTTCCCACCGTTCAGCAGGCCATGATCGAACGGGTGGAGCATCCGGCCTTCGGCTACTTTGACCCCCCGGCGGAATACTACGATTCCATCATCCGCTGGCAGGAAGACCACAACGGCGTCACCGGCCTGAAACCGGAACACATCGGCTACGAAAACGGCGTACTGGGCGGCGTGATCTCCGCGCTGAACGTTCTGTGCTCCAAAGGGGACAACGTGCTGCTCCACAGCCCGACCTACATCGGCTTTACCCACTGCCTGACGGACAATGGCTATCACATTGTCCACTCCCCGCTGACAAAGGACGAGCAGGGCGTCTGGCGGATGAACTTTGCCGACATGGAAAAGAAGATCGTGGAAAATCACATCCACGCCGCCATTTTCTGTTCCCCACACAACCCCTGCGGCCGGGTCTGGGAGCGTTGGGAGATCGAGCAGGCCATGGCGCTGTACAAAAAGTACGACGTCATGGTGGTTTCCGACGAGATCTGGAGCGACATCCTGCTGACCGGATATTGCCACATCCCCACCCAGTCCGTCAGCGAGGACGCGAAAATGCGCACCGTGGCGCTGTACGCCCCCTCCAAGACCTTCAATCTGGCGGGACTGGTGGGCAGCTACCATATCATCTACAACAGCTGGCTCCGCGACCGCTGTGACAAAGAGGGCTCCCTCAGCCACTACAACGCCATGAACGTCATGAGCATGCACGCCCTGCTGGGAGCTTACAGGCCCGAGGGCTACGAGTGGGTGGAGGAGCTGCGGCAGGTCATCACCGGCAACGTGGATTTTGCCTGTGATTATATCGCGAAGCACTTTAACGGCGTGGATGTCAGCCGCCCTCAGGGAACGTACATGCTGTTCCTTGACTGCGGAGAATGGCTGACGGCTCATGGCAAGACCATGGACGAGCTGCTTGCCGCCGGATGGGACGTGGGCGTTATCTGGCAGGACGGACGGGCGTTCCACGGTCAGACCCACATCCGCATGAACCTCGCGCTGCCCCTGAGCCGGGTGCAGGAGGCTTTCCGGCGGCTGGATACCTATGTTTTCAATGCCTGATACGATACTCCGGGGCGGATTTCCGCCCCGGAATTTTCGCTTCCGGGAACAGAATTTGCCACTTTACATAGATTTTACAAAGCGCCTATTGTAATTCTTACGGTTTTATCGTACCATCAACAGTAAGATAGAATAAGTATTGGGGGAATCCGAGTGATTTACTGCGTAGAGGACGACGACAGCATCCGGGAGCTGATGCTGTATGCCCTGCGGGCGTCCGGCTTCGAGGCGGAGGGCTTCCGGGACAGTGTGGGACTGTTCGACGCGCTGAGCCACGCCCAGCCCCAGCTCATTATGCTGGATATCATGCTGCCCGGAATGGACGGCATTGAAATTCTCAAAGCCCTTCGGGGCAATCCCACCACCGCCCGCATCCCGGTCATTATTGCTTCTGCCCGGGGAACGGAGTACGACAAGGTGGTGGGGCTGGACTTGGGCGCGGACGATTACCTCGCCAAGCCCTTCGGCATGATGGAGATGGTGTCCCGCATCCGGGCGGTTCTGCGCCGGGCTGCCCCTGCGGCTGCTCCCGGACTGCTGCAAATGGGAAATCTGCGGATGGACTCCGCGTCCCATACAGTCTACGCCGGGGATACCCGGGTGGAGCTGACGCTGAAGGAATTTGAGTTACTGAAGCTCTTTCTGGAGCATCCCGGCCGGGTCTTTACCCGGGATCAGCTGCTGGAACGGATCTGGAGCACGGACTACGTGGGCGAGACCCGGACGGTGGACGTACACATCGGCACCCTGCGCACGAAGCTGGGGCAGTGCGGCGAATACATCCGCACCGTCCGGGGCGTTGGCTACCGGATGGAGGCGTAGGCCATGACGAAGCGGGTTTTTCGCTCGATTTTTCTGGCATCCCTGGCGGTGCTGCTGGCCACGCTGGCACTGATTCTGGGGGCGCTGTACACCTACTTTTCCGACGTTCAGGCGGAGCAGCTGCGGCTGCAAACGGCGCTGGTCGCCCACGCCCTGGAAAGGGAAGGGGTTTCCTATTTTGACGGTCTGGACACCGCCGACCGCCGCATCACCTGGATCGCCGCAGACGGCACGGTGCTCTATGACAGCCGTTCCGACTCCGGCGAGATGGAGAATCACCTAGCGCGCGAAGAAGTGAAGGCCGCGCTGGCCACCGGTTCCGGCACCAGCTTCCGCTATTCCGACACGCTGATGGAGCGGTATATTTACACGGCGCAGCGCCTGAGCGACGGTACGGTGCTTCGCCTTTCCGCGGCGCAGAACACGGTGCCCCATCTGGTGCTGGGGGTGGTGAAGCCGATCATTCTGGTCATCGGAATCGCCGTCGCCCTGTCGGCGCTTCTTGCCGGGCAGCTGACGAAAAACATTGTCGCGCCGCTGAACGAGCTGAATCTGGACGACCCCCTGTCCAACCGGGAGTACGTCGAAATCCAGCCCCTTCTGCGGCGGCTGGACTCCCAGCAGGTTCAGCTTCGGGCGCAGTCGCAGGAACTGCGGCAGAAGCAGAAGGAATTCAACACCGTCACCCGTTCCTTAAGCGAGGGACTGGTGCTGTTGAACAGCAGCGGCACGGTGCTGAGCATCAACCCCGCTGCCACGCGGCTGCTGGAGATCACCCCCAACTGCTTAGGTGCGGATTTTGGCGTCGCCAACCGGAACACGGCCATTTCCGCACTGGTGGAGAAAGCCCTCACCGGGGAAAAGGCGGAGGAAAATGTCGCCCTGACCGGCGGGGAATATCTCGCCGCCGCAAGTCCGGTCAAATCCGACGGGGCGGTTTCCGGCGTGGTGCTGCTGCTGTTTGACGTGACCCAGAAGCAGAAGGCGGAAGCCCTCCGCCGGGAATTCACCGCCAACGTTTCCCATGAGCTGAAAACCCCGCTCCATGCCATTTCCGGCTACGCCGAGTTGATGAAGGACGGGCTGGTTCCTCCGGAGGACACCCGGCACTTTGGGGAGAAAATCTACAGCGAGGCGCAGCGCATGATCGATCTGGTGGAGGACACCCTGCGCCTGTCCCGGCTGGACGAGGGCGCGGCGGACATGCAGTGGGCGCCCATTGACTTGTATGAAACGGCAAAGTCCGCCATGCAGGAGCTGACCGCCCCGGCGGAGCTGAAAAACGTCAGCATCCAGCTGGAAGGGAAGAAGACCGTCATTCAGGGGATTCCCCAGCTGGTTTCCGGGATCGTGTTCAACCTCATGGACAACGCCGTCAAGTACAATAAGGACGGCGGGCTGGTCATCGTGCGGCTTGGGGAAGAAAAGGGGCAGGCCGTTCTGACGGTGACAGACACCGGCATCGGCATCAGCCCGGAGCATCAGGAGCGGGTATTCGAGCGGTTTTACCGGGTGGACAAGAGCCATTCCAAGGAGATTGGCGGCACCGGTCTGGGACTGTCCATCGTCAAGCACGCGGCGCTGATCCTGGGCGCGACCATCGAGCTGGACAGCACCGTCGGCAAGGGGACGATTGTCACGGTGCGGTTTCCTATAGAGAAGAAGTAGAATGAATGGGAGGGGCGGCGCCCCTCCCATATTTTCTGCCGGATTTACGCAGATTTTACATTTTTCTGATAATGGATTTGACCTTGTGCTGATAAAATTGAAATATGAAATAATTTAAGATGTGAGAGGTCGAAATCCATGGATATTTTCAACGTTCTGACCATGATCGGCGGACTGTGCCTGTTTCTGTTCGGCATGAACCTGATGGGAGACGCGCTGGAACGGCGGGCGGGTTCCTCCCTGCGGGGGCTTCTGGGGAAGCTCACCACCAACCGGATGCTGGGCTTCCTGACGGGTCTGGCCGTCACGGGCGTCATTCAGTCCTCCTCTGCTACCACGGTCATGGTGGTCGGCTTTGTCAACTCCGGGCTTCTGACCCTGGGACAGGCCATCAACGTCATTATGGGCGCGAACGTTGGCACCACCGTCACCGCATGGATATTGAGCCTTAGCGGCATTGAAAGCGGGAACGTCTTCGTCCGGCTGCTGAAGCCCAGCTCTTTTACCCCCATTCTTGCGCTGGTGGGCATTGTGTACTACATGTTCATGAAGGACGGCAAGAAGAAGGACACCGGCATGATCTTTCTGGGGTTTGCGACCCTGATGTTCGGCATGGAGACCATGTCCGGCGCGGTCAGCAGCCTGAAAAATGTGCCGGAATTCCGGCAGATGTTCCTGATGTTCACGAACCCCATTCTGGGCGTTCTCGTGGGCGCGGTGCTCACCGGAATCATCCAGTCCTCGTCGGCGTCCGTGGGCATTTTGCAGGCGCTGTCCTCCACCGGCTCCGTGACCTATGCCGCAGCCATCCCCATTATCATGGGTCAGAACATCGGCACCTGCATCACCGCGCTGCTGTCCAGCGTGGGCACCACTAAAAACGCCCGGCGGGCGGCGGTGGTGCATCTGATGTTCAACATCATCGGCACTGCCGTGTGCCTGACCCTCTTTGTGCTGGCGGACGCCCTGTTCTCCCCTGCCATTCTGGGAGAAAGCGCTTCTTATCTGGGCATCGCCATCTGCCACACGGTCTTCAACGTCATCTGCACAACCCTGATGCTGCCCGCGGCAGGTCTGCTGGAAAAGCTGGTGTGCAGAATCGTTCCCGACGGGAAGCGGCCGGAAGCAGTCTGCGAGCTGGACGAACGCCTGCTGACCACCCCCGCCATCGCTCTGGAGCGCTGCCGTGTGGTCACCAATGAAATGGCGGACGTGGCTGCCGTGACCCTGCGGGATGCCGCCGCCGCCCTCCAGAACTACACGCTGGAGCTTGCGCAGGCTGTGCGGGAGGGGGAGAGCAAAACCGACCATTATGAGGATATCCTTGGCACCTATCTTGTCAAGCTCAGCGCCCTGAAGATCAGCGAAAACGACAGCAGCGAGGCCGCCATGCTGCTCAAAGCCCTCAGCGATTTTGAACGGATCGGCGACCACGCTCTGAACATTTTGGAGTCCGCCGAAGAACTGAAAAGCAAGAATCTGGCGCTGTCCGACGCCGCCCGCCATGAGCTGAACGTTCTGCTGCGGGCTGTGGAGGAGATCGTGGACATGACCTTCCAGGCGTTCCGGGACGACGATCTGGAAAAAGCCTGCCGGGTGGAGCCGCTGGAACAGGTCATTGACGATCTGAAGGAGAAAATGCGCATCCATCACATTCTGCGGATGCAGCAGGGCAGCTGCAGCATTGAGTCCGGATTTGTCTGGTCGGATCTGCTGACCGCGCTGGAACGGGTGGGCGACCACTGCTCCAACATCGCCGGGTGCATCATCGACCTGCACCACCACAACATGAACACCCACGAGGCCATCCGCTCCGCCCGGATGGAAAACGAGAATTTTGACGATGAATACAAGGCGTATGCCGTGAAATACAGTCTGAAATAATTGAAAAAGTGTGAAAAACGCCCGGCAGGAATCTATTTCCTGCCGGGCGTTTTGCTGTCTTATTTCTTCCACTTTTCGATCAGACTGATGATCTGCCCCGTAAGCTTGGCGTTGTCCTTGTTGGTGTTCCCGCGGCGGGTCTTGACCAGCGCGAGGAGCGCCTCCGCCGCCGCGACCATGTCCTCGTAAATCTGCTTCGCCCGCTGGGTGCCCTTGAAGACGGCCGCCCGGTCGATCTTCACGCCCTCGGTGTAGGTCGTGAGCTTGCCGGTGATCAGGTCGTATTCCGTGCCGCTGTAGGGGGCGTCGGCATGGTAGCCCATGGATTTCAGGGTCGCGCAGAAGGCTTTGCAGCTGCTGTCGTCGCCGTGGTTCACAAACACCATCTTGGGCTTTTCCCGGAAGCCTGCCAGCCAGTTCAGCAGTCCCTCTTTGTCCGCGTGGCCGGAGGTGCCGTGGAGCATGGCGATCTCCGCGTTCACCGCGATGTCCTCGCCGAAGAGCTTCACGGACTTCGCCCCGTTTTCCAGCTTCCAGCCGAGAGACCCCTCCGCCTGATAGCCTACGAACAGGATAATGTTTTCCCTGCGCCAAAGGTTGTGCTTCAGATGGTGGCGGATTCTGCCCGCCTCGCACATGCCGCTGGTGGAGAGAATGACCTTGGGCTGGGGGTCGGTATTGATGAGCTTGGATTCGTCGGAGGAAACGGCCAGCTTCAATCCGTCAAACCAGATGGGGTTGACGCCCTGTTTCAGAATGGCCCGGGTCTCGTCGTCAAAGTCCGTGGGGTCGCATTGCAGGAAAATTCCCGTCGCTTCCACGGCCAGCGGGGAGTCCACGTACACCGGGAAATGGTCGTGTCCCGCCACCAGACCCCGCTGCTTGATCTCCCGGATGGCGTAGAGCATTTCCTGCGTCCGCCCCACGGCAAAGGCGGGGATGACCAGATTGCCGCCCCGGTCCAGCGCCCGCTGGATGCAGGCGGCCAGCTCGCCCACCACGTCGCCCCGCTCCTTGGGGTGCAGGCGGTCGCCGTAGGTGGATTCGATGACCAGATATTCCGTCTCCGCAACAGGCTGGGGGTCGCGGAGCAGGGGCTGATTGACGTTGCCCACGTCGCCGCTGAACACGATCTTCCGGGTCTGCTGCCCCTCCGTCAGCCACATTTCGATGGCGGCGGAACCCAGCAGGTGGCCGATGTCCGTCATGCGGATGATGATGCCCTCCGCGGCCTGAACGGCGGCGTTATACTGGCAGGGGCGCAGAAGGCGGAGGGCCGCCGCCGCGTCGTTGGTGTCGTACACCGGCTCCACGGCCCGTTCCCCGGCGCGTTCGGCCTTGCGGGTGCGCCACTGGGCTTCCGATTCCTGAATGTGCGCCGAGTCCATCAGCATGATGCGGCATAGATTGCAGGTGGCCTCCGTGGCGTAGATCTGCCCCCGGAACCCGTCCTTGCACAGCTTGGGGAGCATACCGGAATGGTCGATATGGGCGTGGGTCAGGAACACCGCTTCGATGGCATTCGCCGGGACGGGCAGCGGGACGTTCTGGAAAATGTCCTCCCCCTGCTCCATACCGCAGTCCACCAGATAGTACCGGCCGTTCACTTCCAGCAGCGTACAGCTGCCGGTGACCTCATGGGTCGCGCCGATGAATTGAACTTTCATGTCTGCACCTCCAAGATTGACGTGACGCCCCGGAAAAACCGGCGGGGTTCTTTGACCATACTATACCACAATTCGCCGCGCAGTGCAAGGTTTTGACTTTTTTTGAATACGAAAACACGCCCGGTTCTTTGCAGAATCGGGCGTGTTTTGAATCAATCTTAATACTCGGTGGGCTTGATGTGCCAGATCTCCTCGGCGTACTGACGGATGGTGCGGTCGGAGGAGAACTTGGCGGCGGAGGCCACGTTCATCAGGCACTTGCGGCCGAAGGCAATGCGGTCGGCATAGTCCCGGTTGGCCTGGAGCTTGGTATCGAAGTAGGAAGCGTAGTCCAGCAGCAGGAAGTAATGGTCGGCCTGATGCCAGTCGGTGCCGTCCAGCAGAGAATGGAACAGCTCCTTCTGGGCGTCGTCCGTGGGGACGGTGCCGTCCACCAGGGTGTTGATGGCGCGGCGCAGGTCGGCGTTGGAGTCGAAAATATCCTTGGCGTGATAGGTGGGCTTCACGGAATTGATCTCATCCACGGTGTGGCCGAAGATATATTCGTTCTCCCGGCCGGCCTCCTGGGCGATCTCCACATTGGCGCCGTCCAGCGTACCCAGGGTCACGGCGCCGTTGAGCATCAGCTTCATGTTGCCGGTGCCGGAGGCTTCCGTACCGGCAGGGGAAATCTGCTCGGAAATGTCGGCGGCGGGGATGATATGCTCGGCATAGGAGCAGTTGTAGTTCTGAACGAATACCACTTTCAGCTTGTCGGCCACGGCGGGGTCGTTGTTGATCATCTTCGCGACCCGGTTGATATAGCGGATGATGGCCTTTGCCCGGGCGTAGCCGGGGGCGGACTTGGCACCGAAGAGGTAAACCGTGGGATGGAAGTCCGGCAGGCGGCCTTCCTTCAGCCGGAAGTAGATATCCACGATGGACAGAATGTTCATCAGCTGGCGCTTGTACTCGTGCAGACGCTTGACCTGCACGTCGAAGATGAAGTCGGGGTTCAGCGTCACGCCCTCGTGCTTGGCGATGACGGCGCACAGCTGCTCCTTCTTCAGGTGCTTGATGTCGTTGAATTCCACGATGGTCTCGTCGTAGATCTGATTTTTCAGCTCGCCGATGAGGTCGAGGTTTTTCAGGAAGTCGCCGCCCACCTTTTCCCGCAGCATGGCGGTCAGCTCAGGGTTGCACAGACCCAGCCAGCGGCGGGGGGTGATGCCGTTGGTCTTATTCTGGAATCGCTCGGGGAAGGCGTAGTACCAGTCCTTGAAGCAGTCGTTCTTCAGAATCTGGGTGTGGATCTCCGCCACGCCGTTGATATAGGAGCCGACATAAATGGACAGGTTCGCCATGTGGGCGGTGTTGTCCTTCACGATGAACAGACCCGGATGCTCCCACTTGAGCTTCTGGTCAATGCGGCAGATGATGTCCACGATCTCGGGAACCACGCTGCGCATCAGATCCAGCGGCCACTTTTCCAGTGCCTCGCCCATGACGGTGTGGTTGGTGTAGGAGAAGGTCTTCTGAGCGACATTGAAGGCGTCGTCAAAGCTCATGCCCTCCAGCATCAGCAGGCGGATCAGCTCGGGGATGGACATGGCGGGATGGGTGTCGTTGAGCTGCACCGCGTAGAACTCGGCAAAGCGGCTCAGATCATCGCCATGGGCAATTTTGAAGGTGCGCAGCATATCCTGCAGGGACGCAGAGGACAGCACATACTGCTGCTTGATGCGCAGGCGCTTGCCCTCCCATGTGGAGTCGTTGGGGTACAGGACGCGGGTGATGTCCTCGGCCTTGTTCTTGGCGTCCAGCGCCCGCAGATAGTCCTGATTGTTGAAGGCGTTGAAGTCCAGCTCCTCCTCGGCCTCGCACTGCCACAGGCGCAGTGTGCCCACGTTCTCGGTGCCGTAGCCGATGACGGGAACGTCGTAGGGAACGGCCAGAACGGTATGGTCGGGGAACTTGACCTTCACGGTGTGGTTATAGCGGCGGAAGGACCAGGGGTCGCCGAACTTAGTCCAGTCGTCGGCATTCTCCACCTGGCTGCCGTCGGCGTCAAAACTCTGCTTGAACAGACCGAACTTGTAGCGCAGGCCGTAGCCGGACAGGGGAATATCGGTGGAAGCAGCGCTGTCCAGGAAGCAGGCCGCCAGACGGCCAAGACCGCCGTTGCCCAGAGCGTCGTCCTCGATGTCCTCGAGAACCGCCAGATCGACCCCGTGCTCGGCAAACAGCTCCTTCATCTCGTCCAGAATTCCCAGATTAAACAGGTTGGAATACACCAGACGGCCGATCAGGTACTCGGCAGAGATGTAATACGCCTTGCGATTGGGCATACGGGTCTTCTTGGAATGGCTCCAATCGTCGGAAATGGCCATCATAACAGCCTGACCCAGCGCTTCATGCAGCTCCTGAGGGGTCGCCTCCTGCAAAGAAACGTCGTAGGTGTACTTGAGCTGTGCCTCCGTCCATTTCAGGATGTTCAGACAGTTGTTGTTCATGTTAGCTCTCCATTCTTAAAGTGGGTGCGCCGCTGTGGCTTTGTGATACGGTTTCGTCCAGACCAACTCTTGATAGTATATCATATTCCGATCAGCATGTCCAGTTGAAACCGACCCGAAAACGGCAAACAGGAAACTTTTTGCCGACATCCGTCTGAGCGTGGGTACTCCGGAGGAACTCCGGGGGAAGGCACCTCTGCGGCGGCGGAAAAACGGCAGTTTCGGAAAATTGAAACGTTTCCAATTCTTGCAGATTCCTATTTAGAATAATACTATTTTCCCATTTTGTCAAGTAAAACCGGATGTAATATCAGGCATAACATTTTTTTTGCCGGGTTTTATGGATTCTGCCCGTTTTGGAAGACCCCTATACCCCGCCCCCCCGGCAATGTTAAAGGCACGTTCACATTTCGTCTATTTACTTTTCCCCGGAAGAATGGTATAATGAAAAACCATAGCGGAAAGGAGGCGGTTGTTTGAGCCGGTTTTTGGATGAATTAAAGGACTTCTGGAAAAAAGGCGACATATTTCTGCTGATCCTGTGCCTGATCGTGTCCGGTTTTGGCTGCGTTTTTATTGCCAGCGCCACTTCCGCCGACAAGTTTGGCGGCAATCTCAAATATATTATCATTCAGCTGGCGGCTACTGGTCTGGGCGTCATGATGTACGCGCTGGTGTCCTCCATCGATCTGGACTTTCTCTCGGAACACCGGATGGTGATGGTGGCTTTCAACTGTGCGCTGCTTCTCATGCTGATAAGCCCCCTGGGAACCGACCACGGCTCCGGTAACCGAAGCTGGATCAACCTGGGCTTTATCAGCGTTCAGCCCGCCGAGGTCTGCAAGATCACCTATGTCGTTATTATGGCCTCGGTCATGTCGGCGCACCAGAACCGAATATCCAGCCTGCCATCTATTATGCACATGTGCCTTCATCTGGGACTGCTGGTGGGACTGAACATGGTGCTGTCCGGCGACGCGGGCGTTTCCCTGATCTTCGTGTTTATCTTCATCGGTATGGCCTTCGGCGGCGGCGTCAGCCTGTGGTGGTTTGCTTTGGCCATCGGTCTGATCGCGGCGGCGTTCCCGATCCTGTGGCAGTTCCTCGGCGAGTACCAGCAGAACCGGTTCCTGATCCTGTTTGACGATACCATCGACCCCACGGGCATCAACGAGCGCTACCACTCCATGATGAACCTGCGCTCCCTCACCGGCGGCGGCCTGACGGGACAGGGACTGTTCAACGGCAACCGTACCCAGAGCGGCAGCCTGTTCGCCGGGCACACGGACTATATCTTCTCGTCCATGGGCGAAGAGCTGGGCTTTGTAGGGTGTCTTGCGATCATGATTATGGAAATGGCCATCATCGCCCGGTGCATCTATGTGGGCATACACTGTCAGGATTATATGCGCCGGCTGGTATGCTACGGCGCCGCGTCGGCGCTGATGTTCCAGGTGATGATCAACACCGGCATGTGCATCGGCGTTATGCCCGTTATCGGGCTGACCCTGCCGTTGATCAGCTACGGCGGTTCTTCGGTGGTTACGATCTACGCCATGCTCGGACTTGTCTCCGGTGCCCACGCGCGACCACAAAGTCTGAGCCATGAACGATACGTGCAGCCATACAGGTAAACAAGCCTTATGCGCCCCGTCCTTTTCAGGGCGGGGCGCAAAAAAGAAAAAAGGAAATTCCGGAAAAAGTGGTTGACTTTCCGGAAAAACGTGGTATAATAAGCTCTGCTTCGGTATGGAGGCATAGCTCAGCTGGTTAGAGCGCATGCTTCACACGCATGAGGTCACAGGTTCGAGTCCTGTTGTCTCCACCAGGTATTATATAGAGGATTTGTGTAACGGTAGCACACCGGACTCTGACTCCGTTTGCGGGGGTTCGAATCCCTCATCCTCTGCCAGGTCCACTGTAGTCGCAAGATTACAGTGGATTTTTTTGCATCAAGGGCGCTCCGATGAAAGCGGAGCGCCCTTGATGCTTTATTTGATTGCCGCGCTGTTGTTCAGCAGCAGCGTGCTGTAGAGGAACAGCACGTCCTGACCGTGGAAGTCCAGGAATTTCCCCAGATAGTCGCTTCGGATGTACCGAAGGTCTACCAGCGTCACCTTGGCGTAGTCGTTTACCAGCAGCGGAACCATGCTGCTTCCGAAGGAATCCCGGAATACAATCAGCTCCCGGACGGTGGCCGCGTTGGGGTTTTCGATGGTCAGCAGACTCCGGGCACCGGAGAGATACACGTCGTACAGGTCTTTGCTGCTTCGCTTGGTCATGTCGTAGACAGCGGCGGTCTCCCCCGTTTCGTAGTCGTACACCCGGCAGTCGTCCAGCAGGTCGCTTTTCAGCAGGTACATGGTGTCCGGCTGCATGGGCAGCGCCGCCTGACCGTAGTACACGCCGTAGAAGGGCTTTTCCAGCGGGGTGACGGTGTAATCCTCCTGCCGGGGAGAAGACACCCCCAGTGCCTGACACAGCGTCTGCGCCGCCGGGAGCAGACGTTCCTGCCTCCAATGGGTATCGGTGCGGTAATAGTCCTGAATGGACAGGCTGTCTGTCAGGCGGATGGGAGACGCCCAGGGCATTCCGCCCTCCACCATGGCAAAGAGCCGGTCATAGTCCAGGGACAGCTGCCCAGCGGACTGTGCCAGATAGAAGCCTTTGTCCGGGACGATGGCAAGGTAAATTTGGGAATCGGTGGAGGAAAGATAGGTTTCGTATACGCTGCTGAACCGCTCCAGTGCGTGACTGACCGAGGCTTCGCTCAGGGGATATTCCTGTGCCGCAGCATAGCCTTGGGAGATATAAATGCCGCTTTTGTCGCTTTGCCGCAGGACGAAGCGGTGGAACAGGGACTTCGCCTCGCGGAAAGTATCCCGCAGGGGGAACTGATCCAGACTGGCGTCCTCAAAATCCGTCATGAAGCTGCCGTCCAGCAGCGTCTTTGTCTGAATGGCAGGCTTCTGCGCCAATTGGCGGCGCTCCGCGACGGAAATGTCCCGGCTGGGCGCCAGCCATGCCCACACAGCCAGCACCGCCCAGACGGCCGCCACGGTGATCGCGCAAATTCGATTTTTCATACTGCAGCCCCCTTAAAACCGGAAATACAGGAACGGGCTGAAGGAGCCGTCCACCAGATAGGCCGTGCAGACGATCAGCAGCGCCAGCATTGCCGCGGTTTCCAGCACGACGCCCGCCTTCGTTCCGTCAATGCGCCGCGCTGCGTTTTTCACCACTGGCGTGGAGCCGAGAATGCCCAGCACGAACAGGACGGCGTAGCTTTTGAGATAATACAGCGTTTCGGCGGAGGTCAGGCTCAGGCTGCCGAAGCCGAACAGTCCGGCAAAGTCCTGCCCCGCCTGGGCAAGACTGTCCGCGTTGAACAGGACGAAACTGAGGACTACCGCCAGCAGCACATAGCCATGGCGCAGGACGCCCGGCAGCCTTTGCAGGACGGGAATCCACTTTTCCGCCAGCAGCAGCGCGGCAAACAGCAGCCCCCACAGCACGAAATTCCACGCCGCGCCGTGCCACAGCCCCGTAAGCATCCACACGGTGAGGATGTTCAGAACCCACCGCCAGCGGCTGACCCGGCTGCCGCCCATGGGGATATACACATAGTCCCGGAACCAGCTGCCAAGGCTGATATGCCACCGCCGCCAGAACTCCGTGACGCTTCTGGAGAGGTAGGGGTAGTTGAAATTCTCGACAAAATGGAACCCCAGCACCCGCCCCAGGCCGATGGCCATGTCGGAATAGCCGGAAAAGTCGAAGTAAATGTTCAGGGTGAAGGCCACGGCGTACATCCAGTAAAACAGGACGGATTTTTCGCCGCTCTGTCGGAACAGCCGGATCAGCAGGGCAAAATTGTCCGCAAGGATGACCTTTTTCCCCAGCCCTACCAGAAACCGCCGCAGACCCACCGCCGCGTTTTCCCAGCTGTGCTCCCGGTGCTCCAGCTCCCGTGCGATGTCCGCATAGCGGACGATGGGGCCTGCAATCAGCTGGGGGAACAGGGCGACATACGCGCCGAAGTTGATGAGGTTCTTCTGTGCCGGGACGCTGCCGCGATAGACATCGATGGTGTAGCTCAGGCACTGGAAGGTGTAAAAGCTGATGCCGACGGGCAGCGCAAGATGAAGCAGCGGAATTTTCAGGCCGGTGACGGCGTTCAGACTGCCGATGAAGAAGTCCGCGTACTTGAAAACCCCCAGCAGCCCCACGCTGATGACGATGGACGCCAGCAGCCAAAGCTTTTTCCGGTTCCGGGAGCGTTCGATGCCCAGGCCGCAGACGTAGCACAGCAGGATGGTGAAAACCATCAGGGGCAGCAGCCGCAGCTCCCCCCAGCCGTAAAAAATCAGGCTGGCAAGGAGCAGAACGGCGTTTTTCCCCTTCCGGGGCGTGAGAAAATACACCGCCAGCACCGCCGGGAGGAAATAATATAGGAAGGGAATGCTTGAAAAAACCATAGGCGTGTTCGCTCCTGAGAACTCTTATAAAAATGGCAGCGATGGAATCGCTGCCATTTTGGAAACCTTAAATCACAAATTCGGGTTCGCCGACGACCTTGCCGAAGGCGTCCACAAAGGACTGGGCGGTGAGGTCGTAGCTGGTGTCCAGCATAATGAGCATCACCACGTCACGGTAGCCGGTGACCAGCATGTCGTCCGCTTCCACGCAGACCCACTTGCGGGGGTTGATGCCGGACTTCATGGCTTCGGCGACGGACTTGATGTCCTCGCCCGGGGCGACCCGCACCATGACCATGGAAAAGGCGATGGAGCCGATCATCGGCTCGAACACCGCGGCCTCCGTCAGCACGCCGGCGTTATCCAGACCGGTGCTGCTCTTGATGGCCCACTGCCCTTCCTCGCTGGTGTCGGTGAGGTCGATGGTCTCGACGCCGCCGTCGAACTCCACCGGCTGCTGGGCAACGATTTCGTTCAGCAGCTCCTCCATGGTTCCCTCCACCTTGTCGGGGGAGGTGGTTTCCGTGGGCTTGGATCCGGCACAGCCGGAAAGCAGGGACAGCGCCATGGCTGCCGCCAGAATTGCAGTTAAAAATCTTTTCATGTTTCATTTCCTCCTGAAATTATTTCGGGTAAATCGTCTCTTCCAATAAGCATGCCCCAAAAACAGCAGGAGCATACCGGCGGCCGCGCCGCAGCTGTCAATGCACACGTCCCGGATGCCGGGGCTGCGGCCGGGGACGAAGATCTGGATGGTCTCGTCGATGCAGGCAACGGCCACGCCCAGGGCAAACGCCGGAAGCCGCTTTTTTCCCAGCATCCCGAACAGCCACCCAAGCAAAAGTCCCAACGCGCCGAACTCGACAAAGTGGGCAAATTTCCGCAGCAGGCCGTCGCCGCCGGAGGGAACCGCTTCGCCGGGGGTGAACACGCCGTCCAGCAGCGCCTTCAGCGTGCCGCTGATCTGCCCGGAGACTTCCGCCGGGAGCAGGGAATTGCCCCAGATAAAGACCAGATTGCAAAGCAGAAGCACACTACACAGCGTCATGCGGCGCTTTGTGCGCTTCACGCCAGAACCCCCAGATGCTCCAGTAGGATCTTCACGCCCAGCAGAATCAGAATGACGCCGCCGGCAAACTCGGCCTTTTTCTCATACCGGCTGCCGAACACGTTGCCGATCTTCACGCCCAGAGCGGACAGCAGGCAGGTGCAGATGCCGATAAACGCCGCCGCCAGCCAGATGTTCACGCTGCCGACCATGGCAAGGGAAATGCCGACGGCCAGCGCGTCTATGGAAGTCGCCACGGCCATGAGAAACATGGTCCTGACGGACAGGTCGGCGTCCTTTCCCGGATCGTCGCCGGATTCGTCTTCCTTCTCCAGCGCTTCCTTCAGCATGTTGATGCCTATGATGACCAGCAGACCGAAGGCGACCCAATGGTCGAACGCTTCAATGGCTTCGGCAAACAGCGAGCCAAGGAAAAAGCCGGTCACGGGCATCAGCATCTGGAAGCCGCCGAACCAGAGTCCGCAGGTCGCTTCCGCTTTCAGCGTTGCCTTTTTCATGGCAAGACCCTTGCATACGGATACCGCGAAGGCGTCCATACTCAGCCCCACCGCCAGCAAGAACAGTTCTCCGATTCCCATAAAAAATCCTCCGTACTGAATACAAGTCAGCACAGAGAAACGAAGAGACTGTGCCGGCCTGCAAAAGTCTCGTCATTTCAGGCTGAACCGGGGCCTCACCAGTATGTCGATTCAGTCCCGCGTTGTGCGCCGACTACTCCCTCTTCACGGCGCATTATAACAAAGATTCCTCCGCTCGTCAAGGCGAAGCGGAGGAATACACAGTTATTTTACAAATGGGTCATCGCCCATTCCACAATCAGCACCGCGGCGCTGCTGCTGAGGGCGACCACGATCAGACTCTTGCCCCGGTAGGCCAGAATCACCGCTACCACCAGCGCCGCCGCGCCGCTTAAGATAGAAGCGGTGCTGCTGAGGATGGAGGGAAACGTCATGGCCGTCAGGCAGCAATAGGGAACGTAGTACAAAAACGAGCGCAAAAAACGGCTCTTAATGGGCTTGCGGAAGATCGTCATGGGCAGGACGCGGATGAGGTAGGTCGTCAGCGCCATGGCGAGGATGTACAGATAAATGTTCATGCCGCTTCCCTCTCTTCCTTCACCGGGAACAGCGCGGCGCAGATGGCGGCGGCTGCCACGGTGCAGACCACGATGGACAGTCCCGGGGAAACGGTTTTCAGCCCGGGCGTCCAGGAAAACAGGCTGCTGAAAATCAGCGCCAGCACCACCGCGACAAAAATGTCCCGGTTCTTCTTCGCGGGGGGCACCACGATGGCGACGAACATGCCGTAGAGCATGACCCCCAGCGCCGTCCGGATGGAGAGCGGCAGGATCGACCCGGCCAGTGCGCCGCACAGCGTCCCCAGCGTCCAGCCGATAAAGGGCAGCGTCCCCAGCCCCAGCAGGAACGGCACCGTCAGGGGTGCTTCCCGCGCCATGGCGAGGGCGAAAATTTCGTCCGTATTGAAAAACGCGATCAGAAGCCGGGGCAGCAGGCTGATCTTCTCGCCCATCCGCTGGCTCAGCGCCAGACTCATCAGGGCGTAGCGGCTGTTGATGACCAGCTGGGTCAGCACCATTTCCCACAGCGTGGCGGCGGCGACGATGAGGGTCAGCCCCGCGAACTGCCCCGCGCTGGTCAGATTCGTGGCGGAGATCAGCACCGCGTCCAGCGTTTTCAAGCCCTGCGACACGGCCATAGCACCGAAGCCGAAGCTCACCGAAAAATATCCCATCCCCACAGGCAATCCACGGTTGACGCCCACGCGGTATTCATTGTTGTTCATAAATAACACTTCTCTATGTCTCTTTTTTCCGGCAAACGCCGCCGGATGGTTAGCTGCGGACGCCCTGATATTCCATCAGCTCCAGAACGTCCTGTCCCCGTTTGGTCAGCGCCATGCTGCCCCGGACGGGGCTGGCGTCATAGGCGGGGGTATGGTAATCTTTCAGGGGCTTGTCATAGTCAAGGGAAATCAGGCCCTTTTTCTCCAGGCATTGCAGCAGAAGCTCTTTTCCCGGCTCCTCCGGGAAAACCGGCGTTTCCTTTTCCTGAATCACCGGCAGAAAGGCGCACTCTCCCAGCCGGTGCAGAAAGCTGATCTCTTCTTCCGTAAGCTCCAGCTCCAGACCGCACCCGGAACAGCCGCCGCTGCATCCGCCGCAGGATTCACATTTGCCCATATTCGGTGTCCTCCTTTTTTTCAGGGTATCATAGCAGATGGGCGGCAAAATGTCAAATTGTCCGCACGCTCGACGCACCCCTTGCGCTTTTTTCAAAATTAGGGTATACTATAGGCACAGAAAAATACCAAGGAGGAATTGTTATGTCCGTCATGCACATTACGAAGGCCAATTACGACGAGCTGGTGAAAAACAGCGATAAGCCCGTGCTGCTGGATTTCTGGGCGCCATGGTGCGGCCCGTGCCGGATGGTCGGCCCCATTGTGGAGGAGATCGCTCAGGAGCGGGAGGATATCGCCGTGGGCAAGGTCAACGTGGACGAGGAAGTGGAGCTTGCCATGGAATTCGGCGTCGCCAGCATCCCCACGCTGGTGGTCGTGGAACACGGCAAGGTCATGAACAAGGCCATCGGCTACATGCCGAAGGCGGAGATCGAGGAACTGCTGGGCTGACACGGCAGACCCCATAGGAACGTTCAGGCGGCGCTTTTGATATGCTCCCCATAGAGTAGACACTCGAAATAACAAAAATTTCGAGGCAACAC
>ERZ826146.419-NODE-419-length-50292-cov-35.598662_pt1 | contig 50292 bp, 48 predicted proteins | sample MGYA00519857_ERZ826146 | MGnify/ENA primary metagenome ERZ826146 (study PRJEB31778, sample SAMEA3449222) | human gut metagenome | biome: human gut; feature: human-associated habitat; material: faeces | place: United Kingdom | collected 2010/2012 ...
GTGACTTTGCCGTTTACGACATTAAGTCCGAGGTAGAGGGCATGGTCGTCCTTGCAGGCTTGCTGCCATCCCTTGTCTGCCAATGCCAAGGCGTAGCGCAGTGTTGCGTTGCAAAGGGCAATGGTGGATGTGTTGGGCACTGCTCCCGGCATGTTGGCCACAGCATAGTGGAGTATGCCGTCGATGGTATAAACCGGTTGGTCGTGTGTCGTGGCGTGGGATGTCTCGAAGCATCCGCCCTGGTCGATGGCTACATCTACGAGGACTGTGCCCGGCTGCATTTTCTTGAGCATATCGCGTGTGATGAGGTGCGGGGTCTTAGCTCCGGGAATCAGTGCGCTGCCCACAATGATGTCGGCATCGGCAAGTTCGCTGATTATGTTGTGGGGTGAGGAATAGAGCGGATGAACATTTGCAGGCAGCTCCATGCCAAGTTGGCGAAGACGGGGCAGGGAGATATCGAAGATGTAAACGTCGGCACCCATTCCGGCTGCCAGACGGGCTGTAGCTTCTCCTACGGTGCCACCTCCGAGTACGAGCACTTTGGCAGGCTTGACACCCGGCACACCGCTTATGAGCTTGCCTTTTCCGCCTTTTGTCTTCTGGAGATAGTAGGCTCCGCACATTGCTGCCATGCGTCCTGCGACCTCACTCATAGGAATAAGAAGTGGCAGTTGGTGGTTGGGTGTCTCTACAGTCTCGTAGGCCAGACACACGGCATTGCTCTTGACCATGGCCTCGGTAAGTGCGCGGTCTGAGGCGAAATGAAAATAAGTGAAGAGAAGTTGATTCGGCTTCACTAGTGCGTATTCCGGTTCGATAGGTTCCTTTACTTTGATAATCATTTCTGAGGCTTCGTACACGTCGGCAATCGACGGCAGCATCTCGGCACCTACTTGCTGATAGTCAGCATCGGAGAATCCGCTGCCTTCGCCTGCTGTGGCCTGAACATAGACGGTGTGGCCGTGCTGGATGAGTTCGTAAACTCCCGACGGGGGCATGCCCACGCGGTTCTCATTGTTTTTAATTTCTTTTGGAATACCAATTTTCATAGTCTAAAAGGTTTTAAAGTTAATATATGGGGTTTTACGGTTATGGGGTTATGGGGTTGTAAGGTTATGAGGTTATGAGGTTGTGAGATTAAGAGGTTATATACATAATGGAATAATGTTTTTCGTGGGCAAATATAAGAAAAATCCTGTTACGGTGTTGTTCGTAACAGGATTTTTTTCATTCATAATCGTCAATAACGGAATTTATGAAATCCATCATAGGTTTTCCTACCTTCAATATTTCCGACATATCGTCAAGCCAGCTGTCACCGTCGAAGAATGTATCAGGCACGCCATGCCAACAACAATAATCTTTCATACGGAGATATTGGATGAACTCATAATCCCTGGGAAAACCTGACGGAGAAGTTTTAAGCATCTCCAAGCCGAAACCTTTGGGCGAATCCCAGTTTCCTTCGCCAGGACGACTGAAGATTTCAATGAAACGTTCCCCTTCAACAATACTGCGCCACTGGTCGATATTGCCCATAATTTCATTGCGGCATGATGTCAGGATGTTGGTAGGCAACCAATAATTGCCACATGACACCAAGCAATGGCCTGGCTCAAGGTGAATGTAATATCCTCCATGAAGCGACTTCTTGCCATGCGCAGCTATATATGCACCAAGATGCGACTTATAAGGCGACTTGTCAGAAGAAAAGCGCGTGTCACGGTAAAACCTGTAAGTTGCATCTTTGACCGTAATGTGTTTTACGGTAGGGTCAAATTCCGATATCCGCAATATCGCCTTGTTCACACCGTCTTCAAAATCTGCTCTAACAGCCTGGTATTCTTCCTTATGAGCATTGAACCATTCACGGTTGTTGTTCGCCCTTATGTTTTCAAGAAAACGCAATATCCTTTTTGCCTGCATAATTCAAAAAACGTGTTTCCTTAATCTTTTTATCATCCCAATTTTGAGCCGTCAAACATTTTCGGGCAGAATGCGTCGAACGGACATTTATTGCAATGAGGAGCACGGCTTGTACATACATACCGCCCATGAAGCAACAGCCAATGATGAGCATCAGCCGCCAACTCATGCGGAATGTTTTTCATCAACTCACGCTCTACCTTCAAAGGTGTGTCGCAGCCTTTTGACACCAAACCGAGCCTATGGCTCACACGGAATACATGTGTATCGACAGCAATAACCGAACGGCCGAATGCCACCGCCTGTATTACGTTGGCAGTCTTGCGTCCAACACCCGGCAACTTCATCAATGCATCCATGTCATGGGGAACTTCACCACCATAAACAGAAATCAGCATCCGTGACATATCAACCAAATGACGCGCCTTGGAGTTTGGATATGAAACGCTTTTTACATACTCATAAATCTCGTCAGCTTCAGCAGCCGCCATAGACTTGGCATCAGGATAGTGCTCGAACAAAACGGGAGTCACCATATTAACTCTTTTGTCCGTGCATTGAGCGCTAAGTATTACGGCCACAAGTAGCTGAAATACGCTGCCAAACTCAAGTTCCGTAGTAACACGGGGCATTTCATCTCTGAAATATCCCAGTACACGGTCATATCTATCCTTTTTTCTCATCATCCCCTTTATCGGCTTCGTTGGGGTCTTCAAAATCAGTTATACCGTTTTTAACCAGTATGTCATACCACTGCAGAAGTTTCTTTACATCACTGTCGTGCACACGGTCACGGTCAAATTCAGGAAGAACAGCGCCAAAATATTCACGAAGCTCTTTACTGCCGCACTTCTTGTAATCAACTGACACTAAACCGCCGTTTTCCTTCTTGTAAACTTTTGCAAAAACCGACATTAATGGGATATCTTCCGATTCTGTATAAATGGCTATGTCATTCAGACTTGTAACACTTTCGCTTGCAAAAACCGGAAGGCGTTTATGTGTATCGTCAAGCACTTCTACTATCAAATTCACCTTACTTCTTGAAACTAATTTGTAAAGTCCCGGTTTACCGGAAACAGCAAGAATTATACGTTCCATTTCTTTATTTATATTATTAGTATTTATTGTCTGCGTCAAAAACGTTTATTGACGCCAAAATATCATCTATTTGAATGCCGACATCCATAACTCCATCATTGACTATCTCGTAATCACTAAGCTCCTTGACCTCATCTTGTGGCATCTGCCGGCCTATCCATTCCAAAGCTTTATGCCTTGAAATATTGTCACGACGGACTATTCTGTCAACACGTACTTCAAGCGGTGCCGTAACACATATAACCTTATCCACAAGCCTGTTGAAACCGCTTGAAAACAATATGGCACATTCCATCCACAGACATCCTGAACGGACAAAGTCTTTAGCGACAGCAGGATGGACGATTCCGTTAATACTTTGTGCATTTTTTTCACTTTTCAGCAAATACGATGCCAATACGGTTTTGTTAATGCGTCCTCCAGACAAGACCTCATCCCCTACTACATCACATAATTGGGCTTTTATCTCATCCGAAGAAGCCATAATACGTTTCGCCGCACTATCACAATCATAGACTTTGATGCCACGACTCTCAATCAAGCGACATACATAACTTTTGCCGCTACCTATTCCACCTGTTACCGCAACCTTGACCATCTGATGCTTTATTCTTCTTCTATCAAATAATCAACCTGGCTTACACTCAACCTCGGATTACGTACACCATGTGGAAACGAGCGCAGATAGATATTGCACTTTTCAGAAGGATTTGCCATAAGTTCATTGTAATCGGCCACAACTTTAAAACGTTCCGGGCTAATCAAACGGAACATGCTAGCACCAACTGTATATGTTATGGTAACCCTTGAAGGGAATGTTCTCAATATCTTTCCTTCAGGCATGTTCACAGCTTCAATCGGAACTTCACAACTTTCCTCCGTCAAAATGTCTGGACAAATGGACACCTTAACTTTCTCCGGCACGTATTTTACTCCTTTGACTTTCAGCAATGAAACATCCCTTACAACAGTATCGGTCAGATTGGATATATTCAGATGTTCTGTATTTACATATTTTATACTGTCCAACATCTCCCGGCTTGCATAAATCTCAACTGAATCAGGCTCAAAAGAAATCTTGGACAAATAATAACTCCGACCTGGAACTATCTTCCCGACAAGTTTGACAGGCATTTTCTTCTTGAGCCCGAAATTATAAAAAAATTCAAACTTATCAGGCTTTATGCCTATTATTGACGAAGAACCGAAAAGTTGTCTCGTTATCAATTTCTGCAACTCAGCTGCTGAAATAACGCCTGCGCCGTCTTTTTTCGCATAACTTTGGAATTTTACATTTACCGGACGTATTTTATTGCCATATGAATAAGCCAGCAACGAAAAGCCCTTATCGCGCACAGTAACACGCACAACTGTTGTTGTATCACTTGCTAGGACTACATTCTTTGGTATTTCAACAATCTGTACAGGAACTTCTATTTCCCTTTCATAAGTTTCATTGAGGGTCATCAGCAGCCAAAACGCCCCACTCAACAATAAAAAAAGTAAGAAAATCAGAAACTCCCTATTCATCCAACCGAATAGGAAGCTCCTGATTTGCTTGAAAATATGAGGCGTTTCCGGATTGTTCATTATTTTGTCTGTGCATTTGCAGCACCCATATTTGAGGCCACATCGGCAAATACATAATTCTTGTCAACGCGTATTACAACACCTTTTGATATTTCAATATCAACAATATTGGTAGCAAGATCTATTTTCTTCACAACCCCGTAAATACCACCACCGGTAACAACGTTTGTCCCTTCTTGCAGATTGTTCTGGAATTTCCGTATTTCCTTTTGTCTCTTCTGTTGAGGACGGATCATGAAGAACCACATGATGACAAAAATTGCCACCATCATAATTATAAATGACATTCCACCACCCTGCTGCTGGGCTGCTAAAAAAACAAATGTGTTCATTTTACTTAGTTAAATTATTTATGATTATTTTTTCTTAGGCTTATCTCCCATCGGCTTCAACAACAAACCAGAAGAAACCAAATAGCGCGCTATGCTGTCAAGCATACCGTTAATATATACAAAACTTTTGGGAGTGCTGTATATTTTTGCCAAATCAACATATTCATTTATTGTCACGTTCACTGGAATATTAGGGAATGTCAACATTTCCGCTATGGCAATCTGCATGATTACAACATCCATATATGCGAGACGTGAAAAGTCCCAGTTACGTGAAGTCTCACTCATGTAACGCTGGTACTGGTCAGCATTCAAGATTGTTGCACGAAACAGTTTGCGTGCAAAATCCTTGTCCTCGTCATCTTTATATTCAGGCAGAAGCTCCTGTTTGACACTATTCTCCGGCTCAAAACGCTTTATAGTCTTCAAGACAAAAGTGTCTACTATCTCCTTATCATCGTTCCAATAAAGACTTTTTTCTTCAAGCACACTGTCTATCTCCTCATTTTCCATGACAAAAGACTTGTACAGCTTGCGCCAGACCTCACGATCAGCCTCATAAGAAGAGTCGTCGCTCTCCATATAATCAATATAAATGCTGCTTTGCACCAACTGCGAATAAAGCTTCCTTACAAACTCTATATCGTCATCCCATGTCTGCTTTTGGCTTGAAATGAAGTCGCACAACTGCTTGTTCTCTTCAAGTTGCATCGCAAACTTATTGTATGCGAACCTGTTTGAAGGCAAAGGCAAGCCCTCACGCTCCGCCTTGGCCGATTCAACTTCATAATGTTTACGAGCTTCTTTCGTTACCGCCACTATCAGCGCCAACAAGTAATGATATAAATGATAAGCCTTGGACAGGCTGAACAACAATTCTTTTTCCGCTACATCCAAATTCCGATTTCCGTTCTGATAGTATGCATAGGTTAACTGGACTACCTTTATCCTTATTAATTCCCTGTTAATCATTCTGTTTGGACATTTTACAACATTCAACGTTGCAAAATTAGACAAAAATACGAACACATGCAAGAAAACACTTTGTTTTTATCCTATTTTTTTTATTATTGCTTGCATGTTAAAATAAAAAGTAATACTTTTGCACCGCTTTTCAGACCCGGCGTGAAGACATACTCCCGTGTGATGGTGGATTAAGCATTTTTTTACAACTTAATTTAGAGTAACACAATTATGAAAGAAATTGATGTAATCGGTCAGAAAAGAAGCGAGACTGGAAAGAAAGCTTCTAAATTGTTAAGAAAAGAAGGACTTGTACCCTGCAACCTTTATGGAGAGTCAAAAGGTGAAAACGGACTGCCCAAGGCCATGTCATTTGCAGTGTCTATGAAAGAGCTGCGCAAGATTGTCTATACTCCGCACATTTATGTAATAAACCTTATAATAGACGGAGAAAGCCACACTGCCGTAATGAAAGAATTACAGTTCCATCCTGTAACTGATTCTTTGTTGCATGTTGACTTCTACGAAATCAACGACCAAAAGCCTATCACTATCGGCATTCCGGTGAAGCTCACGGGTCTTGCACAAGGTGTACGCGACGGTGGACGCATGAACTTGTCTATCCGCAAAATCGACGTTACCGCCAAGTATCAGGATATTCCCGAGCATCTTGACATTGATGTCACACAGCTGCAAATCGGCAAGAGCATCAAAGTGGGCGACCTCAACTTCGAAGGACTTGAACTGACTACGGGCAAGGATGTCATCGTATGCTCAATCAAGGCTACACGTAAGTCGGCCATGACCGCGACAAATGATTCCGCAGAATAACGCAACATCCTGCAAAAAGAACGAATGGACAAATATTTGATTGTCGGTTTGGGAAATCCCGGCGATGAATACGCCGGTACCCGCCACAACACAGGATTCATGGTATTGGACGCTTTTGCAAAGGCGTCCAATATTGTTTTTGACGACAAGCGTTACGGATTTATAGCCGAAACAAGCCTGAAAGGGCGTAAAATCTTCCTTCTGAAACCAACCACATATATGAACCTTAGCGGAAATGCCGTAAGATATTGGCTCAACAAGGAAAACATCGATGTGGAAAGATTGTTGGTTGTAGTAGACGACCTGTCGCTGCCACTTGGTGCGTTACGCCTTAAAGGGAAAGGCAGCAACGGGGGGCACAACGGACTTGGAAACATACAAAGCGTTATCGGAACACAGCAATATGCACGACTACGTGTCGGCATAGGCAACGACTTTCCTAAAGGGATGCAAATAGACTGGGTATTGGGAAAATATGACGAAGAAGAGATAACGGCCTTGTCTCCAAGCATAGAAACCGCCGTTGACATCATAAAAAGCTTTGTATTGTCTGGATTGGACATTACGATGAATCAATACAACAAGCATTAAGAAATGCCGAATAATACTGCAAGAATAGACAAATGGCTATGGGCCGCACGTATATTCAAGACCCGTTCAATTGCCGCAAGTGCGTGCAAAAACGGACGTGTAACCATAAACGGCACTAACGTTAAGCCGTCGCACATGATAAAAGCAGGTGAGACCGTATGTGTAAAGAAGCCGCCGATTACGTATTCTTTCAAAATCCTGCAATGCATTGAACAAAGGGTAGGAGCAAAACTGATACCGCAAATTTATGAAAATGTTACTGACGCCAAACAATACGAATTGCTGGAAATGAGCCGTATAAGCGGATTTGTAGACAGAGCACGAGGAACAGGAAGACCTACCAAGAAAGAACGCCGCAGCCTGGATGCGTTCATCGAACCGGCAATGTTCGGATTTGACGAGTTTGATTTTGATGAAGACGATTTCGATACCACTCCATAACCATCATCATACACTTCAAGTCATCAGAAAAACAAGCCCACTTTCATTCCATAACCTATAAATACAATGACAAACATAGCAATTTTCGTATCCGGAAACGGAACAAACTGCGAGAACATAATAAGGTATTTCTATAACCATAAAGACATCAATGTCCGCTTGGTAATAAGCAACAAGCCTGATGCCTATGCGCTTACAAGAGCCGCTAAATACGGTGTGCCAAACAGGGTGCTTTCCAAACAGGAAATAAACGACAGCAGCACCGTCATACCGTTACTTGATAGTTTCAGCATAAACTTCATCGTCCTTGCCGGCTTTATGCTAATGATACCAAGTTTCATTACGGAAAAATACAATCGCAGAATTGTCAACATCCATCCGTCTTTGCTTCCAAAATTCGGTGGTAAAGGAATGTACGGCCATCACGTACATGAGGCCGTAAAAGCCGCCGGCGAAAAAGAAACAGGCATTACCATACATTTTGTAAGCAACGTTTGTGACGGTGGCGACATCATTGCCCAATTCAAAACCGTCATATTACCGGAAGACACGCCTGAAACCATTGAGGCTAAAGTTCATGCCCTCGAACAACAACATTTTTCCCAGACAATAGAAAAACTGATAATCGACGGAATCTGACAACCGGCTGATTATCATATGATTACACACATACGTCCTTTCGTCATGCAAAAAGCGGCAAACCGCACTGTAAAAGACAACCTTTTGCATTGCGGTTTGCCGCTTTTTGCATGACTATAACATGTCAATCAGACCACTCGGCACCTTCACGCATGACAAATCTGATTTTCTTTCCGTCGGTTATCGATGGCTTTTGCCAATTTCCTTCACCAACTAAAACTGTCGTCTTGCTTCCTGCAGGCAGACTGTTGACAGCGTCCTGAATGTCAAAATACAGTCCGCTACCATCAGTAGCTACAGAAACATCACAATGCCGCATATGCTTTTTCAAATCCGGTATTTTTTCCGCTACGGCATCCGCAAGCAAACCTGCCACCGTATAAGCCCCATACACATTATAATGGGTATTGTCCTGCCGGCCTTCCGGCAAAGAAGGAACTTCCCCCGGCTCATAACACATGTGAAGTTTCTTTGAAGCCACCGGCCCCAATCCTTGCTCAAGTTCATGGGTTATCTTATTCGCGTCAATAAAGACCGTACCTGTTTCTGCCGCTACCTTGCGCGGTGACACGAGGTAATCGCCATGAGTGTCTATCAGCCTGTCTCCTTCCACAAGGTTGCTTGACGAATTGTCACGCTTGTCATCATCTTCAACAGCAGTCTTGCTGTCTGCAAACGTGCGCCTTACCACACTATTGAACAACACCGGGATGCCGCCGCGCATTTTTGTCTCGCTTACAAACATGCGCAAATTCGCATCGAATGTAGTCCCCGGTTCTGTGTGTCTGGCCGTATCCTGCTTTTCGTCATTGTGTCCGAACTGAATAAACACATAATCACCTGGCTTAATCTGTTCGCACACTTGCCGCCATAAGCCTTCTGCGATAAAACTTTTTGACGAACGTCCGTTCTTGGCGTGATTGTCTATTACCACATCATCGTCGAAAAAGTTTCCCAGCATCATGCCCCATCCTCTCTCAAGGTTTCCTCCCTTAATATTCTTATTGGCCATCGTCGAGTCGCCAATCATGAATATTTTGACTTTATGCTTGTTTGTAAAAGCAGAAAGCAGCACCATGCAGAGCAGGGAGGCCAAAACAAAACATGCTTTCTTTACCATACACCGAGTTCCTTATCGTCATTCACAAACAATAGACACAAGCTCTTCGGCACTCACAAGCCGTTGTTCTCCCGTACCCATGTCTTTCAATGTAAATTTGTCCTCGTTTATCTCATTCTCCCCGGCCAACACCACATAACGTATGCCATTGTTGTTGGCATACGCCATTTGCTTCTTCATCTTCACGGCATCGGGATACATTTCTACCGGTATCCCACGTTCGCGAGCCTTAGCTACTACTGGCAGGCAATAAGCCGTTTCCTTTTCACCGAAGTTGATAAACAAAAGCTTTGTGGCCGATATTGCCGTATCAGGATACAGGTTAAGGGCATTAAGCACATCAAAAATCCTGTCAGCACCGAAAGAGATTCCAACCCCACTTATACCGGGAAGTCCAAATATACCTGTGAGATTGTCGTATCTGCCGCCACCTGTTATGCTTCCTATTTGTACATCCAATGATTTTACCTCAAATATCGCCCCGGTATAATAATTAAGTCCGCGAGCCAAAGTGAGGTCAAACTGCAATTCGTTCTCTATGCCAACACTGTCAAGGACACTGAAAATATAACGCAGCTCATCAACACCTTTCAACCCTGTTTCTGAGTTTTCAAGTATCTTGGCAATTACATCCAGTTTCTCTTCATTGTTTCCATTCAACAAAATAATCGGCTGCAATTTCTCTATTGCCTCAGCGCTTAAACCGTCAGCGGCCAATTCTGCATTGACATTGTCAATTCCTATCTTGTCGAGTTTGTCTATCGCAACGGTAATATCGACAATCTTATCCGCTTCACCAATATATTCGGCTATGCCCGTAAGAATTTTCCTGTTGTTGATTTTTATCTGCACACGAACGCCAAAACGCTTGAAAACGGTATCGACAATCTGAACCAATTCCACTTCATTGAGAAGGGAATCGCTGCCTACAACATCGGCGTCACATTGATAAAACTCACGATAGCGCCCCTTTTGTGGACGATCTGCACGCCACACAGGCTGTATCTGATAACGCTTGAACGGAAGCTGAAGCTCATCACGATGCATTACGACAAAACGCGCAAACGGTACAGTCAAATCATAACGCAGCCCCTTTTCGCAAAGCTTTGATGCCAGATGCAGAGGATTTGCATTTAACAGTTCTTCACGATCAATCTTGTTAAGATAATCGCCACTGTTTAGAACTTTGAACAACAACTTGTCTCCTTCATCACCATACTTGCCAAGCAGGGTCTGCAATGTTTCCATTGCTGGGGTCTCTATCTGCTTGAAACCATATAAAGCGAAAACTGATTTTATTGTATCAAAAATATAATTGCGTTTCGACATCTCCAATGGAGTAAAGTCACGCGTGCCTTTAGGTATTGAGGGTTTATTCATCTACTATTAAAAACAATTGGAAATAAGCTTTTTCTATTTTCTGATAATTGTCTGTTCCCTGTCCGGTCCTATGGAAATAATTGTGATTGGAGTTTCCAATTCCGCTTCAAGGAACTTGACATAATCAACAAACTCACTTGGAAATTCATCCTCGCCCGTCATCTTTGTCATATCTGTATGCCAGCCCTTCATTTCCTTATATACAGGCTCAATATTACCTTCAATGTCATACGGGAAATCCCTAACCGTTTGGCCGTTAAGCTTATAAGCCACACAAGCCTTTATTGTATCAAAGTCGTCAAGGACATCGCTTTTCATCATTATAAGCTGGGTAACACCATTTACCATTATTGCATAACGCAAAGCAACAAGGTCGATCCAGCCACACCTGCGTTCACGGCCTGTCACTGCACCATACTCGTGACCGAGATCGCGTATTCTCTTGCCGGTCTCGTCAAACAGTTCCGTAGGGAACGGGCCTGCACCTACACGGGTGCAATAAGCCTTCATTATACCATAAACCTCCCCTATCCTATTAGGGCCAATACCCAAACCGGAACAAGCTCCGGCACAAATAGTGTTTGAAGATGTCACAAACGGATAACTGCCAAAGTCAACGTCAAGCATTGTTCCTTGTGCTCCCTCACACAAGATTGTCTTACCCTCTTTAAGAGCCTTGTTTATTACATGTTCCGAATCAATTATGTTGAACTGACGTAAGTACTCCACGCCTTCCATCCATTTCTTTTCAACTTCGGTTATGTCATAATCAGTATAACCAAGAGCCTTCAACATTTTTTCGTGGCGTGCCTTATGCGCCTCATATTTTTCCTTGAAACCTTCAAAAATATCGCCTACACGAAGTCCGTTTCGTGACACTTTGTCTGTATAAGTAGGGCCTATTCCCTTGCCGGTTGTGCCGACCTTATCCTTACCCTTTGCCATCTCGTTGGCGGCATCAAGCAATCTATGGGTTGGCATTATCAAATGCGCCTTCTTTGATATGTACAACCTCTCTTTTAACGGATGTCCTGTTTTCTCCAGATCTTTGGCTTCGTCCATAAACAAGTCTGGAGCAAGCACAACTCCATTACCTATAATATTGACCTTTCCTCCCTGGAATATTCCAGAAGGTATACTCCTCAATACATATTTTTCACCCTCAAACTCAAGAGTATGACCAGCATTAGGTCCTCCCTGGAAACGGGCTACAACATCATATTTCGGAGTAAGTACGTCTACAACCTTGCCCTTGCCTTCATCTCCCCATTGCAGACCCAGCAAGACATCAACTTTACCTTTTTCCATATTCGTTCAAATGTTTATTCTTTTTATTTGTATTTTCTTTTCTCTTCTGTCGTGTCAGCATTGCCTGACAAGTACTACATGTCCCATATATATACAACGAGAAACTGTCTTTCCGAAAGCGTTTCAGATGCAGATTGTCCAAAACCTCGATTAGTTCTTGAGACTTTATTTCTTTAACTTTGCCACATTTCATACATACCTGCAAGCATTTTCCGTCCGCAAATCCTGCCTTATAGCGCATTCCGCCCTGCATACGCAGACCCACAATTAGATGTAGTTCTTGCAACAACTTCAAAGTATTGTACAACGTGGCACGGCTCACAGGAAAATTATTTTCTTCCAAACGTTCGCCAAGTTCCTGTATGGAAAAATACGACGCAAAACCATAAACAGCCTCAAGTACCGCAAAACGCTCTGGGGTCTTACGGCACTTATTCTGTTCTATATAATTATTCAGTATTTGTTTTGCTGCGGCGTAAGAATTTGATTCCATTTTACAAAAACCCATGTCGGTTACAAAAGTACAACAAATTCCTATATTAAGCCGCCTTAATATCATAAAATATCCAAATTACACGATTTGGACATAATTTCTATCTTTTTACGACAAGTATTGTCAATTTCTGCAAAACGTGTCAAGGCGTTAGCCGCAGCATGACGTACTGAAAGCTTTTTATCAGCAAAAGCCGCTTGAACATGGTCTATAAACTCGTCCGCCTCACGGTCATCCAACTTTTCACCTGAAACGAACAAACGGGAAAACACGTTATATCCACATATCTCTTCCATTTCATTGCATGATGCAATCCAGCAAAAAGCGTATTTTTTCGCATCGTCCAAATAACGGAAGACATTGAAGGCTGCAATCTCGGAAATCTCTTGATTGCATAGCGAACATGCCCAAAGCCTTACAATGTCAGGAGACATCTTATCGACAGGCATAATCATGGTCGCAAGAATCCTGCATTCACGTATATCTTCCTTCCAAAGTTCTACAGCCAAATCATAGTCCTTGCCATAGTCTTGTGCCATTTCTTTCAACGACGGAAGGCCTATGCCCCAATTTATCTTATATCCTAAGCCCTTGTCGCGCATGGAGCGTGACGCAACTCCATTCATCATCAGCCTGAACCTGCTTTTGATTTCCTTCAGTTTGTCCTGGATATCCTGTTTCATTGCCCTTATATTAATGTTGAATAGACTTTACTGTAACGCATCATCTGCGCCACATAAGATTCAGAATAATCAACCCGTATGTCAACCACATTACCAGAATCGTCTGCAACAGGTATCAAAACTGGATTTATAAAACCCTTATACGGCGGAATATCAAGTCTTGAGTATCTTTCAAGTATTTCTTCATGCAAACTACGGTCCACATTTACTCCATAACATTCAACCAAACTGCGTGCCGCTTCATAATCTCCTTCGCTCTTTATTCTCTGGACTTCAGCAAGCAATTTTCCGAAAAGCCATCTAAGTTTTTCATAATCGTTTATCCGAACATAAGTCTTACCGTCTGTCTGCACAAGCTCTATAACATTGTCAGCACGTCCATACTCGTAACACCATCTTGCAATCAAAGCACGATCGCGCATATGCGCCTCCTCTATGACACCACCACGTCTGATGCGTGCTAGCTGCGTCAACAAGCCGTTCATGATATACGAATAATAACCGGCCTTATAGGCTTTATCGTCTGGTAGAAGACCAAGCTCTACCATCTTTCCATCTGCCACATAATACAATCCAAACAGGTCGGCGCGAGCTTCCTCCAATGTATTCCCGTAAGCTTTCAATGCATCAGGGGACACGCCTGGTAACAACTGCCCGCTACCATGACCGACGCACTCATGCAAGTCTGTATGCAGAATATCGCAGACATCTCCATACCTCCGCATCAAATCCATCGTTTCAGCATCAATCACAAATTCCTCATAAAAACCGTTACCACGCGCGGCCTCATTGTATGCAGAAATAATATTGCTTATCGTAACGCTTTTACTTCCATAACAAACACGTATCCAGTCGGCATTAGGGAGATTTATGCCAATTGCCGTAGATGGATATTCTCCTCCACCCAGCATTGCCGCACATACCACGTTTGCCGATATACCATTTACATGCTGCTTCTTAAAACGCCGGTCTACAGGCGAATTATCCTCAAACCATTGCGCATTATTGCTTATAAGACGCGTCCTCCGTGAGCTTTCAATATCCCTATATTCAACAAGTCCCTCCCACGTTCCTTTTAATCCAAGAGGGTCGTCGTACACTTCGATAAATCCATTGATAAAATCAACTATCGAATCGCAATCAGCCAACCACTCAATACAATATGAATTAAAATCACGCAAGTCTCCGGTCCTATAATACTTCACCAACACCTCTATCACATCTGCCTGCCGGTCATTTTCTGCATAATTGATTGCCCTTTCAAGCCAAAATACGATTTTTTCTATTGCCTTACCATATTTCCCATTTATACGCCATATATCCTCATAGACCCTATTATTTTCCTTTACAAGCGTAGAGTTAAGGCCATAAGACAAAGGCTTACAGTCTGATAAATCTTTTATTGATGCGTAATATTCCTCCGCTTCTTTTTGGCTTACACCATCATAAAAATTACAAGCCGATGACTTTACCAAATCCTCACCGTCTTTCTTTGAGACTTTTACCGGCAAAACCGCATCATCAAACATAACCGGCACAAGTTCCCGACAAAGTTCGTCTACAGTCTGCCCTTCCTTAAGTGGAAGCTCCTTCACATTAACAGATTTGACAGCTGAAATAAAAAAACCCTCTGTAAAGTTTGGCTTAAACTTATAATACCCATAATGATGGTATATTCCACTTGAAAACCACACCCTCTTAAGATACTCTTCGAAAGACTTGAATTCTTTGGCTTCACGACTTCCATCATAACATGCATATACAACTTCGAGCACCTTACGAATGCGTAGGTTGTAACGGCCAAACTGGTCAAACGTAATATCTCTTCCGTACAATGCCGCTTGTGACAGGCAATAAACAAGTTTCTTTTGCCTAAGTGACAATTTCTCAAAACCGTCAAGACGATACCTAAGCATCATCACATCAGCAAAACGTCCCTCTATATAATTAAAATCAGTTGAAGGCATACTCCGATATGTATTATTCATTTTTACTTGATAGTGCTACATTATCCAATTTGTAACGTCTTGGCGTAAAACCGGTAAATTTATAGAACGCCGCATAAAACGACTGACGGTTGGAAAAGCCACACATGTCGCTTATTTCTTCCATACGCAAACCACTATAACGCCTGTCTACAAGTAAGCTTTTTGCATAATCAATCCTATATTTATTAACAAGCGATGTATAATTCATGTCGAAACATACGTTCACAACAGCCGATACATATCGAGTATTTGTACCAAGGTCTTCAGCCAAGCGTTTGGCAGAATATTCTTTGTCACGGTATTTCTTTTTCTTTAATAAAATGTACACTATTCTCGATTTCAGCCCGGCCATCAACTTTGGGCTTACCAATGCACGATATGCTGCTTCTTTCTTTGCAGTTGTACTAATATTGTATTTATTCATCGTTACCCTCCGAAAATCAAATCTTCTTACACAAAAAAACGTATCCAATAAATGCAATTCATCTCCATGGCGGATTTTCCACCATTCAATAAATCATTGCAAAAGTAATGAAATTCCGCCAAACAACTATATCAATTAATGTTTTTAACGTGCTCAAACATAACATAGCCAACATGAATGCCGGCCATAAATCACGTTAAAAGCATTATTTACTTTTCATTATTCATTATCACTATGAAGGTGTGGCAACGATATATGTAACCTCACAGCCATCAACCGGACAAGCACTACTACCGAAAAGCTAATTATTACAGTTGCTTCTACATTCAGACCCACCACTTGGCATAAATAATAAGCCAATCCGCCAAGAATACATGCCATAGCATAAATCTCCTTGCGGAATATTAATGGGACCTCATTGATAAGTACGTCACGTATAACTCCGCCAGCCGCACCTGTTATGCACCCCATTATAATGGCAACCCAAAACGGATACCCTTCATAAAGTGTCTTCTGTAAACCTGCAACAGTAAACAATGCAAGCCCCAATGTGTCAAACAAGAACCATGTATTGGTAAAGCGTACTATAATCTTCTTGAACACTATTACAGTAACCAGCGCAACGGCTGTACATATCATATATATGGAGTTTGTCATCCAAAACGGCGTCACGCCAAGCATGACATCTCTTATTGTTCCACCTCCTATAGCCGTTGCAAGCCCAACGACGTACCCTCCGAACCAATCGAAATTCTTGGCTGCGGCCCACCGTATTCCAGATATTGCAAAAGCAAACGTCCCGAGGAACTCTATTACCAGCTGTATCGTATTCATCCGTTCACAACATTGACGGGCTTTCCGTTAGCAAATGCCTTCACATTTGCCGCAGCAATGCCCATTAACCGCTTACGTGCCGAAACTGTAGCCCATGCTATATGCGGAGTAATGTATGCGTTAGGAGCATGAAACAGCGGATTGTCCTCAGCCGGTGGTTCTTGTATCATTACGTCAGCTCCATATCCTCCAAGTTGTCCGCTGGCAAGCGCATCTGCAACATCCTCTTCATTGACAAGCGCACCACGCCCCGTATTTACGAGCAAGGCACCACGCTTCATCATGCTTAGAGTATCTTTGTTTATCATTTTATACGTATCTGAAGTCAATGGACAATGCAAAGTCAGAATATCACTTATTCCAAGCAATCCCTCAAAAGTTGTCTTCTGTATGCCTGCAGGCAAATCAGCAGAGTTTTTACTGGTGAATGCAAAAACATCCATCCCCAAACTCTGCGCGACACAAGCTACTTTATATCCTATGCTCCCCAAACCGACAATACCAAGCGACATCCCTGCAATCTCATTAAGCGATGTATCCCAATAGCAAAAGTCTTCAGACGAGCTCCATTTTCCACCTTTATTTTCATGAGCATAGTGCGCCACACGGTTTGTCATGTTCAATATATGTGCGAAAGTCATCTGAACCACGCTGTCCGTGCTGTACGCAGGCACATTGGTAACGATTATTCCACGGTTTGCCGCAGACTTGACATCTACAACATTGTACCCCGTTGCAAGCACACCTACATATTTCAAATTTCCGAGCTCCGCCATAATATCGTCAGATATTACAACCTTATTTGTCAATATTATATCTGCTCCATGCGCACGGTTTATAACATCTTCAGCTTTCGTTCTGTCATACACAACCAGCTCTCCTATCTCCTCAAAAGCTTTCCATGACAAATCTCCCGGATTTACACTATATCCGTCTAATACAACAATCTTCATTTCTATATCACCTTAAAGTCAATTATCATTTTTACTTAAACCTGTCACCCCAGCAAGCCAGCATCCTTTGATACATCTTATCTTCCGAAGGAGAATGCTGTGCATGCCACAACCTCTCGTTCTTTATGGCATCAGGCAAATACTGCTGCACTACAAAATTGCCCGGATAGTTGTGTGCATACTTGTATCCATCGTGGTATCCGAGGTCAGCCATCAACTTGGTCGGGGCATTGCGCAAATGCAACGGCACCGGCTGGTTGCCGGTTTTCTTCACTAAATCCAAGGCCGCTGCTATGCCATCATATGCAGAATTACTTTTTGCACTCGTAGCCAGATAAACTGTCGCCTCAGCCAACGGGATTCGTCCTTCCGGCCATCCTATCTTGTTCACGGCCTCAAAAGCCGCATTGGCAAGAAGCAATGCGTTAGGATTTGCAAGCCCCACGTCTTCCGCCGCACTTATAATCAACCGCCTGGCGATAAACTTCGGGTCTTCACCGCCTTCTATCATCCGTGCCAACCAGTATAAAGCGGCATCTGGGTCTGAGCCTCGTATACTTTTTATAAATGCTGAAACAATGTCATAATGCATCTCTCCGTCCTTGTCATAAGCCAGCGGATTCTGTTGCAGGCATGCCACAACAGCTTCGTCTGTTATTTCTACCGTAGTGCTGTTAGCAGCCCCTACAACAAGTTCAAGTATGTTGAGCAACTTTCGTGCATCGCCGCCACTATATCGAAGTATCGCACCGGTTTCTTTCAACCGTATATCAAGTTTTTTTAGCTCGACATCTTCTGTTACAGCCTTATTCAACAAGTCAAGCAAGTCTTCTGTTTCAAGTGGTTTCAACACGTACAACTGACATCTCGACAACAATGGCCTTATCACTTCGAACGAAGGATTCTCGGTCGTGGCACCAATCAAAGTCACCACACCTTGTTCAACTGCCGCCAGTAAAGAATCTTGCTGGCTCTTACTGAAACGGTGTATCTCGTCTATAAACAATATTGGCGCATTGCTGTTGAAAAAGCCTGAATGCTTCGCTTTCTCTATCACCTCGCGCACTTCCTTCACACCACTTGACACGGCACTAAGAGTATAGAAAGGCACCTTGAGCTGATTAGCTATGATCAGTGCAAGCGTCGTCTTGCCAACGCCGGGAGGCCCCCACAATATGAACGACACAATTCGGCCTGAATCTATCATGTTGCGGAGAACGGCGTTTTCGCCTACAAGATGCTTCTGTCCGATATATCCGTCAAGCGTCCTGGGCCTAAGTCTTTCTGCCAAAGGTTTTACCATAATGATATTGCAAAAGTAAGAAATATATCGTATTAAGCAAAAATTATCATTCAAAAACTTGCGGTTAACGGAGAATGTATTACTTTTGCAACACCCATATAAACTTGAATGCCGCATAACGTGAAAGTAACGATTATACAAACCGACATAAAGTGGGCAAGCATTGGCGACAACATCAAATCTGCGGACGCGCTGCTGGCCGGTGCTCGGCAATCCGACATATATGTGTTGCCCGAAATGTGGGCTACAGGCTTCAATGTCACACCTGACGATGATGCCTTTGGCGACGAACCGTTAGAATGGATGAAGCGCACCGCCGCGAGCCGCCAATGTGTGGTATGTGGAAGCTTGTCCGTCAAGCCTGTTGACGGAACATTGCGCAACAGGTTGTATTTTGTGCTTCCCGACGGCTCTTATTATTTCTACGACAAACATCATTTGTTTACTTGTGGAGGTGAAGACAAACGTTTTACGCCCGGAAACCACAGGGTTGTAGCCGAATATAAAGGAGTCAAATTCCTTCTTCTCACCTGTTATGACCTGCGTTTCCCTGTTTGGTCACGCTATCGCGGCGACTATGACGCAATCATACTCGTGGCAAACTGGCCGGAAAGCAGGCAGGACGTATGGAACACCCTGTTAAAAGCGCGCGCCATAGAGAACCAATGCTACGTCATAGGCGCAAACCGTATAGGACAAGACCCCTTATGCTGCTACGGTGGAGGCAGTGTGATAATCGATGCAAAAGGACATGTCGTAAAACAAGCTGACGGAAAAACCGAACAAACAATTACTGCCGACTTGGACATCAATGCACTATACGAGTTCCGGAGCAAATTTCCAGTCCTCGACGACAGGGATAAAGACAACACTGAAAACAAGAACATTTAACATATACGATATATGAAAAATATTGATAAGAAGTCACTTACATTGAAAACGTTGAACAAGAGCAACGTCTGGGACATTCAGGAAAATGACATTTTCAGAATGCTTGAGGCTGCGGAAAAAGATGCTGACATAAAAGAGAACTTAAGACATTACATAGACATAATAAAGAGCGCTTTCGACGTAGAAGAGTTAAAGGCTGACCGCCCGGAAGTAATAAAAAAATACGAAGCACGCGGTTACAATGTCGGATTGATGCACACTGGTGACGGAGGAGACACAAAAATAGCGGTAAAAAAACGCCCGATAATGCGCGTAACTGACCTGACGTATGAGAACATACGCCACATCTCTGCTGAAAAACTGATGGAAGTAATCGACCGCAACTTCGGCGGAGGATGGGACTCTCTCTCGCAAAGCATACAGGACATAATACAAAGCGGCTTCGACATCAGCACCACCACCCTACCGAAAGACCGCCTGCACAAACCAGGAGGAATGTATGAAAAGAAAGTGGCCGACGGCTTTTCCGTACTCGAAATACCCAAAGGCGCATGGATTGAGGCCATATTTGCCAAGCTCAAGCCTGAGACTGAAAAGCCGAGGCTGAAATTCGAACAGGATGAAAAAGACAAGTTTGACGAAGAAGACAATGAAGACGAAGACTTGCCCGAAGTGGAGGATAAGTTTGACGATCAAGACGATGACGACACTTTCGATGAAGACAAACTCACCGAAGAAAGTTACCGTACTACCATAGAGGAAACACCTGAAGACCTTGAACTGGCTGACGACGATGTGGCTGACGACGAATATTGATAGCGACATACACTCAAAAAAGCCTTACAAACGCCCTGCTTTAAAACCCGACATTCTGTAACGCCGGCTTAAAGCAGGGCGTTATCATATCAAGCCCCCAAGACATCTTTTATATAATAAACGTTAAATATGTCCACCTTTATGATACATTTCTTTGTCATTTAACAAAAACATTAAAACTTTTCTTATATCTTTGCTACGTCAATAAGCTACAAAAAACTATTTAAAACAAACTAATCATGAAAAGAAAGGCTTTATCTGCCTTCCTGATTGCCATGCTTTCAGGAGGCGTTGCTTTTGCGGACACGGAGCAGACTGTGTACGTAAACGGTCAAGAAACCGGCGGTTTTGTCACTTCACTGACCTTTAGCGGCAACAATGTAACGATGACTTTTGAAGACGAAACTTCACTGACGGAAGACATGTCGTTCGTCAGCATCGACCTCACTTACAATGACGACACGTCAGGCATCACAGAAGTTGAAACTGCTGACAAACAGCGCAACAACCGCATATACACAATTAGCGGACAGTTCGTAGGCACTTCTAAAGAAAACCTGCCTGCCGGCATCTACATTGTAAACGGAAAGAAATTCATCAAAAAGTAAATCTGCACTATGAAAACAATCAATACCTTATTATATACTTTGCTCACTGCGCTGTTCATGCTGACAGCGACAAACGCAAATGCGCAACAGAGTTGGAGCTTCACCTCCATCAGCAGCACTGACAAAACAAACCTTGCCGCTGACACTGAAAACTGGACTTACGATTCCGCAAAAGACAGATACGGAAACGTCAACGCCCTGACAGGCGAAGCACTGATAGCCAACGGCACAGAGCTTGCCTACACCAATGGCCTTAAATTCACATGTGAAGACAAAGACATTGTACGTGTAGACATTGGTGGGTCGAGATTAGCTTTCAACGGAACGGCAACCATCACAATACCCGGCCTCACCCAAGGGCAGGTCGTAACAGTAAAGGCTGTATCAAGCAGCAAAGATGCAGAAAACCGTACCATCAATGCAAACAACCTTTCGGGAACTACGGGTTTTGGAGAGGCAACTTTGTATCCCGAAAAGTTTGTATTATCAAGCGTGCCCATATGCACCGGCACCGTTGCAGCCGACGGAGACGTGACAATAACCAGCACAGGCGGTTATTACATCTACAGCATTAGCGTTACAAGTGACGGCGGTGGCGAAGTTACCCCTCCCACTACAAATTATAATGATGTGCCTCTCAATACGGCGGAAAACCAGATGCGCCTGACACTCGGCAGCGAAATCAAGTATTACAACACCGATGACGTAAATGTTGCATTCGACCGCGCGGCTGGCACGGTAACCGTAACACCAATCGCCGGAACATGGCAAGACGTTTACACAAAAACCGTCAACAAGATTGATTTTGCAATAGCTCAACCTACAGGCGGTGATGGCGACATACAGGAAGGCGAAATCAACATTACCGAGGCAAAAGGCTGGCAAGAATCTCTTTATGCAAAATGGGATAAATACAACGGAGCAGAGTCTTACAGCGTTTACGTGAAAGGCGGACAATACTCTGACTGGACGAAGATTGACCAGCAGCTCGTGCGCGACTACGGCTCTTACGCCCGTGCCGACGTTGTAGGCCTCGTTGCAGGCAGCGACTATGCAATCAAGGTTGTTGCCGTTGACAGCGAAGGCAACGAGGTGAGCGGAGTTGAAGGCGTTGCCGAAAACATGACTGTTACAAACTATGACCGTTCCGGCTATGCACACTTTAACCGTACAGAAGGCGTAGGTGCATATAATAATGACGGCTCATTAAAGAAAGATGCCATTGTGCTCTACATCACCAACGACAACTTCAATACCATTGAATATAATGTTACAGGTGCTGAAAAAAATCCATGCGTAGGTTTAGGGGAAATACTTAAAGCTTTTGAAAAAGGTAAGGAAACACGTCCGTTCGCAATACGTTTCATCGGCCAGATTAAGGACGTTGACGGCAGTCAGCTTATGGGTGAAGCAAGTTCTCTCCAAATAAAGGGCAAAGGCGAAAGTTCTGAGGTAAACGTGACATTTGAAGGCATCGGCGACGATGCCACATGGTATGGCTGGGGCATGACCATTTCTAAGGTTGCCAGCGTCGAGATACGCAACATAGCCACAATGCTTTTCGCAGACGACGGCATACAGCTTAAAGAGGGATACCGCGTTTGGGTGCACAACAACGACATATTCTACGGTAACGTTGGCGGTGACAGCGACCAAGCAAAAGGCGACGGTTCGCTTGACACAAAAGACTCCGGCTCATACAACACATTCTCTTACAACCACTTCTGGGACAGTGGAAAATGCTCACTTTGCGGAATGAAAGGCGAGAATACAGATGACTATGAAACGTATCATCACAACTGGTTCGACCACGCAGACTCTCGTATGCCTCGTGTAAGGACAAAGACGATACACGTTTATAACAACTATTATGACGGTATATCAAAATATGGTGTCGGCGCGACTATGGGCTCAAGTGTGTTTGTTGAGAACAACTATTTCCGTAACACTAAGTATCCGATGCTTATCTCGTTGCAAGGCTCTGATATCTCTGGAGACGGAGACGGGACATTCTCCGGTGAGAATGGTGGAATAATAAAATCATACGGAAACACATTCAACGGCAAATATACATACGTTCCATATCAGGAAGACAACACCCAGTTTGATGCGTACGAAGCATCAACGCGCGACGAACAAGTGCCATCTTCTGTAAAAACCCTTGAAGGAGGGACATCCTACAACAACTTCGACACTGACAGCAAGGTATTCTACGTTGACGGTTACACACCTGACGCAGCAGCCGATGTTCCTACGGTTGTTACCGGATATTATGGTGCTGGCCGTTTGAACCATGGCGACTTCACTTGGACTTTCAACAATTCCGTTGATGACGAAGACTACGGCGTTAATACAGAACTGAAGAATAAGATCTTGTCTTACGAAACGTCACTCGTTAAAATCTATGGCGATGAAAATGCTGAAAGCGGCGAACAAGGTGGCGAAGGCGGTGACGAGGGTGGCACCACTGAACCCGGTGGCGGCGATGAAGGCGGAGAAACAGGTGACGGTGGTGACACGCCAGTGATCGAAGGTGCAATAACATGTAGCTTCGGCGACAATACATGGACAAACTCTGACTTCTTTGACATCACTGGTAATACGTCCAACTCGAAAGGCTCTGTAACAATCAATGGAACTGAATACACCTACTGCCTTAAGATGGAGTCGTCTACAAGCATAAAATTCACCATTGACAAGCCGATGACATTGAATTTGTACTTCGGAACAAATAGCGAAAACAAAAATTATGACATTAAGATTGACGACGTGAAATACGAAGCAAACGCGACAACTCGCATTTTGACGGTTCAACTTGAAGCCGGAAGCCATGAGCTGGCAAAGGCAAGCACAAGCAATCTGTTCTATATCGAGCTTATACCTGTAGCTGAATAAGACAATAAAAACTGTCTTAACACAAATAAAAGGCGGCGCGTAAATTAATACGTGCCGCTTTTTTATTACTTACTATAAAAATTCTTCTGCACAAGACTACATCACACGTCCGTGCTTTTACTTTTTTCCTTATTAAAATAATATTGCCCTTTATTTTTTGTCATCCGTCCGTATTCGATGGCATGGTTGGGGCAATGATGGTAGCAGGCGAAACATGCAAGGCAGGAACCGTCGTGATGCCATTGTGGACGCTTTTGATTATTTAGTGAAATATTACCGGTCGGACACGAGGCGGCACACAATCCGCAGCCAATACACTTTCCAGTGGTTACATGGAACGGTTTGTCGGTTATCATGTATTTTGTGAAAAAGCCGCCGATAACCCGACTGTTGATTTTCGGCCAACGTCCGACTGTAAGCTCTTCAATATTTTTCTGTTTTTTTCCTATTATCTTTATAAACCGTTCAAGGTCTTTTGCAGCTTTATCTTTTTTCCGTTTCTCGTTTTCGGGAGTGTCAATGTCCATGAATGGTAGACCGACGTATGATTCCGGCATGATAAGCGAGAATGCACTGTCAAGATGTATGTTTCTTGACGCAAGGTCGCTTCTTAAAATATTGATGGTTTCACCAATGTTGTCACCGGCCGTGCATAGTGCAAAGCAGTAATGCGGCTTTGCATCGTCAAATGACAATTGACTTATGAATTTCCTTAATGCCATAGGCGGACGCCAACCGTGCACAGGGAAGCAAAACCCTACGCGTTCATCTTCATCAAGTGAGAACCGTGTCCGTATTCTTTCTTTATCCAACAAGATGTTGATTAATCTTTCGCCGGTAGCCTTGGCTATGGTTTTGGCCGCCCAAAGAGAGTTGCCTGTACCTGATAAGTAAAAAATCATGTCGCTTGCTTTTTATTCCGAACAAAGGTAATGCTTTTGTGTTGAAAATGAACCATTATCATATAAAATCGCTATATTTGTTTGCACGAATATAGGATGCGGTTCGGCAATGCCAAACAAAATACTTTGTATTTTACTTGCCGCTATACTCACCTTTCGCTATATTTGTTTGCACGAATATAGGATGCGGTTCGGCAATGCAAAGCAAAATACTTCGTATTTTTCTTGCCGCTGCACTCACCTTTCGCTATATTTGTAAATTAAATACGGATAAGCTCTACTTTAAGACTATGAAAGTAAACGGACAGATACAGTTGTATCCGATGTTGCGCGTCGTACTGTTTTTTGCTTTCGGCATAATATTGGGCGTTGAGTTGTCTGGCCATATTCCGTTAAGTTTATGGTTTGTGGCATTTGTCTCGTCGCTCGTATTGGCCGTGGCAGCAAAGGGCTACGGCATAGCGCAGACCGTAATGCTTTTCACGGCTTGCTTATGTTCCGGCGGTTGCCTTGCCGAACATGAGTTATCGTCGGTTCGTATTGATGTGCCAGACGGAGAAGTTTGTTATGAGGCAGTGGTGGTTAGTCCGTTGGAAGAGTCAGGCAAGGTAATGCGTTGCGATTTACTTGTTACTAATTGGCCGAGACCTGTCAAGATTAGGGCTTCCATATTCAAGGATGCCCGGGCGGAACAGCTGAAGCCCGGCTGCGGACTAAGGGTGAGGTCGAAGTTAGAGAAGCCTGCAAGTTTTGCCGGTTCAACCTTTGATTATGGCCGTTATCTGCTGTTTCATGGTTATTCGTTCACAACATTTCTGTATGTGGACGATTGGAGCGAAGATGTTGTTAGTTTTGAAAGATTGTCATTGGTTGAACGCTCTAAGATAAAGGCGTTGCAGTTGCGAGGCAAGCTGCTTGACAATTTCAAGAAGTTGGGTATTGACGGACAAGATTATGCCGTGCTGGCAGCGATGACTCTTGGCGAACGGGTATCGATGTCAGATGATATGACCGACGATTATTCTGTTTCCGGAGCGTTGCACATATTGTCTTTGTCAGGTATGCACCTTGGCATCATATACGCAATGTTGCTGTTGTTGTTTTTCAAACGCCGTAGTTCGGTGATCGTCCAAGTTTTCATTGTCACAGCCGTTTGGGCATACGTTTTTATTGCAGGCTTGCCCGTGTCTGCGGTGCGTTCTGCGGTTATGCTTTCAGTCTGTTCTTTTGTCAATTTGCTTAACCGCGACAAGATTTCATTGAATGTCTTGGCCGTGGCCGCATTTTCCGTGCTTGTTGTAAATCCGTTGAATTTATACGATGTTGGTTTTCAGATGTCGTTCATGTCGGTGATGTTCATCATTGTCTTTTATCCGGTGTTTTATTATGCCATGCCGCAACGTATAAGAAATATCCGCGTTGTAAATTATATTTGGCAGATGACGGCGGTTTCATTGTCAGCACAGTTGGGCGTTGCCCCTTTGGTGGCATTGTATTTCGGCCGGTTTTCCTGCTATTTCCTGTTGGCAAATTTCGCCGTCATTCCATTGTCTGCCGTTATTCTCTACGGCGTGGCGTTCATCATGTTGTTTGCATGGCAGCCGTGGCTGCAAGGCATATTGTCCGCTATTGTTGTCAAGGCTGTTGAATTGATGAACGCAAGCGTTTCATTTGTAGCTTCGCTCCCAGGGGCAAGCATCGATGGTATCAACACAAATTCGGTGCAGGTGTTGATGCTATATATCCTTATGTTTTCAATATATTTCTTATTGCCTTATCTGCGTAAACTATGGGCGTATAGGTAAAGTCGAATTGATTGTTATTGAGATTTGCAAAATAACCAATTAAAATGGACAGGCAAAGTATTATTACTTCTTGCCTGCCCATTTTCCTGTATAATAGGACTTCCTGTTTTTATCTTGCAATAAACTTCTTGCCGTCTTTGATGTATATTTCTCCCGAAACGGTATGTTCCACCTTCATTCCGTTGATGCGTATATACAAGACTTTTTATCTTTGCTTGGAACAGTTACATTTTCAATACCCGTTACTGTCTCCGCTCCACCTTTTAAGTTCCATAAGTCTTTCCAACCTTCGGCCTGTTGATACAACGGCAAGGCGGAAGTAGGACAAGAACTTCCAAATTCATTATCTGTATCCATTACTCATTGATTATCAATATTTTGCTATTAAAAAGGTAAAAAAAGAATTTGTGGGTTTTCCCGGTATTCCGAAAGGACGAGATTTAACTTATTTAATTTTTATTTATAGGAGAATTACGCTTATATGCTCTCAAATCCGTTTGTCTTGATGTGACTATTTTAATGCTACAAGATAAGGAAAAAAGTTTCTCTAAAAAAGGAATTTTGGGAAATGCACTGCAAATTTAGATGAAACATTTTTGCGCTTTGAATTAAAAGTCGTATCTTTGCACCATTAGAACCTGCCAAGCCTCTCAACGATGCTCAAATCGGCGGGTCGTTTTTTTTATTATAGATACATGAAAACAATTTTCCCCAAGGCATACTCTACCCCTAGACAGATTGTTCAGATACTCAAAAGTCGCGGAATGCACTTCGACGATGAGGACAAAGCGGAAAACTATTTGATGAACATCGGTTATCACAGGCTGTCTGCTTATATTTTTCCGTTCTACAAAAGTCCAAAAAGCGACTTGGTCTTGAAGGACGGTACGACCTTTGAGCAGGTGATGACGCTTTACCGTTTCGACAAGAAGTTGCGCATCGTGCTTTTCAATGAAATAGAAAAGATAGAAGTGGCTATCCGCAGTGTATTAGCCAATATGGGTTGCCAAGAGCTTGGCGATAAGTATTGGATAACAAAGGCGGAGTATTTTGCCAACGCTGAGAAGTTCGGGCAAACGCTGACAGTCATAGAAAAGGAATTGGCTTCAAGCAAAGAAGAATACATTGAGAATTTCAGACAAAACTACATGGAGGACTATCCTCCGGCATGGATGATAACCGAGGTTTTATCTTTCGGCAACTTGAACTACATCTACTCCAACATCGCGAGCAACAGATTGAGAAAACTTATTGCCGACTATTTCGGACTGAAGCCACAAGTATTCACTTCTTGGCTTACTGTGCTTGCCAATTTGCGCAATATGTGCTGCCACCATGCAAGGGTGTGGAACAGGGATTTTATGCTCAAGCCTACAGAGCCACGTAAGGCTTCTAAAGTCTGGATTGATACGTCCAAACTGGATAAGAAAAAAGTGTTCTACCGCTTGTGCATTATCCGATATTTTCTTTCCGCTGTTTCTCCAAACAACAACTTTAATGGGAAAATATCAGACTTATTATCCAAGTTCCCGTCAATAGACATCGTGGCTATGGGCTTTTGTAAGGATTGGAAGTATGAATACCTGTGGCAGTAGGTAATCATTCGCTAATCAACGTGTAATATAAAGGGACTTAAAAGTTTTGACTGAAAGTGCCCTAATTATAACGCAATGTGCGAGATTTCCAAGTGTCAAGCACAAAGCGCAGTAAACGCCTTTGTCATATATGTGTCGTCCCCTCCCTTCCGCCGCCGGGCTTCCGTAAAGGGGATAACGCCACAAAGATAATAAATCTTAGGCTTACGGCAAAACAATTTGCATGGAAGATGTAAAACTTTATTCCATTTATGAATGTACGCAAAGCTCACATTCAAATCTGGCAGCTATCAATAAATTCCGTGTGCCTACGCGTGGAACCGAAAGCCGCCGTTAAGGCAATGACAAATACCAACTGACACTCAACACATTGTAAAAGGCTGCCTTTCGCAGGCTAAAACATGACCTTTGAAAGGGTAAAAGACAACCTTTTGCATTCCCGTTTGCCGTGTTTTAAACATGGGTTCGATATAAGTGCTTTTACTGTCACGAGTTTGCGGTCATAGGGGGTGCGGTTGTACGCAAAATCTTTTTTTGCAAATCGTCTGTCATCTGTCAGTTTTCGGCGTAATGTATTGAAATACAAGACGTTATAGGCTGACAGATGAAGCATGACATCTGTCAGCTTGACTATATCCACCGACGGTTTTCTGACAGGGCTGACAGATAGGCGACTCATCTGTCAGCGTATAGTATGCTGATTATCAGCGCCTTACGCCGAAAGCTGACAGATGACAGACGATTTGCGTTTTTCTTTTCCTTTTTCACACAACACTTGCATCACACCCCCATAGTAACGTAAGTCCGGCATATTATCACATTCTTACACCGAACTGACGTTCCGTTAGTGTGCAACCTTTTTCAATTGAGGGCCGTGTCAGTAAGAGACTAAAAATGGAAAAAGCTCTTAGGACTTTATTATTCGTCAGAACTCGAACGATGCCCTAACATTAATCTGCCTACCGGTAAGATAATTTGGCACGGCATATTGCTGATTGGTTACATCCGTCACCCAATAGTATGAATTGACGTTGTTTATGCCAAGCAGGTTAAGGCAGTCAACACCTATCCATATATTCTTGAATATGGACTTTCTGCTGCGGTTGTCATTGTCCAGCAGCCTGTAACTCATGCCAATATCCGCCCTTTTATATGCCGGAGCACGGAACGGCATCGTGTCGAGGCTGCGGTGGGGAGCACCGAAAGGCAAACCGTCGGCAAACGCCAGGCGCAAAGACATGCGCCAGCGCGTTGTTCCGGGAAAATAATCGGTAAAAAACAAGTTCAATGAATATCTCTGGTCGGTTGGCAAAGGGATGCTCTTGCCGTTGATGCCAATTTTCGTATCCATAAATGACAGACTGACCCATGAATCAGTGCCCGGCACGAACTCTCCATAAAGTTTCAAATCAAGTCCCATTGCATGGCCGCTGCACTGCTGGCTCGCATCATACACAATCTTAACATTGTCCACTGTATAAGGAACGATGTTTGACAAAGCCTTGTAGTACGCCTCCGCCGTAAACTTGTAAGGGCGTTTTTTCAAGGTAAAACGGTAATCGAAACCGGCAATAAAGTGTATTGAGCGTTGGCTTTTTATGTCTCGCCTGAGAGTAGCCACCGTCACCCCGTTTACGGTTGACGTGTCACGGAGTTCCTTGAAAAACGGTGCCTGATAATAAATTCCAGTCGCAAAACGCAAAGTCATGTCGTGATTGAAAGCCGGTATGACGCCAAGCGACACTCGCGGACTTACGATACTTTCCTTGTTGAAATTCCAATGGCTGAACCTTATACCATAATTCAGTGTGAAAAGAGTATGTCCGCCCTTGCTGCTAAAACGCCATGTGTCCTGTATGTAAGCTTCTATCCGGTTGGCATCAAGCCTGTTCCTGGCATTGAGCGAATAAATCATATACAGGTCTTGCCCTGTATGCGGAATGCTATAACCGCTTGAGTCACGCATCTCGTACTCCTTGCTGTTCTCCTTGATTGACTCAATTTTATATGTAAGACCGGCTGCTATGTCGTGCCGCCCAGCCTTATGCGCCAAAGCCAATTTAAAGCTTTTCACCGTAGCTTTAAGATAATTGCGGGCATGTTCCATATACGTGCCGACTCCAAGATTCTCACTTGTTTCGGTCTGCGTCAGCCAATACTGTCCCTGTATATCGTATCTTTCCTGCTCATTGGTGTGGAAAGCCGATGCCATCAATGCGAGGCTTGTATTTTTGCCGAATTTACGAGTTATGCTGAACGAGCCAAAATACGTGCGGAAAATATCTTTCTCCCACCCGTCAAAATAAACTCTGAACGACTTTACGTCTTCCATTGTCCCAAAACGTGTTTCACGGTCTTCAGGATAAAAATTGTAATGGCTTTCTGATATGTCGCCCATAAATTCCAGCTTCCATCTGTCATTTGGCTCGTATGTCAGATAGGTCTGGTAATCGAGGAAGTTCGGACGGTATTCACCTTTTGTTTCAAGTGTTCCAAGCAAATATCTGTTTGTTTTGTACCTTATGCCGTTGCTCCATGAAAACTTTTTTGTACTGAAGCCCACGTAGGCACTTGCCCCCAACAGGCTCGCAGACGCCTTTGCCTCAAACTTCTTGGGTTTCTTGTATGTTATGTCAAGTACCGATGACATCTTGTCGCCGTATTTCGCTTCAAATCCTCCGGTAGAAAAGCCAACAGACTCAACCATGTCAGGATTTATAATGGACAATCCTTCCTGCTGCCCGCTACGGACAAGGAACGGACGGTATACCTCGACATTATTTATATATACGCTGTTTTCATCGAAACTGCCTCCACGCACGTTGTATTGCGACGAAAGCTCACTATGAGTTGACACTCCGGCCTGTGCCTGTACCATGTCTTCTACGGCATTGCCGGTAACACTCGGTGTGTTTTTCATGTCTTTCGTGTCAAGTTTCTGTGTCTGCCCCATTTCTATTTTCTGCCCGGTGACTGTTATTCCTTCAAGCTGGCCGTCGGAATACAGTTGCACTTGCAGCGTCTGCCGGCCTCTCGGCCGCCTCAAGACGCGCGTTTTCGTTTTATACCCAACCATTGAAAACCGCACGACAACGCTGTCGGCCGACCTCAATTGTATTGAATATTCTCCCTTCAGGTTTGTCATTGTCATCTTGCCTTGCTGCACAACGGCGACAGTGGCAAGTTCTATGGGGTTCATTTGTTCATCAGTGACACGCCCATGAAGTGTGAAAGTCTGCGCTTTTGCAACCAATATACACAAAAGCAGCAATACTGTTATGTGGAAACGCTTTATTGTCATTTCGTATATAACGAAACCAAACCTGAAATATTGCATGCCATCATACAAGATGGCTTTTTTCGAACTGCCATCAGTCCCTGTAAATCCATGACAACAGCCTGTTTATCCAATTGAATGAACAACGGAACCAACGATATGTCCCGACAGGCTTTCCTCCAAAACCAAGAATGAAATCACGGAATTTATCTTTTTTAAATGGCAGGCCCACGTCCATAAAACACATGTGCCAACAGCCTTTGGCGTAAGCGTGTTTCATTGCCGTCCAAATCGTTATCGCGTTCGCGCGCCTCATATAATACTTATGTTTTGCCGCGAGATACCATAAATAACAGTTTCCATTTGAATATACACAAACGCAGCCGCTTGTAACATCACCCTTATAAGTTGTTGTATACAAACTGCAACAATCCTGCTTTATCAGTTCAATAAACAATTTAGAATCAGGAATAAACCGCCTGATTCTGAATGAGATATGTCCTCTTAATATTTTAAGGAACTTATTTACATCGCCGACTGTTTTTGCTTCAACTGTTTTCAAGCCCAATCTTTTGGCATTGGCTATATACTTGGCAGTCTTTGAGGTCAGTCTCCTTGTAGGACTCATGCTGTGCAATGAATTATGGACTTCCATCCAGTGAACCGGGAAAAAGCCGTTGACCCTAAACTTTCCGTAACCGAACATCTTTGAGCTTAAGTCGCTGAACTCTATATATAAACATAAGTCACGCCGCAACTTCTTGACAATATGCTTAAGCATCATGTTGAATATCGCTTCCCTGTCACAGTTGGAAGCATATTCACCTTCGCCGTAAACACGGCCTTGGGTAAAAAGGTATGGAGGGAACAATGAACCTCTGCGGCGCAACATAACCAGCATGTGCCCAACAATATCTGCGCCGTCATACGCAATCACCATATAAGGTTTTTGTCCGGGAGTAGATTCAACGACCCGAAATAACACATCGCTGTGAAAAAAATCATGGCACTGCATACAGGGCAGTTCCTCGCTTTTTGTTATTATGACGACATTAATTTCGCTCATTGCGCAAAAATAATAAATCTTTTCTAAAAAAACGATAAGTATTCGGTTTTTTGACTTATAAATACCTACCTTTGTACCGCTTTTATGCATACGCGACAAACACGCTGCAAATGGTAAAATTAAAAAACATCATAAACGGGCAATACGCCTCAAATGTAGATGCCTATAAAGTGAATAGCAACAGGAACAATGCCGGCAAAATGAGAATTGTATTGATTGGAGCCGGCAATCTTGCCACAAATCTTGGCAAGGCATTGCTTCAACAAGGACTTGACATACTACAGGTTTATAGCCGGACATTGAAGTCGGCATCAATCCTTGCAGAAACTTTAGGTGCTTCTTCAACGGACAATTTGGACAAAATAAATCCTGATGCCGATGTCTACATTATCTCTATAAGCGATGGTGCAATCTCTGAAGTCGTACCGGTTTTATGCAAGGGGAAAGAACAAAAAGTGTTCTTACACACGGCCGGCAGTGTACCCATAACGGTTTTTGAAGGTATGGCTTTGCACTACGGAGTGTTATATCCCATGCAGACATTCTCAAAGGACAAACAAGTCAATTTCAATGATATTCCATGTTTCATTGAGGGGAACGACAAAATGGCTTTTGAGACCATACGCAATCTTGCCGACAGCATTTCTGACAATGTCCGCACGCTCGATTCAAACACTCGCAAGCACCTGCATCTTGCCGCCGTTTTTGCTTGCAATTTTGTAAACCATTGCTATGAGATCTCATCCGAAATTCTTGCAAAGCACAATATTCCGTTTGACGTGATGTTGCCGCTGATTGATGAAACATCAAGGAAAATACATACATTGACACCTCTGAAAGCCCAGACCGGCCCTGCCATACGTTATGACAAGAATATTATCAGGATGCAATCGGATTTGCTTAAGGACAACCCGATGTTCAAGCAAATATATGAATGTATGAGCATGAGCATATATCGGACTTCACAAAAAGAGGTTAATTCGCGATGATAAACTACGACTTGAAAAAAATCAAAGCCATAATCTTCGATGTGGACGGGGTGTTAAGTTGTGATACAATACCCCTCAATTCATCAGGCGAACCTATGCGTACCGTAAATATCAAAGACGGATACGCGATACAACATGCACAAAAGCAAGGGCTTAAAATAGCCATAATGACTGGCGGAACTACTGAAAACATCCGCCAACGCTATGAACATCTGGGCGTGAAAGACATCTACATGGGATGTTCCGTGAAAATCAACACTTATGAAGCCTTTGCCAAGATGTACGGACTTGATAATAAAGAAATAATATACATGGGTGACGATATTCCGGATTATGAAGTCATGAGAATATGTGGTTGCCCCTGTTGTCCGTCAGACGCATGCGCAGAAATAAAGTCAATAAGCACATATATCAGCCAATACAAGGGTGGACAGGGATGTTGTCGCGATGTAATCGAGCAGGTCCTGCGTGTACAAGGGAAATGGCTGAATGACTCAAAAGCATTTAAGTGGTAAATATTTTTATCAATGTTGAAAGATTATCATATCATTTTAAGCAGCAACAGTCCGAGACGTAAAGAACTGCTTGCCGGTTTGAACTTGGATTTTGAAGTGCATGTCATTGACGGTGTGGACGAATCATACCCGTCAAGCCTTCCTGTAATGGAAATTGCCGAATACATAGCTGTCAAGAAAGCCCAAGCCTATAAAGAAGAATTACATGGCAACAGCCTTGTCATAACCGCCGACACTGTGGTTGTGCTGGGCAATAAAATATTGGGAAAACCGAAAACTCTGGACGATGCCTGCGCCATGCTTGGTGAACTTAGCGGACAAACACATAAAGTTGTTACAGGAGTTTGTTTGACATCCGTCAATAAACAGGAACATTTTTCGGTTATAACAGATGTGACATTCAAAGCCCTTTCTGAAGATGAAATAAATTATTATGTAAACCATTACAAGCCTTTGGACAAAGCCGGAGCTTATGGCATACAGGAATGGATTGGCTACATCGGAGTGACGTCAATCAGCGGCAGTTATTTCAACGTTATGGGACTTCCGGTACAGCGTATATATGAAGAATTGAACAAATTTTGAAGTTTCCATGAAAAATACGCAATCAATCGGCACAAAATTCGTAAAATAGATTATAAGTCAGTAAATTTGCACAAAAATTTTTAAATCAAATGAATTCAGCAGAATTATTCAGATGGGTATTAGAGAATTTGGATTATTGGGTCGTTACAATATTCATGGCCATAGAAAGTTCATTCATACCCTTCCCCTCAGAAGTAATTGTACCTCCGGCAGCATGGAAATCAATGGCAGATGGCAGCATGAACATTTTTCTTGTTGTCATATTTGCTACAATTGGCGCAGACATCGGAGCACTGTTCAATTATTATCTCGCACGCTGGTTGGGAAGACCTATAGTATATAAATTTGCTGACAGCCGAATCGGACACATGTGTCTCATTGACGTGGAAAGCGTTGAACGCGCGGAAGAGTTTTTCCGCAAACACGGTGCGGCATCGACATTCTTCGGCAGATTGATACCGGCAGTAAGGCAGCTTATCAGTATTCCAGCCGGATTGGCAAGGATGCGTCTTGACCATTTCTTACTCTATACAACGCTTGGTGCCGGAATATGGAACTGCGTATTGGCCTTGATCGGATATTTGATTTACCAATATACCGACCTTAAAACAACCAATGACGTATATGTTTTAGCTACAAAATACAGCCATGAAATAGGATATGTATTGTTGGCATTGGCCGTAGTTGTTGTAGGTGTACTTCTTTATAAAGGTCTTAAAAAGAAAAAGAAGCAATAAATCTGCATACTATTCAATTGCCGATACATATCCAACTGACAATTTGATAAAAGCAATATTTTCAACCGTTCAAATTAGGCATATCTGTCGCATCTCGCGGATATGCCTAATTTGATTTTATCAATCAAGTAAAACAAAAAACATTAAAAACGAACTGACATAATTTGTAAAAAGCATATTTATTATTACATTTGCATAAATATCTTGCGGTTAATTATCCATGAACAATTATTCTTACAAAACAATAATAATGCTATATGAATGATATTTGGCCTGAAATTGTAGAAATTTTGCAACCTTATTTTTCCTCTAATGTCGCAGAAAGTTCTTATCAAAATAAAATTGAAGATTGCTTGAGACTTTTGGGGTGGAAAACAACAAATAATACCATGCAATCTCAATATGTTCTGCCAATTGGAAATAATAACAACATTCGTCCTGATATTGTTCTCTTCAAGCCTGACCCAAACACAGCTGTACTGCCAATAGAGATTAAACGTCCTAATAATATACAATGTGAGCGACAAGTAGTACAATTAAAAACCTATGTACGTCAATTAAACTTGAAAGTTGGTTTGTATATCGGAGAGAAAATAGACTTATATTATAATTCTGAAAATGGGGATTTTATAAACGTCTTCACCACAAAAATACAGAAAGACGATATTAACGGCTTCACTTTATGTAATTTATTATTGTTTCATAGTTTCGATTTAAACAAACTTGAAAGTTTTTGCAAATCACTATATCAAAAAATAAAGAACCGTGACATTCTGCATAAACGTCTTACCGAATTCTTTTCACAAGAAAATGCATTAAATAATACAATGTGTTTATTGAAAAGTAAGTTCATTAAAGACGGCTTTGACTCTGAACTTGTCGACGAAGAATTTTTACATTTATCTGTTACAATAAAGTACGAAGATGATAAATTAGTTTTACCTGTAGAAGTGAACAACAATATTAATGATATAAAGCAAAAGGATAAAGAGCAATACCATAAAGATAAAACTCGATTCTCTTTTAATGGAAGTGTATTTTACAATAAAAGACGTTTTGTTTTAGAAGTCATAAAACACTATATAAACGAACATCCTTATATATCATTTAATGAATTGAAGCAACTATTTCCTGATGAACTTCATAGTAGAAGCATTGGTGTTATACGTCTATATTCCGAACTTCTAACTAAAATAAAGAGCCATCCGGATATTCAAAAACGCTATTTCTTAAAATCGGATGAAATAATAACATTATATGACGGAACTAAAATTGTTGTAACAAATCAATGGGGTAATTTTTTCTATAAATTCTTAAATGTTGCCAAAACTTTATATGAAATAAAAAGCAATAAACCTTATTAACAAAAGTACATGTTTAATGACTTCTTTTATACATCAAAACGCCACCTTTTAGTTGATAAAAGGTGGCGTTTTGATGTATAAAAGGTCATCTATTATAATATCATTGGTCATCTATTATTATTTCATCAAATATGTTTTACAATAACACTATGTCTATCATGATGTATCAGATGAAGACAAAGAGATTTATGAAGATTTGTGAAATCAATGTCACACTGTCACAACGTGTGCTAAAATGTTGATAATTAGAGACTTACAACGTGACAGTAATATGCGTTTCACTGTCACATAAAATTTTATTATCACTAACAATGCGGTATGTTTATCTGTATACACATACAGAATACGTGCTCAATAAAACAATGATGGTGACAATTGTGACATGACTTTCATTTTACTGTCACATCATAAAGCGCTGATTATCAATATACAAGATGAAGTTGTGACTGTGTGACAGTAGAAATAGATTATTTTTCTGCTTTTACAAGATAGTGACAAATTGATTACTTGTCTCCCAGCTTGTAAAGCATGTAATTGTAATAATCTTTCGGTTCCATGCCGTCAGGGAATAGTTTGCCAAGTAAAAGTTTTGCTTCTTTCGGCGAATATTCTACCGCTTTTTCAAGGTTTTCAAGAAATTCATGCTGTTTACCCAAATCATAACAGCAAGCTGCTAAATACGCATAACCGTCAGTCCAGTTCACATGAGAGGAGAACAACGCCTTGAACATTTTGTACGCAACCTCTATGTCGCCGCTTTCATACACGATTGTGGCTATATCCATAAAAACTTTCGGAGAATATCCTGAATCTTTTATCGCACGTATAAAATACTTCTTGGCTTCTTCATGATATCCGCAGCCCAGCAAAAGGCTGCCCTTGTAAACCAGCATTTCATTTTGGTCACAATCCAACAAAGAAGCCTTGTCAAGCACAGCCAAGCACTCTTTCATCCTTCCAAGACGGCATAAGGCAAAGGCCCAATCCTTGTATATATCTACAAGATTAGGCGATTGGGGATCAGACAGAGCCTCGGATTTTTCAAAATGCCTGATAGCTTCCTCGTAATCGTCGAGCAACATGTAGCAAAAACCAATAAGCATTTCACCGTACTCATCGTTGGGGCAAAGCTTGTTATATCTAAGATAAAACTTCAGTGCTTCCTCGTAATTCCCCAAATTGTACAATCCGTTAGCCTTGTTAAGCAATGCCGACACGTTGTTAGGATTTATGGCTATTGAATATTCACTGCTGCGTATCGACTCTTCTATGTTGTTACGAAAAAACTGGGAGGAAGCAAGAGAATTCCAATATTGTGTTGAATACGGGTTCTCGTCAATGAGTTCGTTATATAGTTCTTCACTTTTCTCGTAATTACCCTTTTCCAACATTATCCTTGCTTTCTGCTCTTTATATTCGGCAGAATCGGTCTCTGTCGAGCGGTCAAGCCACTTTCCTCCCCTTGCAATGTCACCGTAATCAATGAACAACTCGGCAGAGTCTATTGCAAAATAATTCAGATCTTCTTCATCTACCTCCTCAAACTTTGCTTCAAGATATTCATCCGCCCTGTCAGCATGACCGTCAGCCAACATTATTTCCGCCTTCATGTAATGATAGTCCAAATCTGATTTGTCTGCAATCTGTTCTGTATACATTTCGGCTTTTGGACTGTCATGGTTATCAATCAGCATTATACGTGCTTTGAAAAGCAGCGGAGCAGTGCTTCCCGGGTAGACCGACAGGGCCGTTTCGATGATATCCAAAGCGTAATTGACGTTGCCGTTATTATAATAATACTCGGCAACGTCAGCCAGTTCATCTGAATCAAGCATGGCATAAGTCCCGTTTGCTTCCGCTTCTTTAAATCTATTCAGAACTGACTTGAATTCGTTTGAAAGGAAATAATCTTCTGAATTATATGACATTCACATTCACCCTTTGTTTATTTTCGACCATGTATCTTTCAGCCCTACCGTCTTATTATATATAAGATGGCTGTCCGAAGAATCAAGGTCGGCCATGAAATACCCGATACGCTGGAACTGCAGATACTCTCCCGGCTTGCAGTCTGCAGCATAGTCTTCAACGTAACAGTCTGTCTTGACCGTAAGTGAGTCGGGGTTAAGCAGAGCCCTGAAATCACGTTCGTCGGCAGACGGATTTTCGACATTGAACAGACGGTCGTAAATCCTTATCTCCGCCTTTTTACAGTGGTCGACGCTGACCCAATGCAGAGTACCTTTCACTTTTCGGTTGGCACCTTCCATGCCGCTACGGCTCTCAGGGTCATATTCCGCCTGTATTTCAACGATATTGCCGTCTGCATCTTTTGTGCAACCTGTACATTTTATAATATAAGCGTTCTTTAGGCGCACTTCACGTCCCGGAGTCATGCGGAAGAACTTTTTAGGAGCGTCTTCCATAAAGTCGTCACGCTCTATCCACAAGTTCTTGCTAAATGTAATTGCATGTGTTCCGTCAGCTTCGTTCTCCGGATTGTTAATTGCTTCCATCTCCTCCATCTGCCCATCAGGATAATTGGTTATGACAAGTTTTACCGGATTGAGCACTGCAGAAACCCTTATTGCCCGTTTGTTAAGGTCGTCACGCACAGCCGCTTCCAGCAGGGCAACGTCGTTAAGCGCATCAAACTTGGTGTAACCGATACTCTTTATGAAGTTCCTGATACTTTCAGGAGAATATCCGCGGCGGCGCATTCCGCACAATGTAGGCATGCGAGGGTCGTCCCAACCGTTCACCAAACCTTCGTCTACCAGAGCATGCAACTTGCGTTTGCTCATTACGGTATAAGTAAGGTTGAGACGGTTGAACTCTATCTGCCTCGGACGGAAGTCATGCATGTTATCTTCCTCTCCCTTGTATATCTTGAGTTCGTCTATGAACTTGTCGTAAAGGGGACGGTGGGGCACAAACTCGAGGGTGCAGATTGAATGGGTAACGCCCTCAAAGAAATCGCTCTGTCCATGCGCAAAGTCATACATCGGGTAAGCGTGCCACTTTGTTCCTGTGCGATGATGGGGCGTATGTATTATACGGTACATTATCGGGTCGCGGAAATGCATGTTTGGGTTTGCCATGTCTAATTTGGCACGAAGAACCATAGAACCTTCCTTTGCCTCCGCAGTGTTCATCTTATGAAACAACGCAATACTTTCCTCTATCGGCCTGTCCCTGTATGGCGACGGAGTTCCAGGCTGCGTCGGAGTGCCTTTCTGCTCGGCTATCTGTTCGCTTGTCTGCTCGTCAACATATGCCTTACCCTTCTTTATCATCCATTCGGCGAAATCCCAAAGCTGCTGAAAATAATCAGAAGCATAATAGACGTTCGCCCAATGGAAGCCGAGCCATTTTATATCATTCAATATCGAGTCTACATACTCCGTATCTTCCTTGCTCGGGTTTGTGTCGTCGAAACGCAGGTTGCATATGCCTCCGTAATTTTCCGCTACGCCGAAATCCATGCAAATGGCCTTGGCGTGTCCTATATGCAAATATCCGTTAGGCTCCGGCGGGAACCGTGTTTGTATGCGGCCTCCATTTTTTCCTTCAGCCAAATCGTTCTCCACCATTTGCTCGACGAAGCTAAGCCCCTTCTTCTCTTCTGTATTTTTCTCTTCTGTAGTCATATTTATTTACGGTTTTGAGGTTATATGGTTATGAGGTTTTACGGTTTTGAGGCAATATGGTTTCATGTCGTACTGTTCAATAACATAAAAACCGCATAACCTCAAGACACTATAACCGCAACTATTTTATTCCCCTTTTGTTCAATGCCGCCGAATACTTGGCTGCGTTTTGCAGATGTTCGCCATAAGTCTCCGCAAAATTGTGTGTTCCGCTAAAGTCCTCTTTGGCGCACATATACAAGTACTTATGATGTATATGATTGAGCACGGCGTCAATACCGGCCACCGACGGTATCCTGATAGGACCTGGAGGCAAGCCTGTATTCATATAAGTATTGTAAGGGCTGTCCACTTTCAGCATATTGTGGTATATGCGGCGTAGGCCAAAGTCCTTAAGGGCAAACTTCACGGTCGGGTCGGCCTGAAGCGGCATTCCAGCCTTAAGCCTGTTGAAATACATGCCGGCCACCATCGGTTTTTCCGCATCGTTAGCGGTCTCTTCGTCCACTATGCTTGCCAGCGTCATAACTTCTTCCTTGGTAAATCCCATAGCCTGCGCTTTCTGCGTCCGCTCGAAGTTCCAGAACTTCTTGCTCTCCTTGTTCATTTTGTCGAGAAGGCTTTTTACGGATATATTCCAATAAACCTCGTAAGTGTTGGGTATGAACATGCAGATTACCGTTTCCGGCGTATAGCCGTACTGCGCGCATACAGCCGAGTCGGTCAAAGCCTTATATATGGAAGCACTGTCGGCCATCAGTTTTCCGGCAAGAACACCGGCAAGCCTGTCTGTAGTGCGCACACTCGGCACGGTCAACCTGACTGATGTCTGCAAACCGTTCTTGAGTTTCCTGAACACGGTTATGGCGCAATCACCCGGTTCTATCTCATAGCATCCTGTGCGGATGTGCTCCTCATAGGAACTATGGCGTGCCAATGTCTTGAAAGCCGCCATCGCATGAGATGACGACATTCCATCCAATTTGACATATACGGAATCTATATTGTCATCATCGTCAACATATACAAAGCGGCTGCCATCACCATGAAGCATCGAGGTGAAAAAATAATAATAGCACAAGAACAGTATCACGGCAAGACAAAGCACAGCCGGAATTACAAATTTCTTTTTGCCTACTTTCTTCATTCCTTATCTTTTTGTGCGCAAAATTACATTTTATTTTTGAAAAACGGTCTTATATTCGGTTATATTTTCATACAGCCATGAATGCTTGTTTGCAACCAGATGTCACGTATTTGGGACACGACCTTTGAACAGTATTGACAACAGAGGCCATTCAAGAGTTTGCAAAAGGCCGTCTTTCAGCGTGCAAAAGACCGTCTTTCACTCGCTAAAAGGCCATCTTTTGCAATGCGATTTGCCGTCTTTTGTAGAGCATTGGAACCCCAAAAGCCAGACAAGCGATTTATAGCCATAAAAGGAAAGCGGTTCGTCCGCAATTTAGGTATATGAGAACATGGCTATAACAATCGCATAAAAAAACATCAAATAAGACACCCACTTGTATGGAAAGCCATCTTATATGTTTCCTTAAAACATGCATTATCGTTTAGTCCGCCAAAGCGGAATGCTTTGGCGGACTAAACGCCACGTTTTAACGCAGGAAAAGCCCTGCTTGAAGCAGCTTTACAAAACCAGAGGAAACTACATTCTGCCTATCCGCAAAACTTCCTCTCACGAGTCAGCAACCCGTCCATCGGACTTTTTATCACCCTTGCCACCTTATAACCTTCCGCCACAGCGGCTTCAAGAAACTCTTTTTCATAATAAAAGGCTATGCTTCCCACTGCCCCGACAGACAGGTCGTGCCGTCCGTAAAGATTGACATTACGCTTGAAAAAGCTCCTAAAATTAGCTATAACCAACCTTCTTAAATCATTATCATACAAGTGATTATGAATAAATAGCGAAGTACTTGCAAGAAAACGGTTAGCCAACGGTTCACGATACACCTTATTTATAATATCCGCCAGAGTAAGCCCCGTCGCGTTTAAGAACTCGTCGCGCATTGTCACAGGCAGTCCACCCTTGAACAGGGCATTGATAAACAGCCTGCCGAGCACGGCCCCACTGCCCTCGTCGCCGAGTATATAGCCCAGCGGCGGCACGTTGGCCGCTACCCGTTTGCCGTCATACAAGCAGGAGTTCGCACCAGTGCCAAGTATGCAGGCAATGCCTTCATCAATCCCAAACAGCGCGCGCGCCGCCCCGAGCATATCCGAACACACCTCTACCCTGCCGGCATTTGCGAACGTCATGCGCAGCACGCCCTCTACCACCGCAATCTTTTCATCACGGCATCCGGCACCGTAAAACTCTATTTCCGTAATCTTCCCTATGTCACCTAACTGTCCTGCGGCCTCTTCCATGACAATATTCTCTATCACGTCCTCGCCCTGCTGATACGGATTTATGCCTTGGCCGGAAAACCGGAATACCGCCTTTCCTCCGTCAACCACACACCAGTCAGTCTTCGTGCTGCCGCTGTCTGCTATAAGTTTCATAACCTTTCAACATTAAATTCCTCGCAAAATTAGTAAAACAACAGCCTTCTCAAACATTTTCCTCACAATATTTGCAATATCACGCATCTTTTCCAATCATTTACAATGATTCTCTCGCAGAAGCCGCCAAGTGGCGGAGCAGGAAATTCCATATATGTAAAAGGCGTTTATCTGACACAGTATCTGCATCATACGGAAACATAAAAAGTTACATATTAATATTACCATATTCAGCTTTTAGGCGTATAACATTTACCAGACGAAGGCAATAAGCATAAAAAGAATTAAACATATATCTAAGGACTTTGCCATTAATCACGAAATAATTAACTTTGCACGAAACAACTTACAATATAAAACAAAAACAAACGAAATGGGCGCAAAGACTATCAGATTGATTTATCCACAATGGCAAGGCGGCGACATAACAAGATGGATTCCGGAAATCAGTGACCCGGCATTGGCTGCAAGGGGATATTTCCTTGGAGCACAACTTCTTGATTTCCTTGCCCCTGACAACGGACAACAGAAGTTCACTGTCCCTATAAACACCGATATAAAGGAACGAAAGACAGTTGATGGCGTGCTCGACCGCGACGACATTGCGTTGCAGACCAAAGCGGCATTAGACATCTTAAACATTGAAAGCCCCGACAAAATCATAACTTTGGGAGGCGAATGCTCGGTAAGCGTTGCACCGTTCACTTATCTTGCCAATAAATATAAGGAGGACATTGCGATGGTTTGGATTGACGCGCACCCGGACATCACACTGCCTGGCGATGTATATACGGGTTACCATGCAATGGCTGTAACAGCCTGTATGGGGCTTGGCGACAAGAAAATCATTTCACAACTGCCTGCTAAAATATCCCCGGATAAGATTCTATTCGTCGGCTTGCGCGACTGGGAACGCGACGAAGTAAAAGTGCGCCAACATGAATACGGAATAAAACACCTTACACCAAAGGATGTGGCTACCGACAGTTCCACCGTGACAAGCTGGCTAAAAGGGTGCGGAGCGTCACATGTTGTTGTACATTTTGACATGGACGTGCTCGACCCTACTGATATCATCGCAGCCGTAGGAGTTGTACCGAACGGAATGAAGATGGACGAAGTTGTACGCATAATCAACGATATCGCAAACGAAAAAGAACTCGTAGGCCTAACCGTAGCCGAACCTATGCCAAGAATTGCCATCAGATTGAAAAACATGTTGTCACAGCTGCCACGGCTGTAAATTTATAATAACATTGAATCCGTTTATAGCAACTTATGCATAAGGCCATGGTAAAAAACAAAACGGCGAAGGAAAAATCCTTCGCCGTTTTGCATTATAACAAATTAAATGTTTGTTATACAAAGTCAATACATCCTCATGCTTCAGCCGGAGCTTCTTCTGCAGTAGTTTCGGCAGAAGCCTCTTCAGAAACTTCACTCGCTGCCTTTTCCGCAGCCAAAGCCGCTTTCTTGTCAGCAACTTTCTTTGCTACAGCCTCGTTTGTCTTTTTCTCCGCTTCCAGGTTCTTGGCATAGGCTTCTTTCTTGCTCTTTGCCTCATTCTCACGGATTTGCTCCAAGCCCTTTTCTTTATCAGCCTTCCATGCCTCAAACTTAGCCTGAGCTGCAGCTTCATCAAAAGCCCCCTTCTTTACTCCTCCACGAAGATGCTTCATCAAATACACACCTTCACGCTTCAAGATGTTGCGGACTGTATCTGTCGGCTGCGCACCCGTCTCAACCCAATACAACGCACGGTCAAAGTTCAAATCTACCGTAGCAGGATTTGTGTTAGGATTGTACGTACCGATTTTCTCTGTAAACCTGCCATCACGTGGCGCTCTTACATCAGCAATGACGATGCGGTAAAAAGCATAGCCCTTACGGCCGCCACGCTGCAATCTGATTTTTGTTGCCATTCTTTAATGTGTTATTAAGTTTGAATAATGCTACTATCTCGTAATAGCGGCTGCAAAGGTAATACTTTTACACGATAAAAGCAGCTTATACTCTGTACTTAATTAAGTTTTTTAACTCTTTTTATCGACAATCACTCTTTTACAAGCTTTAAGCCGCACTCCAAACCATCCATGCTGTCTAAAAAAGACGTAGCCGTCCCCAACACGGGGTTTTGTGTTATATCGCCAAGAACATTGACATATTTCAACAACTTCGAAACATCCATAACTATAAGAAGATTGTTGCCATCAAGTTGTGTCGTACCTATCACTTGTGAAACCTTGCCTCCATATTTCAGCACTATGTTCTTGTCTTCTATTGTATAAGTACCCTTGAGGTTCTTACCAAGGAATGTTTGAGTAAAATTCCCTTCACTGTCAAATTCCATCTTAACACTTCCTTTTTTGAAACCATATCCCTCAAGCTTCGTTCTAAGCTTGTTTTCAATTGCAGCCGAAGCCAGCTTACCGCCCAAATTATTCAATTTGTTTTCGCTTGAAAGAACTACAGCCGGCTCTTCATAAACCCATGTACCAACTATTTTGTCCTTCGTTGCAACTTTACTATTTGAGAATACGCTCGTCAAAGCCGACAAGATACCGCCCGATTTGCTATCGTCTTCAGTTGTTGTAGTTGTTTCTTTCTTGTCGCCAGACACTACATTCTTCAAAATGTTGCCAAGACTAATCTGTGCATCTGCCTGAACACTGGCAAACACAAGCGTGCACAACATTGCACTTTTAGTTAAAATCCTTTTCATAAACATTATTTATTTAAAGTCATTCAAGTTCGAACATCAAGCTTGGAACATTCCTTCGAAAAACATCCACGCAAACTTTGCCCAAGCCTTTTCCATCAAATTCCTGTAGCCTGGTCTCCACTGTCTTACGTGCAAGTTCCGGGTTATTGTTTTCCTCGCTCAAGTGGCACAGCCATACATGGTGCAACCTATCCGACGCATAATCCCGTATAGCGCATGCACATTGCTTGTTCGACAAATGTCCCATGCCGCCGGAAACACGCTTTTTCAGATAATCGGGATAAGTTCCAGACCAAAGCATCTCATCGTCGTAATTGGCCTCTATCACTAGATAATCGGCTAAACCGATAGCATGCGACACCTCATCTGTAACATGGCCTATATCTGTCATCAGGCAAAACACCAATCCACCATACCTAATCGTAAAACCGACATTTTCAAGGCTGTCATGTGGCACATCGAAAGCCTTTATCATAAATTCGCCTAAGGCAAACTCTTCGCCTTTACCTATAATCCTGACATTGTCCGCGGCAACTTTCTTGTGAACACAATAATTGCGCCTTATACCTTCATGCACTCTCACTGTTGCATATACTGGCAGGTTGTAAGCATCACTTAATACCCCCACAGCCTTTACATGGTCAGCATGGTCGTGCGTAACAATTATACCTTTCACGTCATCGAAGCTAAGGCCATAATCGGAAAAATACTTTTTCATCTTACGGATGCCTATGCCTGCGTCTATCAGTATGCCATGATTGCCTGTACATATATAATAACAGTTTCCACAACTTCCGCTGCCGAAAGACATGAATTTCAACATTTCTGATATTTTTGACTGCAAAATTATAAAGAAATGGATTTCCGACAAAAATAAATTAATATCTTTGTAAAAAATTAAAACTTTGATATGAAAAATTATATTATGGTTTTCTTCTGTTCCATCATAATGCTCGCCGGTTCATGTTCGCAACCGGCAGAAGAAAAAGAAAAGAACAGAATAAAATCAACGGCCGACAACTTTGCAGAAAATTACTTCAATTTCAGATTGGCAGACTCACGTATGTTCTGTACCGAAGAATCTGCCGCATGGCTAAGTTTCTTGGCCAGTAACATGCAGCAGGAAGACGTTGACATCCTAAAAGCACAAGACAAAGGCGCCACTTGTAAGGCATTGAGCATAAACATCATCAATGACACGACCGCCACAGCATGTTACAGGGTTTTCAATTTCATGCGTATCGACACTCTTGGCAGAGCCGGAAAAATGACAGAACAAGCCGACTATACAATAACTTTGGTGAAACGGCACAGCAAATGGCATGTCAAAATGGAAGGCCTACTGCAAAGTGAAAGGCAAAATCGCGGCTGAAATCAGGGTGGAATATCGCATAATGCTCTTCTTTTGTATCGTAAGCGGGATTGATGGCTTTCATTCCCATGTCGAAACGAAGGATGAAGAAATCGAAGTTAAACCTTATTCCAAGTCCGTATGAAACAGCTATCTGCTTGTAAAAGTCTTTGAAACGGAACTGTCCACCAGGTTGTTCCTCATAAGCGCGCAGTGTCCAGATATTGCCAGCATCGACGAACAAAGCTCCATAAACTTTCCAAAACAAGAACGAACGCAGTTCCAAGTTCAAATCCAGCTTCAAGTCGCCGGTCTGGTTGATAAAGTCTATCGCCCCGTCTGTTCCCTTAAAACTTCCAGGCCCAAGCCCTCTCACACTCCATCCCCTGACAGAGTTTGCACCGCCTGAAAAGTAACGTTTCTCAAACGGCAACACCTTACTGTTGCCATATGGATAGGCTATGCCCAAACCAAAATGAAACGCAAGACTGTTGTTTCTGTCTATGTCGAGCACTTTTGTATAGTCAAAATCCCCTTTCACATACTGTGCAAAAGCGATGTTGAACAAAGTGTACTGGTTCTCGCTATTACGTTTACCCCCAACAGCGTGCGATATTCCACTTAACAGGTTTCCAGATGTTTCCACATTAACCTTGAACGCCTCGCTGCCGTTGTTATACGACATTCCGAAGCCAAGCTTCATTATGAATAAATCCTCATAATTATAACGCAATATGGAGTTTATGTTGTTTACATCATTAAGGTATTCATCCCTAAAAGTGTTTGAAATCCAAGGCATATAAATATAGTTCAAATCAAGCAAATCAACCTTGTAGCTTCTCCGCCCGGACGTATCGTTCCATCTATAACGCCATCCGGCGGAAAACACACGCCGGTGAAATTCAGGCCGATTCTGCATGTTATAGCTTACAAACAACTCCGAAACGGCGGTTGACTGCCGTCTGAATTTCTTTGACAAAAAAGGAACAAGGAAGCGCGGGAACACCAGTCTTGTCTCAAGGCTGTACTCCTCATAGTTCTGGTTCTGGTATCCTTCAAGGCCTGTTATCGCCTCGAATGCGCCACGCAACTTTATACTGAAATGCTCCGCACCATTGAAAAGGTTTCTGTTTTCGTAAGCCAACGAAGCGGCTGCGCCAAAATCGCCAGCTGTATTTGTACCTTCAGGCTGAAAACTTATGCTGTTTATCTTGTTGGTACTTATGCCGATGTTGCAGTCGAGAACATTGGTGTCAGGCCGTTCTGTAAACTTTATATTGGTGTATTTCACTATCTGCAGCCGCCCGAACCTGTTGTATGTCCTCTGTAAGTCGTCCGCATTATACAGATTTCCCGGCTGAAGCAAGGTGTTTTCCTCCAACACAGAACGGCGTAACGGTATTTCGTCAAGTTCGCCCGTTGCATGATACTTTATGTTGCCTATTGTGTATTGCTTATGTTCACTCTCCTCTCCGCCACCTGAAGCTATAAACTTATGCAGATGGAGGGTCAGGCCTATATCCGAACTTCCCCTGACCGTATCGGCAGAAAACGAAATAAAGTCCTTGTGGAAGTTTACATATCCGTTGTTGTTAAGCAATTCTGTTATGCGGCTGCGCTCTTCATCAAGCACATTGGCAATGAACGGCATTCCCACACGCAACTTCGAATGGTTGTTTCCCACAGTCTTCAACAACGAATCGATGCGTGCATCCTGTATGTCGTAATCGATGCTGCGCACATGGTATCTCACCCCTGGGTGAAGATTGTACACAACCTTCACCTTTTTCTTCTTGCCGAACTTCAAACTATAATCGGCACTGCCCCTGACATATCCCAAACCACGCAACACTCCACCAAAATCGGCGCACGTAAGTTCAGCCTGCACAGAATCGAACAGCACCGGACCTTCGCCCATCGCCCTTAACTTACGGTTTATCCATTTAGTCGTATCACGACCGGCAAGAGCATAAGTGCCCAAAGGTATCTTAAACAACGAAAACCATTTGGAATTGCTTTTTTGCCGCACATACTGCTCGAACTGCGACGTGTCAAGGCCCTTTACGTCTGATTTTATTTCAACATCGTCCAGCATATAGCGTCCGTCAGGTATGAACTTTGACACGGAACATCCTGACAGGAGTACCGCAACAAAAGCCCCACACAACAAACAGGCTACCGCATATGACGCTTGTTTTATCACTTAATCGTTTTTTATCATGCAAAAATAATAATTATTTAGTATTTTTGTTAGCCAAAAGCAGGAAAACAATATGATTAGCAAAAATCTGATAAAATTCATACGTTCTCTTGAAAGCAAGAAGAACCGTGAACGAAGTGGCCTTTTTGTTGCAGAAGGACCTAAAACTGTAGGCGACCTGGCTGCCGTATCGCAGCCGAAAACCATTATCGCCACAGAAGAATGGTTTGACAAACACGCAAGCAGCAACGCAGCCGAATGCATCGTTGCCTCCGATGATGAATTAAGGAAGTTAAGCTTCCTCCAGCATCCGCAACAGGTTATAGGCATATTCCCTATTCCTCAAAACACATTCAACGCGGAAACATGCAACAAGGAATTGTGTCTTGCATTGGACAAAGTGCAAGACCCGGGCAACCTTGGAACGATAATACGCATAGCCGACTGGTTTGGCATATCCACAATACTATGCAACGAAGGCACTGTCGACGCGTTCAATCCCAAAGTTGTACAAGCAACGATGGGCAGCATTGCACGTGTAAACATCGTTTACACCGACCTTGCAAAAACTTTGGACAACCTGCCCGACGGCATTCCGATATACGCCACATCGCTCGAAGGCGGCAACATATACAGCCAAGAACTATCAACAAAAGGCATTATCGTCATGGGCAACGAAGGAAACGGCGTATCACAGGAAATCATGGAAAAAGCGAACCGCACACTATACATACCCTCGTACAGCAAGACAGACGGCATTGACAGCTTGAACGTCGCTATTGCAACGGCCATAACATGTGCGGAATTTAAGAGAAGACGCAACGCGTTGTAAGCCAAATGTGTCTTGTCCTGGCAAAAGTTGACACATTTATGAACAATAAAAAATGTGTAAAAC
>ERZ826146.425-NODE-425-length-49920-cov-5.518721_pt1 | contig 49920 bp, 39 predicted proteins | sample MGYA00519857_ERZ826146 | MGnify/ENA primary metagenome ERZ826146 (study PRJEB31778, sample SAMEA3449222) | human gut metagenome | biome: human gut; feature: human-associated habitat; material: faeces | place: United Kingdom | collected 2010/2012 ...
TTCTGACTTCTGCTGAAAATTTGAACATCGGTGATAAAACATCCCAATTTTCTTCCCATCTTCTCATCGCATTAGGATACTTTTCTTGCCATTTTTTTGTGACACTCTGCATACGTTCGTATCCGCTTTCTTCGTTCGGTGCATGGTATATACTCTTTAAATCATTTGCAAATGCTTTTTTGTCTTTTTCCGCTACATATTTCAATGTATTGCGCACTTGATGGACAATGCAACGCTGATACTCCGTATTTGGATATGCCGCTGCTATTGATTCTTTTATTCCTGATAAACCGTCTGCACATAATATTAATATATCTCTAACACCACGATTTTTGAGTTCATTTAAAACTCCTAGCCAATATTTTGCACTCTCATTTTCGCCAATGGTTATGCTTAAAACTTCCTTCTTACCCTCGTCATTTACACCAAGAATTATGTATGCAGCTATCTTTTTCACTATATGCTCATCATGAACCGAAAAGTGGATTGCATCAATGAAAACTATCGGATACACAGCTGATAAAGGGCGTTGTTGCCATTCTTCTATTTGAGGTAATATTTTATTTGTAACTGCGGTTACCATACTTTCGCTTACCTCAAAACCATATATATCTTCCACAATATCAGAAATTTGTCTTGTTGTCATGCCCTTTGCAGACATAGCAATGATTTTTTGTTCTATTGCTGATATGTCCTTCTTTCGCTTAGGGACTATCTGCGGTTCAAAATCACCGTCACGGTCTTGTGGAACATCAATAGGTATCTCGCCATAAGAACTACGAAGTTTTTTGTGTTTTACTCCATTTCGATAATCCGGATTGTCACTGCGTTCATATTCGTCATAGCCTAAATGTTCATCCAGTTCAGCTTCCATCATTTCCTGAATAGTACCGCCTAACAGATCCTTTAGTGCCTCTTGAATATCTTCTGCTGTCTTGATGTTGTATTCCTGAATCAATCCGGCAATGATATTCTTCTTTCCTTCACTCATTCTTTCTCGTCTACGTCTTGCCATAAAAAAATTCCTCCTATGATTTATTTATATTCTATCATAGAAGGATTATTTTTTACAGACTTTTTCTCACACTCTCATGTTAGCTTGCATTTGAGCCTGTCGACAAAATGTCGACAGGCTTTTTTATTAATTTACTTTAAACGTACCGTAAATATCATTTATATAGACATCATAAATATCGTGATATGCGTGAGGTGATATAAATTCAAACCAATACATATTACCGTTTCTAAACTTACAATACTTATAATATTCCGTTATACCGTCATTAACCGTTACCGCAAAATAATCAGCACCCGATGTTTTATACGTCACATTTCCTGCGTGATTTTGAATATAGAAATTCAATTCGTTTCCTACCGAGGTATCTGCCGCCGACTTTGTTGCTATAATTTTTCTTGCCGAACCGTCGGGGGCTTCTACAGAATAAAGTGTTTCTGCTTTTCCGTCATTGTATACTACAAAATGCGACGGATAACTGCACTTAAAACCATATGCACTGCTGTTATACATAGTATAACTTGGATGTGCTACAACACCTGTATCCTGTCTTGGCTGTTGAGGCGGTACATTAGCTTGTTGCGGCTCCTGTGTCACATATACAATTTGCGGTGTAACTTCCGGCATCGGTGTCGGTGTTGCAGTCGGCAACGGCATCGGTGTCGGCATAGGAGTTGATGTTGCTTTCGGTGCAAAAGGACTGTTCCCCGACATCACATTAAACATTATCAAGCCGGCTGATATAAATACAACCAATGTTGCAACTATAATCGCAACTATCAACGCAGTGTTATTGTTATTCTTTTTTGAATGTTTATTACCGCTCGTATTTTTAGAAAAATCATTTTTAATACCGTTTAACTGTTTCTGCGATTGCATATTGTTTCCGCAATTAGAACAAAAAGTCGCATCATCTGGTACTTTTGTTCCGCAATTATTACAATACATATCTTATCCCCCACTATCGAATAATTATTTAAACATATTATACCAAATTTCTTTGAATTTGTCCATATTTAATATTTATTTCTTATTATAAAATAGCAAATCCAATATATAAGCAGAACGCCACACAAATTATACGCAATCACTTGTGCCGCATATTCCATATTCACTGCATACAATACTATAATCGCAATACCGGCTATAACGGCATACACGCTAAATGTTAAGCTTCTTGCCTTTGTCCAAATCATTATATTACGTTCGTCTTTTTCGGCAATCTCTTTCTCTATAAAGTTCTCTGTATTCTTAAAAATTCTGATATTCTTTACTATCATCATCAAACCGCAAGCACCGAATGCCGTTCCAAAAGCAAGCATCACTTCATTTTTTATTATTCCGATACTTGTTAAAACTACAAATAATACACCGATAATTACATAAAAAATTGCTATACCTAATCGCATTTTCAGCTTATTTTTAAATTTCATCACTATTCCTCCTCAAAAATAAATACATCTTCAATATTTGTTCCGAAATACCTTGATATTTTGTACGCCAGCTGAAGTGACGCGTTATATTTGCCGTTTTCAAGCGATATAATCGTTTGCCGTGTTACTTCAACCGCTTTTGCCAATTCATCCTGCGTTATTTTCTTTTGTTTTCGCAGTTCTTTTATTCTATTATTCAAATTACCACTCCTTTATGTATAGTTTGATTTACATTTTTATTATATCATTATTTTGTAAAAAGTCAAGTATACTTTACATTTTATTTTATAAAAAAACAAGCGACTTTTAATTTGTCGCTTGTTTTAGCATTAGTCATCTAATTTCAATACAGACATAAACGCTTCTTGCGGTACTTCTACGCTACCGACTTGACGCATACGTTTTTTACCCTCTTTTTGTTTTTCAAGAAGTTTCTTTTTACGCGTAATATCACCGCCGTAACATTTTGCAAGCACGTCCTTACGCATTGCTCTAACAGTTTCACGAGCGATAATCTTTGAACCGACCGCCGCTTGAATAGGCACTTCAAAAAGCTGACGCGGAATTGCCTCTTTAAGTTTTTCAGCCATTTTTCTGCCGCGTGAGTATGCACTGTCCTTATGAACAATAAACGAAAGTGCATCAACCATTTCTCCGTTAAGCAGAATATCAAGTTTAACAAGATTACTGCGTGTATATCCGCAAAGTTCATAGTCGAATGACGCATAACCTTTAGTTCTTGATTTTAACGCATCAAAGAAATCGTATATAATTTCATTAAGCGGAAGTTCATAGAATATCTCCGCTCTTGACGCGTCCATATACGTCATATCCTTATATATTCCGCGTCTTTCCTGACATAATTCCATTACATTGCCGACATAGTCTTTAGGTACCATAATCGTAGCCTTAACCATAGGTTCTTCCATATAATCAATCTCTGCAGGATCGGGAAGATTTGTAGGGTTATCCACCCACACCATTTCACCGTTCGTTTTATAAACCTTATATATAACGCTCGGTGCTGTTGTTACAAGGTCAAGATTATATTCTCTTTCAAGTCTTTCCTGTATAATCTCCATATGAAGAAGTCCCAAAAATCCGCATCTGAAACCAAAACCAAGTGCAACAGATGTTTCCGGTTCAAACATCAAAGCCGCGTCATTAAGCTGTAGTTTAGACAATGCGTCCTTTAAATCTTCATACTGTGCACCGTCGGCAGGATAGATACCGCTGTACACCATAGGATTAACCTTTTTATATCCCGGCAACGGCTCTGCCGCCGCATTTTTAACAGTTGTAATCGTATCACCGACACGCGTATCTTGAATATTTTTAATACTTGCCGCAATATATCCGACATCGCCTGCCGCCAATCCCTTATTAGGCACAAGTCCGGCAGGGTGCATAACGCCGACTTCAACAACGTCAAATTCAGCACCTGTCGCCATCATTCTTATTCTGTCACCGGGTTTAACTGTTCCCTCTTTAATTCTTACATAAACAATAACGCCTTTATAGCTGTCATAATAAGAGTCAAATATAAGTGCCTTTAGCGGTGCATTTTCATCACCTGTCGGTGACGGAATTTTTTCGACAATTTCTTCAAGTACAGATTCCACGTTAAGACCTGTCTTTGCCGATACTTGAGGCGCGTCCTCCGCAGGGATTCCTATAACATCCTCGATTTCGTTTATTACCATCTCGGGTTGTGCAGACGGCAAGTCTATTTTGTTGATTACCGGTACAACCTCAAGGTCATGGTCGATTGCAAGATATGTGTTTGCAAGTGTTTGTGCCTCGATACCCTGTGACGCGTCAACAATAAGTATCGCTCCCTCACACGCCGCAAGCGAACGTGAAACTTCATAGTTAAAGTCAACGTGTCCCGGTGTGTCAATTAAGTTAAGAGTATAAATTTCTCCGTCATCACGCTTATACTTTAGTGTAACGGCGTGTGCCTTAATCGTGATACCTCTCTCACGCTCCAAATCCATATTATCAAGGAGCTGTTCCTCCATATCACGTTCCGAAACTTCTCCCGTAAGTTCAAGCAATCTGTCGGCAAGTGTTGACTTACCGTGATCTATATGTGCTACTATACAAAAATTTCTGATTTTACTCTGTCTTTCGTTTGACATATTTTCTCTCCTAAAATATTCGATAATTATTTTTTATTATATCACAAATCGCCTGTCTGTGCAACGATTATTTTGCATTAAGCACTGCCGCAATCGCTCTTGCAACATCTTTTCCGCCCTCTTTCGCCTGTGCAAGAGTATTTCCGTTACTTCCTACCTCTAAAATCAAACTTCCTTTAGTCATATGCTCGTTAAATCGTTCTTTTCTTAGATTAATAGGTCGCATAACTCCGGGATACATTATTTCAGCCGCATTTTGAATTTTAGCCGCAAACTTCAAATTCTCCTGCCAATTTTCGTGCCACAATCCCATACTGTTCGTACCGACAACAAGCATAACCTGTGCAGTCGATATTCCGTTTTCTTCACACGTAACCGCAAGTTTTGAGCCGTCCGAATAAATAAATGCGTCACGATGTACGTCAAGTACAATTTCTATTGTCGGATTGTTTTTAAGCTGTGTTTCTATCGTTGACAACGCCCTTGTATAAGAGCCTTGATATGACGGATAATCGTGATAAGTTGTGTCGTGTACCGTCTTTATACCGTTTTCTTCAAGCACCCTGCATATCTCGTCACCTACCGCAACCACGTTCATACTCGCGTCCGTATTTCTTTCTGTTTCACCGTTCATCTGGTCGCCGTCATAACATTCCGTTGTATGCGTATGTACAACAAGAACTTTCGGTCCGTCTGTATCTGTGTTTATTGAAAACTCCTCTGCGCACAAGGCATTTACGTCCACATTATATGTTGTTGCATTGTTCAGCTTTAAATTATTCGCCGTACAAATTTGTGATTTGTCGGGCATTGTTACTTCTTCCTGTACTGTGTCAGGTGTTTCCTCCGTTTGTTCTTCTCCCTGCTCCGTACTGTCTTCCGCAAATTCTTCACTTGTATTCTCCTGCTCCGTCTGTGAGGTTGTCCCGTCAAATACCGATGAATATTCACTTATTATTGTTTCCGGATTTTCAATATCAAACCCTAATATTTTCTTTGCAAAATCCTTTAAGCTGAATGTCTTTTCATTATTATTCGGCAGACCCTCGGCAAGTATATCTTCATATATTTCATTTTGATAATTAAACACATTCGCCGTTTTGGGAGGAATTAAGCTCACCGCCGTAATAATACCGCCTAAAAACAAAATACCCACTACGGCTATGATAAGTTTCTTTTTTGTTATAACAACAGTTTTAAATTTCATAATTTTATCCCTTTCATAGAGTGCTATTTTATAAATACGCAAGATTTTTTTAAATATGTCGAAAAAATTTTAAAAAAAAGCTTGCAATTACGCTTGAACTGTGGTATAATTTTGTAGTTATTACGGATAGTCCTCTGCCTCGGTCGGCACGAATGTCCCAGATTATTAAGGAGGATTTAATGATGAACACACAAGAAATCATTAACGCTTTGACAAAAGACCAAATCAGAACAGATTTACCTGAACTTGTAGTTGGTAACAACGTAAAGGTTTACCAAAGAATCGTCGAAGGTTCTCGTACAAGAACTCAGATGTTTGAAGGTACAATCATCAAAGTACAGGGCGGCGGTATCGCTCAAACTTTCACAGTAAGAAGAGTTTCTTACGGCGTAGGCGTTGAAAAAACATGGCCTGTTAACTCACCTAACATTGAAAAGATTGAAGTTTCAAGAAAAGGTAAAGTTAGACGTGCAAGACTATTCTATCTTCGTGACAGAGTTGGTAAAGCAGCAAAAGTTAAGGAAAGAATCTAATTTCCTTATAATACGAAAAGGGGCATTTCGGTGTCCCCTTTTTTGTCTTTAAAAATTAACATTTTATTCATTGTAACTTGAATATAAATGTAGTATAATCATTTTATATAGTATGTCAGGAGGAAGAAAAAATGAGTGAACAAGAAGGAAAGAACGAAAACGTAACAAAAACAACTGCTAAGGAAGATAAAAAGACAAGCCTTGCAAGAGAAATTTGGGAATGGGTATATACACTTGCTATCGCAATAGTAATTGCTATGCTTATCAAAGGCTTTATATTTGACATTGTACGTGTAGACGGTTCAAGTATGTTCCCTACACTTGTAGATAACGACAGACTTATAGTTACAAAACTCGGCTACACTCCGAAACAAGGTGATATTATCATTCTTGACAGTGAATACAAAAACCGTGAAGAATACTTTGACAGATTGGCTGAATCAAAAGACAAAGAAGAACTTTCTTCATTTGAAAAATTCTTTGCACAAGGCAGTATGCCTTCAAATCTTAAGAAAAAGTATTATGTTAAGAGAATAATCGCCATGCCGGGTCAAACAATAGACTTGGTTGACGGTAAAGTATATGTTGACGGTGAAATGCTTGACGAGCCTTATTATGACGGTTTGACAACTTCAATAGATCCTACCGTTGAATATCCTATCACCGTGGACGATGACTGTGTATTTGTTATGGGTGACAACAGAACCCGCAGTAAGGACAGCCGTTCATCAGAACTAGGTCAAGTTCCTTTCAAAGCGATTTTAGGTAAGTCACAAGTCAGAATATGGCCTTTATCGGATATAGGTCTTACTAAATAATTAACGAGGTACTTATGCAGAATTTACAATGGTATCCCGGTCATATGGCGAAAACACGCCGTTTGATTGAGGCAAATCTTAAATTAATTGACGTTGTTGTTGAAATATTGGACGCACGTATTCCCTTTTCGGGACGTAATCCGCATTTTGACGATATTATAAAAAACAAACCAAGACTGCTTGTTTTAAACAAAGCCGACCTTGCAGACAAAAACAGAACAAAACTGTGGATTGATTGGTATGCAGAGCAAGGTCTTAAGGTTATTCCGATAAGCTGTACGACAGGTATGGGCATTAATACGGTGCTTGCAGAGGCTCGCGCACTTATACAGGATAAAATTGACCGTGAAAGAGAAAGAGGCCGAAACCGAACTTTAAAAATAATGATGGTCGGTATTCCGAATGTAGGAAAATCAAGTCTTATAAACCGTCTTATCGGTAAGGCAAGCACAAAAACAGGCGACAAACCGGGTGTTACACGCGGTAAGCAGTGGCTTAGAATTAAAGGTGACGCGGAACTTCTTGATACTCCCGGTATTCTTCCGCCGAAATTCGAGGACCAAACAGTTGCCGTAAAACTTGCTTACACAGGCGCTATAAAAGACGAAATAATGAACACGGAACTTCTTGCCTATTCCCTATGCGATTATCTACGTGACAATTATCCGAACGAACTTTGTACACGATACAAACTTGATACTGTCGAGGGGCTTAAGGGATATGAAGTGTTGGAGAAAATCGGTAAAAAACGCGGCTTTGTTATTTCAGGCGGTGAAATTGATATGGAACGTGCCGCCAATATGGTACTTGACGAACTGCGCGGTGCAAAAATCGGTCACATAACCCTTGAAACTCCGTCACAATTAAATGAACAGGAATAAACGAAAAAGAGGAACGCATCAAAAACGTTCCTCTTAATATTTGTTTTCAAAAGAAAAACGCCCTTTTTCTTAAAGGACGCTTAATTTTCAAGCTACATTATTTAATGATAAACTTATCAAGTTCTTCCATAAACTTATCGCAGTCATCAGAATGTACTTCAACCTTAATAGGCTTAGACAAATCCAAGCTGAAGATACCCATGATAGATTTTGCATCAACGACATATCTACCTGATGTCAAGTCTACATCGAAGTCATACTTACTTACGATATTCACGAAATCTTTTACGTCATTAATAGAGCTTAGTAATAAATCAAATGTTTTCATAATTTTATTCCTCCTTATTTCATGCGTGAAGCCTATTTGTAATATGTAATCTCTTACATTACCTATAATACAATTTTTTTCTGAAAAAGTCAATAGCTATTGCGTTTAAAAAAAAAATTTTATATAATAATACTAATGTCGTTAAGTTTTTTTTAACGATATTGTCAAAAGATATACTTGAAAGGTTGAAAAGATGAAAAAAGCAGCATTTTATACACTTGGTTGCAAGGTTAATCAATATGAAACAGAGGCTATGGCGGAATTATTTGCCGATAGCGGCTATGAAATAAAAGAATTTACCGAAGTTGCGGACGTGTATGTTATAAACACCTGTTCCGTAACAAATATGGGTGACAGAAAATCACGTCAAATTATTCGTCGTGCAAAAAAACTTAATCCGAATGCAGTTATAGCCGTTACAGGCTGTTATGCTCAAACCGCGCCTGACGAAGTTCTTGCCATTGAAGGTGTTAATCTTGTACTCGGCACAAAAGACAGAAAGAACATTGTTACGCTTGTTGAAGAACTTAACACCGAATCAAACATTAATCACGTTTCGGATATAATGAGTAACCACGAATTTGAAGAACTTCAAATAAAGCAATATTCAAACAGAACCCGTGCATTTATTAAAATTCAAGAGGGCTGCAATCAGTTTTGTTCTTACTGCATTATCCCCTATGCCAGAGGTCCTGTTCGCAGCAGAGCAAAAGATGATGTTGTAAGAGAAATCAAGGAGCTTGCACACAACGGCTTTAAAGAGATTATCCTTGTCGGTATTCATGTTGCGTCATACGGTGTCGATCTCGGTGACACAACGCTTGAAAGTTTAATTATGGACGTTGACAAGATTGACGGCGTTGAGCGTATACGTCTTTCTTCCATTGAGCCGATGACTTTAAATCAGGAATTTATAGACAGCATTAAGGATTCAAAAAAGCTGTGCCACCACTTCCATATATCGCTCCAATCCGGTTGTGACGAAACATTAAAACGTATGAACAGAAAGTATACAACAGCTCAATTTAAAGGCATTGTGGACGGTTTAAGAGAGGTATTTGACGATGTTGCAATCACTACCGATATAATGGTCGGTTTTCCTGATGAAAGTGATGAAGAATTTAATAAAACAGTTGAATTTGTACGCAATATAAAATTTGCCGATGCCCATGTTTTCCAATATTCGCAACGTCGCGGAACACCTGCCGCAAAACGTCCAAACCAAATTTCACCTGACGTAAAAGAAAAGCGAAGTAAAATAATAATCGCCGAAACACAGAAAACGCGTGATGAATTTATAAATCGTTTTATAGGCAAAACAATGCGTGTACTTTTTGAACAACCTGCAAAAGACGGACTTTTTGAGGGTAAAACAGATAATTACATTACAGTCCACGCACCGTCCGATATAGATTTAAACGACCAATTCAGAAATGTTCTTCTTGAAAGAAACGAAAACGGAATTGTTATCGGAAAAATAGTTGAATAGTAAAAGGCTGATGATTTTTGTCATCAGCCTTTATTTTATATCTCTGCAAATTCAAATACAACAGTTGAAAAATCTTTCATTTCATAATTTGCTCTGATACCGTGATACATCAGGAAATCACCACTGTAAACTTTACCTGTAAATGTATTTCTGTATTGCTTATTCGTATCAAGTCCCTGTAATTTAACTTTCTCACTCTTTGTTTGTGCAACCGCAAGCACTTTGCAAGCCATAACAAATATATGCTTTTTATCCTTTGAAATCACTTCCCAACTGCAATAATTCGTTTCATACGGATTTATCAATCTGTACAAGTCACCGTTACACATAAGGTCTTGTATTCTCTTTTCAAATTCAATCTGTGCTTTGATTTCTTCAAATTCTTCATCGGACATCTTTGTAACGTCAAGCTCATATCCGAATGTTCCGCAATATGCAACATCTGCCCTTGTTTTTAAAGACGTATCACGTCCACATTGATGATTTGGCGACGCGGTTACATGAGAAGATATGCTGTAAACAGGATAACACATTGAAGTCGAATACTGCATTTTAAGTCTTGCTATTGCGTCCGAATTGTCACTCGTCCATATTTGCGGCATATATGCAAGCACTCCCGCGTCAAATCTTCCGCCGCCGGCACTGCAGCCCTCAAATAAAATATTAGGGAATTTTTCGGTTATTGCGGACATTATTTTATAGTAACCAAGCGTGTATTCGTGGTTATATCCCAATCTCGGCATATCTGTAAGCTGTCTGTTCATATCCCACTTCACATACTCAATATTTGCATTTGCAAGTATATCGCTCACCGCATTTATAACATATTCGCAAACCTCATCTCTGCTCAAATCAAGCACCATTTGATTTCTTGACTGAACTCCTTCTCTTTCGTCAATATGAATTGCCCAATCCGGATGTTCTCTGTACAAATCCGAATCTGGACTTATCATTTCAGGTTCAAACCACAATCCGAATTTCATACCGATTTTATTTATTTTTTCCGCCAATCCGTCTATACCCGATGGTAATTTATCATAATTAACTTTCCAATCGCCCAAACTGCACGTATCGTTATTCCTCTTTCCGAACCAACCGTCGTCAAGCACGAACAGCTCAATACCCGCCTTATGAGCCTTTTCAGCCATTTGAAGTAACTTTTCTTCGGTAAAATCAAAGTATGTACCCTCCCAATTATTTATAAGGATAGGACGTTTTTTGTTTACCCATTTACTTCTCATCAAATTATTTCTGAAAACGTCGTGATACTCTCTTGTCATAGCACCGATACCGCTGTCGGAATAACAAATTATCGACTGCGGTGTACAAAAGCTTTCGTTCGGTTTTAAAATCCATTCAAACTGATGCGGATTAATTCCCTGTTGTACTCTTAAATTGCCGAATTGGTCTATTTTTGCGACTGTGGAATGATTACCGCTGTATACAAGCGAAAATCCGTAAACTTCGCCATGTGTTTCGTCCGTGCCGACCGAAGTAATCATTGAAAACGGATTTAACTGATGTCCGCTTCCGCCTCTTGCATTTTCAACTTCAGCTTTCATTCCCATTTCAAGCTTTGTTCTGTGCATTGCTCTCTCACGTCCCCACGAACCTGCAAAATGTATCATTTCATAGTCGTCCATAGGTAAATCAATACTTGCCGAATACGCACTCAAAAGCTTAATATCGCTGTCTGATTTATTTATAATTACAGTATGTCTGGCGATTATATTGTACTCGTCAAATACCGTATAATACAAATGCACTTCCAAGTCGATAATTTCATCATATAATACAACTTCAAGCGTATCAGCTTTTTTATTCTTATTGAAAAGACAAGGCATACCGTCGGTTTGAACCGCACATTCGTTATGAATTATATAGTCTTTTACTGCCAGTCTTGAAACTGCATTTCCAAATTTATTTACAACCTGATATGCCGGATTTCTCAAGTCAGAATAGCCGTAAGACGGATATTCCTGCGGATAATTGTCAAGACAAAATCTGTTTGAAACAAACCCCCACTTTTCTTCCCATTCTTCTTTCATTTGCGAATAATCAATATCCGCTATCTTTTTTCCGAAATGAAAATTCAAAAGGTCTCCGTCCTCGTTTTCAAACATTATATAACTTATATCTCTGCCGATAAGGTGCGTTGTTTTTCCGTTTCTGACAATCATTTTTATATCCTCCTATGTTTTTTGTGATATTATAATATCACTTTATTTACGAAAACAGAATATCAAAGTGTTGACAGTATGTGTCTAAATGTGATATTCTACAAATAGGAGTTGAGTAAAATGAATTGTTTTATAAATACATATTACGCATATACACAGTTTATTCCTACCGATATTTATCCCGTACAATACGGCGAAGAACAATGCAATAGAAATCATTCGTTCGGACCATGTGTACGAAATAACTATCTGTTGCATTATGTTTACAGCGGTAAAGGTATTTTTCAAACAGAAAATAACACATATCATCTTCATAAAGGGCAGATGTTCCTTATATCGCCAAATCAGCTTACATATTATAAAGCCGATGACAGCGACCCTTGGTTGTATCGATGGATTGAATTTAACGGAAGTATGTCGCAGTCAATTTTAAAATCTGTCAGTCTTAATGAAAGCACACCGATTTATACCGATGATGAGAATAATTCGGTCGGCAATGCACTCTGTAATATTATTTCGTCCGGAGAAATGTGTTTTGAATTGCTCATGCAAAAATTTTGGAATTTCATTTACTGCCTTACAGACGGCGAACAAATTAATACCGTCAGCAATGCCGAAGAATATATTCAAAAAGCAGAAACATTTATAAAAACAAATGTTCATAAAAAAATATCCGTTTCGGATGTCGCAAAATATATCGGAATTGACAGAAGTTATCTGACAAGACTTTTTAATGAATATAAAAAAACAAGTCCGCAAAACTATATTATTTCACTTAAAATGAATACCGCGGCATTGTATTTAAAAAACACAAACGCGTCCGTGACCGAAACTGCCCAAAGTGTGGGCTACTATGATACTCATATCTTTAACAAAACTTTCAAAAAACAATTCGGTGTTCCCCCTACCACCTGGCGTCAAAAACAAATTTGGTAACAATCTATTATTGGGAAATAAAAAAATCGGAATGGAGCGTAGTCCGCTTTGAACCATTTGTGCCACAGGCACTTTCTCGCAAAAAGGTGACAGCGACTGTGAGCCATCGTGAGTGCGTTTACATGCGAACAGGTGAACCGAGCGGGCGTTTTTGCGACCAAGGAGGAATGACGCAGTGTTATGACTGATTTTTCTGCATAGAAAAATCGGAATGGAGCGTAGTCCATTCCGACGTGGCTCGGCGTGACGATTTTACTGTCGCCCATCACCTCGCCTATAATCTTTCAATATTCAAGAAAAAAATTTATAAATCTTTTTCTGTAAATATTTTAACATATCCCTAAAGATTTGTCAATACTTTTTGCAAATTTATTCGACACAATCAGAAATTATGACCATTCCATCCCCAATCAGTAATTGGATGATAGGTTACATAAACTGCATTACCGGGAATACCAAGTTCCCTTTCGTATATCTCACAAATCTGCGCTGTCATCTTATCATAGTCTGATGCCGATGCGTTGCCAAACAAGCTGACAGAAACATATGCGCCTTTATCAAGTTTATTGCCCGCCAGCCATAAGTCATAGTTATCTTCAATTCCAACCATTAAATAAGTTTCGGTTTTATGAAGCGTTGTAATAGTTTTTCCAAGCTCAGACTTAATTTTTTCTTTCTGTTTCTTTGTTACCGATACTGTAAGTTTTGAATCAATAAATGGCATTGATTATTCTCCCTTCTTTCTTAGTATAATGCTGACTGATTTATCAAAATCTATCTCATGCGGCTCTTTCTCAGTATCTCTGTGACCTATCGCAACAGCGATTGCAAACTCGTAATTATCCGGAAATTGCAATGCTTTTGCGAAATAATCATTTTTCTCTCCTCGCATAGCATCATCAATAATACCGATTATTAAGCTTCCAAGTCCCATTGACTGTGCTGCGAGTGCAATGTTCTGGGCTGCTATTCCTGCATCAAGCTTACTCCACTTAAAATCCTTATCAGCGCTTAATATCAATACAGTCGGTGCGCTGTAATAAAAATTATTCGGGAAACCATCAATCGTTTGCTTTATGGTATTATCCATCGATTTTCCTATATATTTGAGCTTGCATTCCTTATCTATCTCTAAAAGTACAGGGTTATCTCCGCTAACGACTGAAAAATGCACTTCCTGCATATTCCTTGCGGTTGGAGCCTGTAATCCCGCCGTTATCAAAGTCTTAATCTCAGTGTCTGTCAGTTTTTTAGCTGTATATGCTCTTATAGAACTTCTTTGCGCAATCGCTTTTAATACTTCATTCATTGATTATTCCCCTTCCGTATTATATACTTCATTAAAAAATCCAGAATCGGACGGTGTTATTCCTGCCGCGTCAAGATGGGATGTATCTCCAAGCTTTTTGCATCTGAATGCCACCTTCCCTTTTTCTCTTTCCTCAGTTGCTACAACCGTTACTGATGTCGGAGCCACAAAGAAATTCTGCCATATTGCAGGCGCGGATATTCCAAACAGGTGCGATAAAATTACAAATTGTACTCCTAAATGGCAGAAGAACACTATTGTCTTATCATTTCCCTGCTCTGTGGTGTAAATCCCTTTATCTCTCGTATATCCGTATTCAGCTAAAATCTCGTCAATTCCGTTGCACACTCGCGCATATGCTTCAGAAACATTACCCGTCTTCATAATATCGCTTTTATGCCAACTATCTTTGTCATATAGTTCCGGCTGTTCCGTCCAATATGAAGGCATTAAGTCCCACGGTATTCTCTCTACGCCCGTTTGAGGGTCAATAATTTTTACAAAAAATTCACGCAGCCAATCCTTAGTTTCGGCTGTTCGGTTCATCAGCTTCAACGATAAGCTTACCGTATCCTGCGCTCTGCCTAACGGTGAACAATAAATTTTATCTATATCCCATTTTGCCACACGCTTTGACAGTGCTTCGGCTTCTTTCCAGCCCCGTTCTGTCAATGTATCATTTACATAGTCAGGATCGCCGTGCCGTATAAATATCAGTTTCAATGTATCCTACCCCTCTAATTCAATCTTTTCTATGGAATATCCATTATCATTTACATTCATGATTGCCATTGTAAGCGGAAGACTAAAGCGTTTTCTTCCGCAGCCTCCGGGATTTAGCCAAAGCTGTCCGTTTATGTTTTCCTCGTAATATTTGTGTGAATGCCCAAAAATTATTATATCCGCTTTTACATCCTGCGGTATATCTTTTCTGTTATGTGTAAGGAAGAATTTTAATCCGCACAATTCAAAATTAAGACTTACAGGCAAGTTTTCTGCCCATTCCTTATCGTTATTGCCTCGCACAACAAACAACGGTGCGTTATGTTTCATTGCAGATTTTATTTCATCTAATATATCCTGAGAATTAATATCTCCGCCATGTATTACCGCATCGCTTCCTTTGATTATTTCTATAACCTCCGGACGCAGCACGTTATGCGTGTCTGATAAAACTGCTATTTTCATTATATATTCATTCCTGAGATTCCACCATTATTCATCCCTTGCTTCAGTTCCATTGATAAGTCCTGAATACACTTTATTCCGTTTGATACCCATTTCACGGCTCCGTCCAGCTTTTTGCCCTTGAATCCGCTTTCCTTCATAATCTGATACAGTTCTTCCTCTGTTACAGATAAATCAATTAGGCCTATTGCTTCCGGCTCTGCTGATAATATATCAGTAATGTGGTCATAGTATGAGCCTTCTGTTCCGAATGTTGTACAATATTCCGCAGGATTTTGACAAGCTCTCTCAATCGTTTCCTCTGTATCCTGATAGAATAGACTTCTGCCATTGTCATACAGCGGATAGAATGATTCCTGTCTTGTTTTCGAATTTATCTTTATCGCAAAATTACTCAAATGCCTGTCATTCTGCAATGTAAGAAAGTCAAGGAATATCATCTTGTAAAAGTCATTTTTGAATGCAGGGCGCTTGTTCAACAGATTCGTAAGTTCATTGGCACTGCGTTTTTCGTCTGTTTCAAATAATCTTCTGAAATGGATTATTTGTTCTGCTGCAAAGTCATATTCAAATTCTGAAAATACCGTGTTTTCATCTGTCTGAACAGCTTTGCAGCACGGAACACCAAGCCTTTTTGCCAATTTATATACAGCGACCTCGCTTTCCACGTCTGTGGATAGCGGATGCAGTCTGTTCTTGTAAATACCGTATTTATTGTTATATACGCCATATCTCTTTACATTACAGCCATCCGGTGTGTTTATACTGTCGCCTACCATATCGATTTTCTTTATAAACACACTTTCAAACACATCTGTAACCGCATCAGCAAACGAATCATAAGCATTATCGGACACCCATAGCAAATCTCTTGCGTTAATCGCTTTCGTTATTTCTGCTATTCTAAATGTATTGTAGGTATTTAAACCGTATTGAAATAATATATATTCAATATCTCGTCTTTGGCTGCTGACAATTCTATCGTCAAGAAACGCTTTAAACTGTTCCCGTGACCAATGGGTAATCAAGCTATCGGGATTTGTAAACAATGCGCCTTGTTCTGTTAAAAAGTCAACGCTATAATCAGAATTGATTTCTGCTATGACATCATTTTTCCATTTCAAGTATTTCACTTTGCCCACCTCGCAGTCGGTCTTGGCATTTACATCCATTATGTTCCTTAGTATATCACACTTTCATGCAAATTACAACCCGCGCTCCCCCGTTATTCCCTAAGATACCTCACAATTATCCGCTTAAAGAATTCCAATACAATCACTCTGTGCATATGTTCATTGAAATCAGGATAAATCTTCGGCTTTTGCGCTTTATATTGCAGTACGCTATAAAAGTATTCCCCAAACAGCTCTCTTGTCGGCTCTCCCCTGTTTTTTACTTCGGGAATATACCTGTTGATTTCATATCTTATATCATCCGGTTCAAGTTTTTGCGCTATTACATCATAGAGCATCTGCCCTATGTTTTCAGCTATGTACTTTGTTTTATCCTTGTTTGTATCTATTCTCGGAAGAAGTATATTTATATGACTGCCTGTAAATTGAATTTCAGCTTCTCGGTTATGGCTCTCTGCATCTGCTTCCGCTATATTAACCGTATGTTCGGCTTCTATACAACTCATCAGCCCGCATTTCTCCTCACATTCGTACAAAACCGTCTCAAATTCGGCTTTTGTTATCTGCTCTGTCATATCCTCATTAGCCTCTGCGAAGCCTTTGCAATTGTCCACAAACTCCTCCAAAGCCTCTATCACTTCATCTCCGGTATCGCATATAGACAGATATGAGGATAACAGCGTCAAATAATCGTTTCCTTCCGCATTTTCTACGGATTTTTTGAGCCTGATGCACTGCTCATCATTATTACCTAAAGCCATTTCACGGCAGAATTCTCTGATTAAATCCAACAGTTTCAGCAGTGATGTTTCTTTTATAATCTTGTCTACCAGCATGTTTACCTCCTTTCAACACAAAAAACGATTATCTGTATAGCTGCCTATCAGATAATCGCCTAATTGTTTTTGTTATATTAACTTTTATTTATTATCACATAATTGTTCCTTATTTCCAACCCGGCAATACATTGCGACTGTGAATTTCTTTTGTTTCTTTGCTTTTTTTCTTTTACTCATCGGTCTTTCCTCCTGTTATATAATCAGCTCTCCGGCTGTTTATTTACCTGTTATGTACTGATATTCATGTTTTGGAATGCTTCTCGCTGATTTCACCTTATGTCTGTCTTCCTCGCCGAGAAATCCGAGTTCTATCGCCTGTGTCACTATATCATTGGAGTCATTCAGGAACCCGCTATATTTAAAGCAGATGACATCATCGCAGTCCCTGCCGTATGTAACTAATATCTCATAGTATCCCATATCCTTTTTCAGGCGGCTTTTGTGAGTTCCTTTTCATACGATATTCCGCCTATAAGCCATATGATGATTTTGTCTTGGGATATTACGTCTATCCGCTCTACCACAGCCCTTACCGTTTCATCATCAAACTCTGTCATCTGTTCACTCATATGGTCTATCGCCTCAAATATCTGTTTCAGCCTTGCCTGCTCCGCTCCTTTCATCTGAATTTCCATTGTATGCTTCTTATTTTCCTCTCTCAATACCTTTGATTCCTGCATAATTTCCGCACATATCTCGTCAAGCTCGTCCGTTGTAATCTCGCCTGCCAAGTTCTTATATAACGCATCACGCATTCTTTCATTAAGCTTGTCTATCTTATTATTATTTTCCTCTATACTGAAAGGCTCATTTGTCTTGTAGAGTAATGCTGCAATATTGCATTTCACTATATCTCTTATTGAATTCTTACTTGCATATACTGCGTTTATCGCTTCAATTACCACGCTTTTAATCACATCGTCATCTATGCTAGGAGAGGTGTGGCAGTATTTCTTTCCGTATTCGAGTCTGCTGACGCATCTCCATACATATTTTTTATTCTTTCGTCTGTCTATCCATATAGTACGGCGGTATTTGCTTCCGCATTCTCCGCATACTACAAGGTTATTCAAAGCGGATTTACCGCTGTATTTGCTAAAGTCATTTTTCTTTTCATTTTTCCTTATACAATTCCTGCGTTTCAATTCTATCTGAACAGCGTCGTACTGCTCTCTGCTTATAATCGGAACGTGGTGATTCCTTATGTAATACTGAGGCAATTCGCCCGTATTAACCTTTTTATGCTTAGTGGTTACGTCTGATGTAAAGGTTTTCTGTGTAAGAACATCACCCGTATACTTTTCATTTGTAAGTATACGTTTTATTCCCTCTTTGCTCCATCTCGGCAATCCTGACGGTGTCAGGTGTCCGTCTTCCTCAAGTTTATCTGCAATCTGACTGAGTGTATATCCTTCAAGGAAGCTGTCGAACATTATTTTCACTGCTACGGTCTGTTCCATATTAACTGTGATATTTCCGTTCTCGTCCTGCTTATATCCGTATACTCTGTTAAAGTTAAACCCTACCCTGCCTGCCTTATAGCCGAACCTCTTGCCGAGCTTTATATTCTCGCTCATTGATTCGCTTTTTGCCTGTGCGAATATACTGTGCAGAGCAAGGAGCATTTCACTTGTCAGTGTAAGCGTGTTCAGATTTTCTTTCTCGAATATAATTCCTATGCCTTTATCTCTTAATGACCTTGCATATTCGAGCGTTACAGTTGTGTTTCGTGAGAATCGGGAAACTGATTTTGTAATGATAAGGTCAATCTTACCCTTATCGCACATCTCCATCATATGGTTAAATTCATCACGTTTCTTTGTGGATACGCCGCTTATTCCCTCATCGGCAAATACCTCCACGAGCGTCCATTCCGGCGCGGCGTTGATTTTATCCGTATAATAATCAATCTGTGTACGGTAGCTTGTTAATTGTTCCTCGCTGTCCGTGCTGACACGGCAGTATGCCGCAACTCTCATTTTCTTGAATTCCTGCTTCGGCACCATTGCGTTCTTCGTGGCAGGAATTACCTCAACCCAACTGTCCTTTTTCATATTACGATGTTCCTTTCTATATCAGTTTCCCATTCCTTAGTTCTATTTGAACCCTTCCACCATCGTATATATGTATTTTAGATATTATTTGATTTAACAGCTCCGCTGTTAATTTATCTACCCTTGAATATCCGCACAATACCTTTTGTATTTCTTCGGTTATTGCCGATGTATCGGTTCCTGTGCATCTGTCGAACTTGTATTTTGCAAGCTCGAATATTTGCTTCAGCAGTTCCCCTCTATCCACATCCTCGTCATTCAGTTTACAGTAAAGCTCATTGCTTTTCTGCTCAATCCCTGCTCTGTCTATGACCTGAGAATTTGATTCAGGCTCGGCAAGTTTGGTATTATCAATCAGTTCATTGATTCGGCTTAGTATTATCTCGTGCAGGACGCTTTCTCTGATTGACGATGCTCCGCATTGGTCATTGGCACAATCAATTATGACATAGGCATTTGCATATCTGCCAGGCTTATTTCTATGTATTCTGCTTCCGCATTTACCGCATACTGTATTTTGACGCACAAATTTATCCATACTTGCTTTCTCATCATCTATATCCAACTGCTTTTTAGATTTAAGCTCGTTAGCCTGTTTGAATAATTCTGCCGGTATAATCTGAGGGTAATCATCTTTTCCGCAATATCTTTCGTTTTCAATCATCCTTTTTATCATATTTTTATTCCAATCCGGCTTGCCTTCACGGTATTCAATTCCGGTCATTGTAAATCTGTCGGCAATGCTTTTGAATGATTTTCCCGATATGTATAGCTCAAAAGCTGATTTCACCAAGCGTTCCTCCTGCGGAATGACCGCAAGAGCGCCGTATGTTATCTCATACCCGAATGGTACATACCTTGTTCCCAATTTACAGCACCTCCTCAATTCTGATGTCAAGTTCCATGTTATTTATGAGCTTGAATGTAAGCGTATCGCTGTCTGCGTATATTTTCTGCACCACACGCCTGAACTGTTCCTTGTTAAATTCAGCTATGGCTCCTGTGATTTCAAATTCTTTAAGCAATTTTCTTGTATTGTCTATTACCTTGTCAAACTCATTTTTCTGCTGAAATTTCTTTTTCTGTTTCCTCAGTTTTATAATCTGCTCGTTAAGCCTGTTGATTTCCTCCATATATGAAACAGGCTCTATCAACCCCTTAGCTTTCAGCCTGTTGATTGACAGAACCTGTTCTGTTGTCTGTGCTATTTGAATATTTACATCTTTGATTAAATTCTTTTCTGTCGAACTCGTCCGTATCGTCTCTATCTGTGACAACATCGGATGCAGAATATATTCCTGATTCTCCTTTAATCTGTTATACATTAGTATATATGCTTTTCTTATACAAGCATCGTCTATCGGCTTTGATGCACATTTATCTATCCCAAAGTCATGTTGCCTGCATACCCATGCATATTTACCGTTTACACGGTCTTTTTTTCTGTATATGCTTCCGCATTCTCTGCATATTATCATATGTGAGAATGAATGTGTCTGCGTTTTTTTACCTGAATAGTATAAACTTCCTCGTTTACTAAGTAACCTCTCCGCTTTATCAAATTCCTCTCTTGATACTATCGGGACATTTGCGTTATATTTATAATACTTGTCCTTTTTCCCTCTGTTTTTCTTAGCTTTATATGGGAAACCATCCCTATATGATTTTTGCAGCAAAGCGTCACCTTTATATCGGACATTGGATAGAATATAGCTTATATCTTTTATCCTCCAAGTTACACCGCCGAATTTAGTCGGTACTCCTGCCTGATTCAGCTCATCTGCTATTTTATATATACTTTTCCCCTCTATATATGCTCTAAATATTACACGTACAACCTGTGCCTGTTCCTCATTTATTTTGAACTCATCGTTTTCTATGTAATATCCGTATGGAGCATTGACCTGCTTATATGTTCCGAGCTTCATCCGTGCCGAACAGCTCATTCGCATATTCTGTGCTACTGATATTGATTCTTCCTGTGCTATTGCCGCATACACGCATATGGCGGTAAAATCGCTCGGTCTGCCCGAATCAAGCTGCTGTTCCTCAAAGTATACCGTTACGCCAAGCTCCTTCAGTTCCTTTACCACTTCTACGCATTCGCTTATGTTTCTTGCAAATCTGGACACCGCTTTGGTGAGTATCTTATCAATCTTGCCGTCTCTGCAATCATCAAGCATGCGGTTAAATTCGTTACGTTTATCTTTTCTTGTGCCTGTCAGTCCCTCGTCTGCATATATATCCACGTATTCCCATTCCGGATTTTCATTTATCAATCTGGTGTAGTGCTGAACTTGTCCGAAGAATGAGTATTGCTGTTCGTCTGATTTCGAGCTTACCCTCGCATACGCACATACGCGAAGCTTTGGCTTTTCCCGCTGTACTGCCTGATTGCCCTGTATTACGATTACTTCAGCCATACTATTCTCTCCTTTCCGTCTTTTCAAGTATACACTACCACAATTACAGCTCTATATCCAGACCAAACACCAACAAAAGATACCTGATTTATAAGTGCATAACGCACAATTTCTTTTCTATATCCAGATTTATGTTATCCGCCAAAGTCCTGAACTCATTTTCGTCAATCAAATTTAACGATAAAAGCTTTTTAAGCATTGATTTTGCCACTGATTTTTCATATTTCCCTATATTGTTCATTTTTATATGTCCTCTTTCTAAAACCAAACCACAGGCGAAACGGAAATCCCGCTGCGCCTGCGTTTTGATTATTTCTTTCAATTATATTTTCTAATCAGTATTATTCCTGTCCCCTGACTTACGGGCATTGTAACGAACTGCTCCGGCTTAGAGCATCACAGGGATTCCACCTCTCCGACATCCGTCCGAGCCGTATTCTGGAACTTAATCTCGACTATACGGGAGTATCATTATATGCAATAACCATCTTGGCTTTGCAGGATGCCGCTCCTGCATTGCTGCTAAATGGACACACGCTCGTACCTTATATTCGGCAGTCCGTTTTATGGAGGCTTTCCCTCCACAGGCAGTCTTGGCGCACTTGCAGCATAGCTCCGGTTATCGCTAACGTATTCGTTATTGGGTATTTAGTTGTCAAAGAACAGTGAGAGGCTATATTTCCCCCTCACTTTAATATATAGGGACTTTTTTGATACTTTGACAACTATTTTTTACCAATTTTATAAAACTTTTTTTAATCTGCCCAATAACTTATGTTTTTTCTTATTCACTGCATTTTGTGAAATGCCGAGTATTGATGCGGTTTCACGCTCTGATTTGGTCTGTGAATACAATAAATCTATGAGCAATAATTCTTCTGCGGAAAATTTATCGAGTGCGCCTCGTAATTTTTCAAGCATGATGTTATGTACCGTTTCTTCTTCGACATTTATTTGAGTATCAGCAATAAAGCTTTCTCCTGACATTCCGTCTGCTCCCAATGCGTCAAGAGATAATATAACAGCTTCCTGCTTCTGCTTTTTCAAATAATCATGCCTGTTCTGTTCCCTTCTGTATTCATAATATTGTTCCTTGCTTACTTCATAAAGATATCCGTTCATTTTCCAATAATATTTCTTTGACATAATGATGCCCTCCAATTCAATTTTGTTTAGATTTTCAAATTGAATTGCATCATTACGGATATCTGATATATATCAGATGCCAATGTTCTGTCCAAAAACTTACTAAATCACAAAAAACAAAAGGATTATGCCCTTTATCGGCAATTCCCCAAGTTTTTGATATGATTTCACAGTAATATCGGCTTTCCTCCGCATTACAAGAAAATTTGCAGTCGGGATTAAAAAAATTTTGTTTGCTTTGTTCCTCTGATGTATAAAAATAAAAAAGTGACATATTATGTGTCAATAAGTCGCATAATATATCACTTTTAGCTTGATTTTCTGTTAAGTTGGCATTTTTCGCACTAAAGGGTAAATGAGCTGAATATGTTAAAACTCTTTTTTAGCACACTCAGCTCATCTCTGATATTTATTAAATTGTATCCGGCTCGTACTTTTAAAGCACACAGTCCAAATCGTTTAGAAAAGTATATTTTCTCATCCATTGCTTCTAAATACCATAGCATTCTATGGATTTTACATCTGTATCTCTCAATGATTTCTCAGGTCAAAAAATACTATTGTTTTGCGCTCAATGCTGCGCCTATAATTCCTGCGTCATTAAACAACGTCGCAGCTTCTATTTTTGTTTTCTCTCGATATTTGTTATAATCCCCTGCGTAAACATATTTTCTGAGTGGATTGAGCAAATAATCGCCTTCTTTGGATATTCCGCCGCCAATCAGGATTTTACTCGGTTGAAATATGTTTAATATGGAGATTAGTCCGTAACTTACATATCGGATATACTGCTCTACTACTGTCTTTGCAGTCTTATCGCCCATTTTTGCACAATCGAATGCTATTCTTCCTGAAACCTCGCCGTTCTCTTGTATCCATTTGTGCATCATAGAACTGCTGTCAGACTGCATTGCTCTGTTCGTCTGCCGTATAAGTGCCGTAACAGACGCATATGCTTCCCAGCAGCCTTTATTCCCGCAGGAGCAAATCTCATCTCCATCGGCATTTATAACTATATGTCCAAGCTCGCCGCCTGCACAGTTAAATCCACGATATGGCTTGCCGTCTATAATAACTCCGCCGCCCACACCTGTTCCAAGTGTAATCAAAACAAAGCTGTCGGCATTGTCGCCGTTTACCGCATATTCACCTAAAGCCGCCGCATTTGCGTCATTCTCTAAATTTACAGGCTTTCCGAGCTTCTTTTCAAGCATTGCGCCCAACTCCGTATTTTGCATACGGAGATTACAAGCATACGCAACTATTCCGTTTTTATTATCAACCGTTCCCGGACAAGCGATTCCGACAGACTTAATTTCTGATATTTGACGGTCAGCACCATTTACTACATCAATACACAAATTTGCCATATCTTCAACTATTTCATCAATTGGTCTTTGCGCCAACGTCGGAACAGATGCTTTATATATAATCTTTCCCGCTTCATCTACCACACCTGCAGCAATGTTTGTTCCGCCTAAATCTATTCCTATATACATTTTATTTTCACTCCTGTTATAATTTTAATATATCGCTCATCACAGAATACACGGCATTTAACACATCTTTTTAGGGAGGGTGTGTTTGTTTTTACATATGGGGTAACAAGAAAAGTCCGTATATTCTGATATCAATAATATATGATATATTGCTCATCACAGAATACACGGATATTTTAAGTAGTAATAAGAAAGAGAGAGAAGTCTTATTATTTGGTATTCACAAAAGTTACCGTATATCCTGAGATCAACAATATATTTAGTATTTTTACACTCTATTTAACATCATTGTGTAAGAAGCAAAATCATGCATATCATATTTGGGTTCAACACCGTAATACATCAGCTCGTCTCCCCCGTAAACCTCACCTGTTACGGTATCCATATACTTCGCTTCTGCATCAAGACCTTTGAGTTTTATCCGTATATCGTGACTATTTGCAACAGAAAAAATTTTTGCGGAATAGAAGAATACCTCTTTTTTATCCTTTGAAACCATTTCCCATGAACAATAATTCGTTTCATACGGACTTAATATTCTATAAAAATCACCTGTACGCATAAGCGTTCTTAGTTTTTTATCTGTTTCCACCTGCTTTTTTATTTCAGCCAATTCAGTATCACTCATTTTAGTTATGTCAAGCTCATAACCAAATACACCTGCATATGCGGTATCCGCTCTCATTTTAAGTGATGTAATTCTGCCATTCTGATGATTTGGTACAGCTGTAACATGCGCTGATATTGCAGATACAGGATAACCCATTGATGTGGCATATTGAATTTTAAGACGCGCAGCCGCATCTGAATTGTCGCTTGTCCATATCTGCGGCATATATGCAAGAACCCCTGCATCAAATCTACCTCCGCCTCCGCTGCAGCCCTCAAATAAAATATTCGGAAATGCTCCTGTTATAGCGTCCATAATTTTATAAAAGCCGAGCGTATATTTATGATTATATCCCTCATACGGCATATCTGTCATAGGGCGGTTCATATCCCATTTCACATATTCAATATTTGCGCTTTTTAATACATCGCTTACCGCCGTTATTATATAATCGCATACATCATCACGGCTTAAATCAAGTATAAGCTGATTGCGGCTTAATGACGATATTCTATTCGGAACCGAAATCGCCCAATCGGGATGCGCACGATATAAATCAGAATCAGGATTTACCATTTCAGGTTCAAACCACAGTCCGAATTTTAGTCCTATATCATTTATCTTCTTCGCAAGACCGTCAATTCCTGACGGAAGCTTATCATAATTTACCGTCCAATCCCCCAAACCGCTGAAATCATCATTTCTTGTTCCAAACCAACCATCATCAAGAACAAACAATTCAACGCCGGCTTCCTTTGCCCTTTTTGCAATAGACAGCAGTTTATCCTCATCAAAATCAAAATATGTAGCTTCCCAATTATTTATAAGAATCGGTCTGTCCTTATCTGCCCATTTGCTTCTGCAAAGGTTGGTTCGGTATACATCATTAAGTTCTCGTGAAAGACCTCCTATGCCGTTTTCACTGTAGCACATAACACACTGAGGAGTTACAAAACTCTCGCCTTTTTCAAGTGTCCATTTAAACATAAACGGATTTATACCCTGCTGCACGCGTATATTGCCGTATTGGTCACATTCTATCATTGACGAATGATTTCCGCTGTATATAAGTGAAAATCCATACACATTGCCTTTATCCTCGTCAGCATTATGTTCGGATACCATAATAAACGGATTTAGAGTGTGTCCGCTGCCGCCTCTTGCATTTGAAATGTCAATTTTTGCTCCCTGCTGTATTTCACAGCGGCAAAACTCGCGTTCTCTTCCCCATCCGCCTGAAAAATATATCAAATCATAATTTCCCTTAGCAATATCGAGATTGGCGCTGTATGCGCTGTCAATTTCTATTGTACTGTCTGATATATTGTGAATTCGTGTATTTCTTAAAATGACATCGTAATCATCAAAAACAGAATACGATAAAACCACTTCGACGCCCGAAATCTTATCTTCAAGCGTTATTTCAAGAGTCTGCGCCGATTTATTTCCGATAAACAGCGAGGGCATTCCCTCAATTTCAGGAATATAATTTTCTTTTATTGTATAATCTTTATATTTAAGCTGTGAAATACTGTTACCGTCAACATTTTTCACCGTATAAGCAGGATTTCTTAAATCCGTATGCCCGTATGACGGATATTCCTGCTGTGTATTTTCAAGTGTAATGTTGTTTTCATCATATGCCGCCCAATTAACATATTTAGTATTTGTTTTGTCGTAGTCTTTGTCATGAAGCTTTCTCCCATAATGAATGTGAATTAAATTTCCAAAGGAATCCACAGCCATTATGTAGCTTATATTTCTGCCCTGAAGATGAAATGTATTGTTATTTTTGATTATCATACTATTTCAGTTCCTTTCTTCACTAATGATTTTTTTAAATTCGCTATCCGCCGCTTATTACTTCTCTTTAATGTTAATATATCATTCATTATAGAATACACGGATATTTTAAGTATTTAAGTAATAAGAAAAAGAGAGAGAAGTCTTATTATCGGTATTCACATGTGTCGCCGTATATTCTGAGGTCAGCGATATATCATTGTTAATACTATTTTACAAATCCACCATCTGCGCTCACAGCTTCAACAAGCGCATTATACAAATTGCAGTCTATATTCATTGAATTTATACCATTTATAAATTCCAAAGCAGTTTGTGATTTTTTCAGCAGATTATATATTTTTTCTTTTTTATCGGTATCATACTGAGCTCTGAGTAATATATCAAATATATCTTTTTTATAATCATTATCAATAACCGTTACTCCACCATCAAAGCGAATTACCGTTTCATCATTTATATTATCAACACAAACATAAGTGTTTCCGTCTTTTGTATATGCTTCAAACGGAATTTGATTATTCTTTTCAATTACCGATATACCATCACTCGATGATATTTTCCTGAACACAATTGTATATTTTCTGTTTTTAACCGCAATATTTTCATTGCCATTAGGCTTATTAATAATAAACTTTGGCTTTTCGCTCCATTGCAACTCAAAGATTGTCTTTACACATTCACCATTTTCATAATTCATTGTAACTCCGTCATCCTCATAGAGCAAAAAGCTGTTATCCGCACACGGAAACACCTGTATCGTCATATTTTTAGGATTTCCTATATCACCAACATTCTCTGACATAGGGATTATACCACCCGCCTTTACCAGCACAGGCATTGTGTATATATCTCGATAAATATTATAGCATTGTCCGCCGTTATATCTTCTACCATTAAAGAAATCGAACCATATTCCATCTGGAATATATGTATCGGCACACCCCATTTGTGTAACACCATCAGCCTTTGCTGTCACAGGCGACACTATCATCTCGCTTCCAAAGCAATATTCATTTCGATTATATGTATATGCTTCATCTGAATGATCTGTATAATAAAGCGGCGTCACAAGCGGAATACTGTCCTTGTGTGCTCTGTAATTCATTGTGTACAGGTATGGTATTAACTTATATCTTAACCGAAGAAAATCAATCATAACTGTTTCAGATATCTTATTATAATTCCATGGTTCCTTTGACGCAAAATCATTACATACACTATGAAGCCGCATTATAGGTGAAAATACTCCAAGCTGCACCCAACGCGTAACAAGCTCATCATCACGATATCCAAACATATGACCGCCTATATCATGACTCCACCAACCATAACCGATATTTGAGGCGTTTACCGTAAAATACGGCTGAAAATCAAGCGATTCCCATGTTATAATAGTATCGCCCGAAAAACCAATCGGATAACGATGACTTCCCGCTCCCGCATATCTTGAAAAAATCATGGCACGTTTATTTTGACTGCACATATCTATGTAGTGGAAATGATTAAGCATCCATAACGGGTCTAAAGCAGGAACTTTTGTTGTATTTCCCTGTTGCCAATCCATCCACCAAAATGAAACTCCTTCCTTCTCCATAGGATTTAAGAGTAATTTGAAATAATTTTGCATAAATTTAGGGTCAGCAATGTCAAAGGCTACTGTTTCTCCATTATCCACACCCATAGCTTCAGCAAGCTTCGTGTATCTATCTTCGTGCGCGGCGATACCCTCGGCAGGATGCAAATTGAGAGTCACCTCCATATTCCTGTCATGTAGAAAATCCAGCAATTCCTTATGGTTTGGGAACAGTTCTTTGTTCCACGAAAAGCCCGTCCAACCCGAGCCGTATTTTGGCGCTATATCGGTATAATGCCAATCCATATCAATAACAGCCACCGAAAATGGTATTCCATACCTGTCAAATTCAAGCATTAACTGCTTATATTCCTCCTGAGTATATTTATAATATCTGCTCCACCAATTTCCGAGAGCAAAACGCGGTATCATTGGGGTTCTGCCCGTAAGCGTATAAAATGCCTTTAACGCGCCGATATAATCCTCGCGATATGCAAAAAGATATATATCAATATTATCACCGTCACGCGTGTCAACCCAACCATCCTCTGCAAGAATAAGCGACTTGCTGTCGTCAAGTACCGTCATTGCATCTCTTGACATTATGCCGTCCTCAAGCTCGCATTCTCCGTCTGCGCCGTCCAAAGTACGCGCCGTACCCTTTAAATTACATTGATTATCACAATAATACCAGACATACTGTGAACCGCCGTTAGCACCTGCAAATTTCGCTGAAAGACTGTTTTTTGAAAATTCGCCGCCATGATATGTAAGCTCCATACTCTCGGTACATATTTTTATACTCCCATTTCTTTCTGTTACTGAAAACTCCGGCACTTCAAATTTACGATTTACAACTGTCTGTGTTGCCCTGTCCTCAAATTTTTCGTCATGGCTGTATTCCAATCTCATAAGACGGTCTGTAAGCACAGTAAATCTGTAATTTTCTCCGCTTATAATTGCTTCGCTATTGCTTATGGGCGTAGTTTTATATTGATATTTCTCATTTATTCGCTGCATTTCGATTTCTCCTTTATTGTATAACATAACCATTATTTTTTGAACGCTTACAAGCTTCGTGAACGACAGCGTAAGATTGCTTGTTTCACCATTTATCGTAAAATCAATGTATGCTCTGTCCTTTTTTTCGTTTGTGCCGCTTACTGTCACGCTTGTATTGATTTTGTCATTGATTTTCGCCGCTATTACAAGCTGTGATATGCTTTCGTCATTTCTCGTTTAGTTTATCCTTTAATGACAATTCAAGCTTGCCGACGTTTTCGATAAACCTCTCAAATGCGTGTGTTCCCATAATATAATTTAATATATTTTTTGCGTTCCTTTGTAACTGTCGCGTGTAAGCGTACTGATTTTGCTTTTCGCCGTCCTATTTACTAAGATTAGGCCACCAATCTGTCATAACCATTCCCGTATATCCCCACTCCTCACGGAGAATTACAGTATTAAGTTCATAGTTTACTGCTGTCCAATGTTCATTTATTGGGTTATACGAGGTCATTATCGTTTTTGCATTTCCCTCTTTTACACACATTTCAAACGACTTTAAATATATTTCCCTTAACGCTCTTTCTGAAACAACCGCATTTACATCACGTCTGCTGTATTCCTGCGAATTTGCCGCAAAGTGCTTCACTGTCAAGCTGTTGCCGTGAATATTCATTCCCCTTACAAGCGCCGCGGCAATTTTATCTGTCATATACGGATCCTCCAAAAGATATTCAAAATTTCTGCCATTTTCATAGAGGGATAACAAGAAAAAGTCAGTATATTCTGAGATGTACGATATATTTTGAGATTTATTAAATCATTGAAATTGTTCCCTTATCGTCTTTGATTTCAACAGAGTACCATTTGCCTTTATATATCAGCTTAAAATTCATACCGTTCCACTTTTCAGGCAAATTCGGTCTGCATACAAGCTGTCCGTGTTCCTCGTTTATTCCTGCGAAACCTTTAACTGCTGCTATCCATGCGCCTCCTGCGCTTGCAGGGTGTGTTCCGCCTATGTATATTAAGCCTAACCATTCCTTGCCGCCTTTTGTTAAATCAGTTTTTGCCGACTTCATAAACATCGGATACGCAATTTCGGGATTATTCGTATAACACGCAAGCAGCGAGTACATACACGCCGACAAGGACGAACCGTGTTCCGTTCGGGGTTCGTAATATTTCAAATTGGTTTCCATTATATCTTTTGTGTAGTCGTTTTTGAACATACTAAGCATTGCCACAATGTCCGCCTGCTTTATCACCTGCGTATTTGATGCGACTCCGTATGCTCCGCCCCAATATTCCTTGGGATTTATCAGCCTTGAACGCACTGTTTCAACACTTACATCCTCCAATTTGAAATATCCGTCAAATTGCTCTATTACACCATTTTCATTCGGTTTCTTTATCAGAATATTTTTAGAGGAATCCTGTAACATTTCTTTTAACTTGTTGTCTAACGGATATTTATCTGACAATTCCAACACCGTATCAAATACAAACTTCGCCATGCGGTTCGTATAAGCGTTATTGTTCACTCTTTCATGATACTCGTCAGGACCGACAACATCATGTATTTCATAGAGGCTGCTGTCTGCTTTTCTGATTAACAGCGAACGGTAGAATTTAGCACATTCTATAACCATTTCCATTGCGCCATTATTTAGAATATCATAATCGCCTGACGCATTTATATATTTCATAAGCCCATAGACAATAGCCGCCGAAACATGGTACTGCTTATCCCTGAAATATGTCCTCATAGGACGGTTTGTAAATACGTCGGTTACATTGTAATCAGAACAGCCTTCATATCCGCCCTCCTGACTTTCCCATGCGTAATATGCGCCGTCAAGACCATATTCCTTTGCTTTAATCTTTGCTCCGCTTAACGTATCAATTCTGTATTGTAAAAGCGTTTTTGCGACTTCGGGAGCTGTATGTATATAATAATCTATCATAAACATCTCGGTATCCCAAAAAACTGCCCCCTTATATACCTGTCCTGACAAGCCTCTTGCGGGGATTGATTTTCCTTTCATATTTCTCGGTGCAATACAGTTCAGATGATATATAGAATAATTTAACGAGTATTCCGCTTCATCATCTCCGTCAATATGAATTTCAGATATATCCCATATCTTATCCCATTCTACTTTATGTTCAGCCACTAAATCCGAATAGTTTAATTCGTCAATGCTTCCGCTTGTTCCAAAATCGTCAACCGAGGTTGTTATCTCAGCTATTTTTTCAATGATGTATTCCTTCTCGGCTTTTGCACTGAATTTAATATGTCTGAATATTGATTTATCAGTATTTTGGTTAGTCTGCTCCGCTTGAAAATCTGTCCTTATGTATTCCTTTACAGTTACAGATATATTCTTTTCGCCTGTCATGCCTGTAACATAATCGGCTCCGTCTTTACTGCCTATCTTCATTTTTACAAAGTGCGGACCGTTTATGTCCCATACATCTCCGTCTATGCCTGTTATGATTTCCGCTTCGCAGTCAAAATCGACTGAAAACGTATATTTCATTGCTATATTATGCTGACGTGCGATGCTTGCAAATCTCTCGCAGACCACTGTAATATTTCCGTGTTCGGTCTGCCAATGCGTCACGCGGCTGTGGATACCATATCTAAAATCAAGCTCCTGCTGATGAAATTTAGGCTTCTCATCAGGCAAAGCGTATATTTTTCCGTTTACTTTAATATATGTATACAGCGGATTAGGCGCGTTTACTGACTCACGCCATGAATTGCCCATCTTATCGTAAATGCCTGCCATATTCACGGCGCACATCTGCTTTTTCGTGTACTCCTCAAGCGTTCCGCGTATACCGAAATAGCCGTTTCCCATAAGAAAACGGTTCCCGTTCCACGCGGTATTGTCCTCATTAAATTCACTTTCAGTTAATATAAATTCCATCATAATTACCTCCCGAACATTGTAATAATTTTATACAAGCTACCGATAGATGATACCGAAATTTCAGCTTTACTGTTATTTTCTGCCACACCCATCGCAATGGCATACATTCCTCCTGCCTTTGCTGCTTCAATTCCGGCGTCGGAATCCTCTATTACAACACATTCTGACGGCGCTATACCTAATTTTTTAGCCGCTATAAGAAATACTTCGGGGTCAGGTTTTGATTTTTGAGTATCAAGTCCACAGCTTACTGCATCGAATTTATCCGCCAAATTCGTTTTTTCTAATATAACCGGAGTGTTCTTACTTGCAGAACCGACAGCGGTTCTAATTCCATTGTTTCTAAGATATGTAATAAAGTCAAATACTCCGTCAAGCACTGCTGATTTATCAAGGCTTTCAAGCGATTTTACATACATATCGTTTTTCTTTTCCGCAAGTGCTGTCTTTTCTTCGTCGCTGAACTTTTTGTCTGTTTTTTCAAGCACAACTTCCAACGACGCCATGCGGCTCACTCCACGCTGACGCGCATTGTCTGCCCTTGTAAAGCCGGTTATATTAAGCTCGTCCGCTAACTGTTTCCATGCCGAAAAATGCAGCTCGTCCGTCGTCACCAAAACTCCGTCAAGGTCAAATATTACTGCTTTTATCATACTTATTCTCCTTGTTAATACATATAATTTCACAAAAAATAATTTTTTCTAAAGTTATTTAAGGTATCGGGCGGAATATCATTCCGCCCGATACACCAAATCAAATCATATTTACAAATACTCCTCCCAAGACGGTTCTGTTCTGGAATGAAGCCATTCTTAGAATACTGCTATAATACCAATCAGTCACAGGAACTCTACCCATTGTTTCATTTATAATTACTGTGGAAATGCCGGGCATCTTGGCTGCATCTTATCAAGGCTGTTCCACATAAACACCTTTACTTTTGCATATTCGCCGTCAAATGCTCCTGCAACTTCAATTTCTTCGCCTGACGCAGTTGTATTCACATCTGATATATCCTTAATTGTTGCCTTCACAAGATTTCCGTTTTTCGTATAAGTAGCTACAATAATGTATGCACTTTCATCTGTCCTCTTTATGACCTTAACCTTGTTGTTTGTCTGGTCTGCGCTTACAAGCTCATAATCATCAGTCTGGATTTCCTCCCAGCGTGCATAAAGAGTTGTCAGCCCTGATATATTATCTGCTGTTATCGCGTCTATCTTTTCGCCGCCTGTTTCTGCCGTAAACCAGCCTTTGAAATCATAACCATCTTTTGTAGGCGTTGGTAATGCAGGTGGTAAATCTTCAATCGTGCCGCTTATCTCGCTGCTCTCATCACCGTCTTGCAGAGTAATTGTATATCTTACAGGCTCCCACTGCGCATAAAATGTCACAGAACCTTGAATTGCTGAAATGTTTTTATATGCATCATGCTCCGTTCCATATTTGTACAGCGTGTCATCTCCGTTAACCTTCCAACCCATAAAGTTATATCCTGCACGCTCAGGCTCTTGCGCCGGAATTGCTATCTGCTCTGTTGTTACCTGATCATACGAGGTATTGTCTTCCGGTTTATTTGTAACATTTGTACCGTTAGGCATATATACAACCGTAAATTTACCATTTTCTATCCAGCGCGCATATATTGTCATTTCTGTCTTGTCTTTAAAAGTATCAAGCAGCCTTTCTACCGTATTGAAATAGGTATCTTTTACAACACTGCCTTCGCCATTTGGCTGTGTGTGCCAATTTGCAAAAGTAAAGCCTGCATTCGTTGGCTGTTTGGTCGGGAATTCAATCAAATCTTTAACAGTACCTGTGATAGTTTTTTCGTCCTCCGTAAAGCCTTCGCCGCCTTGCAAATCTAATTTCAGCGTATAGGTTATCGGCGTAATGTTTGCAGTTATCTTAACTGCCTTAGCGGGCATTGTAAAGCTGTACTTGTCCTCTGCTTCGGTAATAGTCTGGCTTTCTCCGCCCTCCGGCGTATATGTAACGCCCGTTAAGTTATAGCCCTTCGGAGGCGTTACCGTAAACTCAACTGGATTTCCCTCTGTTGCAGTATCAGGCACTGTGATTGTACCGCCCAAACCTTCGGGAATTGTTCCCTCCGACACAAACTCTGATGTAATATTGCTTGTCACCTTTTCAGGCTCGGTTATCTTCGCCGTAAATGTAATCGGGTTATATGCAACATTTGTTGAAACAAAACGGAATGTATGCGTAGCCTGCGTTGCCCATTCAGATGTTGTCTTAATTTTTAATGTCGCAATATTAGGCGTACTCTCTGTCGGTTCAATAATAGTATAATCTTCCGGAATTGGCTTCAATTCGTTGTTTACGACCCTATACAGCGTATTTTCCTTTTTCCAAGCTTGCGTATAACCGTTTATGTTAACCACTATATCCTGTTTCTTCGGGGTATCGCTTGCATTTGTCAATGTCGGCTGTATTTGGTCAGTAACGGTCTTGTAGAATTTACTGAACATTGTTGCACCCTTTGTGTTTGCGCGCATATTGTAAATACCTACAGACTGGTTTAAACGCGGTCTGAACTGAATAGTTACCGTGCCGTCATCGGCTGTTACCTTTTCGTCGATAAACTGTATTTTATCTCCGCTCATGCTTTCGCCCTCTGCGAGTTTCTGATTTGCAATAAAGGTCATACTCCTATTCGCTGTGCTGTCATCCTCCAGCTTAAGCGTTATCTTTAGTAGCGTAGCCGGTGAAATGCGAAGCATATTCTCCTCGTCAGCGGCATTCTCCTTTAATGATTCAGGCGCTACTGTAGCTTCCGGATCGGTTCCAACTTTTGTCGTTACATTCATGGCAGTAATCGCTGCACCCTCTGCCGCAAACGCAGGCATTGTTAATGCTCCTGCAAGCGTCAATGCCAAAATTCCCGATAATATTTTTTTCATTTTTTATCCCTCCTCTTGGTTATTATTAAACTCCAGCGATACGCTATCGCCGTTATTTTCTATATTTATTGAATTTCCGAATATCGCCTGCACTGCTGAAAGCGGCATAAACGTTCTGTCGTTCACGATTTCCGCTTTATTTAAATCTGTCCGCTGCTTTGCGTTTATGTAAATATCGCCAGCTTTCATATCGAAGTATGCGCTTATGTACGGATAAAACAGCGAAACGCATTTGTTATCGCTTTCCCACAATATATCCATTCCAATTGTTTCCGCAAGCGGACGGAGCGGTATCATAAATTCGTTCTTTATATACGGCGGCGCATCGGTTGCTTTTTCCTCGCCGTTTATATACACTGCTGAAACGCCGTCCTTAAATTCTATCTTATCTTCCATTTCAGGCATCTCAAACGTCGGGAATGTGTTATATCCGCCGACGTATGTGTCAACTCCCTCTGTGCTCATGCCTGACAGACTGAAATTTTCCTTATCAAGCGTAATTAAGTTTACGCTTCCTGCAAGAAAACGCAAGGGATAATAGTCGTCACTGTTCCACAGTGCGTTAGGATTTTTCGGTATCAGCGTAAAGTAAAACAATGGTCCGTCACGCAGTACCACGTTATTTTCGCCGCTGAAATCAACGTAACTTACCGACACGACATCATTATTAACTGTCGTTTCAACTATATCCGTATTCTGAACGAGCATTGTTTCGTTTGTACCTAAAATCGGTCTGCCGCTTTCATTGACTTTTAGCGTGAATTGCTCCGTATCATACGCAAACTGAAACTCAGTTCCGCACAGTCCGTCATTGTCCGCAGGCAGATTTTTCGTATAAATTGGGACAATGATTTCATTATCCTCATTCATGCTCTGCGGCGCAAAGAATACACACGGCTGTTCTTTTGCATATATTGTAATAGGCAAACATAACATTATCAGAGCAAAACACATAATTTTTTTTATCTTTATCATTTTAAACCTCCTTTGTTTTATATACAACTAATTGTATAATACGCATTATAAACAATAAGATATATCAGTTCAAATTTCTTATTTAAATTTTCTGCTAACAAACTTTATAAAATTCAGCAGATTGAGCTTGCATAACCACTTCCCCATTTCCAGTGATGTATGCTGATTTACCGAATATGTAAATTGCTTCTCCCAACGTATAATCGCATTTAAAAATTGTGTCTCTATCTGATGGATTTATTATAACAAGGATTTAACCATATAGCATTACAGCCAAGTTCGCACACATAATCAAGTTTTTCGATTATTCCCTGAAAATCACCTATTCCATCCGCGTTAGTATCTTCGAAATGACTGCGGATAAATTTCATAAAAAATTGCATTATCTAACCATTTTGTCATTACTAAATTCTCCTTATTCTTTATAATTTGTTTTTATACTTCTATGAATACGGTTCGCTTATATACACGCCTTTTAGCATTTTTTTGTCCTCCTTCATTAAAATATCATTCAACACAAAATACATAATTTAAAACAATAAGAAAATTTTATTTAAAGTTGGTAGTCATTCACAATAATTTATATGTTTTAAAATTTTATTTCAGTCGTTTGCAGAGTATAAATTTTATCCCATTATGAATGTATATAAGCCATCTTATTCCACTTGACATTATTTTTCAAAAGTGTTATAATATCCGTAGTAATATTATGGAGGAGAATTATTTTTATGCAACAGTTAAACATAGATGTCATCTCTAATCGTAATGTCGGAATCGTTTTTCATGACGATCTTAATATATGCGAACCTCACTCTCATACTTTCTTTGAATTGGCATATATTATATCCGGTAATGCAATTCATACGCTTAACGGTAAGTCTGATGTTGTTAAGTCTGGAGAGTATGTATTCATTGAACCCGGCAGCATCCACTTTTTTGAAAAAACAAACCAGCAAGAAAAGCTAACAATTATAAATTGTATATTCACACCAGAGTTTATTTACAGCAATAAAGATAATAATACTCTCATGGGCTTGCTCTGTGCTCCTTTTTTGAATATTGACACCAAACAGATAACTATTCCTCCCGCAAGTTTTGTATATCATGATGATAATAATCAAATTTTAAATATTCTGAATATTCTCCAAACTGAATATTCAAACAAAATGTCTAATTATTATCTGATAATGAAAAATCTGATATACAGTATTATTATTTTATCCTCACGTCAAGTATCGTCTAAAGAAGTCCGAATGGTTTCTCCTACTGAGCTTATTAAGGATTACGTATCACTTCATTATGCTGAACACAATATACTCGACCAGATAAGCGAAACATCATATTATTCTAAACAATATTTAAGCTCACGATTTAAATCCGATACGGGCTTAACTTTTAAATCTTATCTTCAACAAGTAAGGTGCGGTGCTGCTGAACACTTAATGAATTGTACAAATATGTCTATTCCTGAAATTTCAGAGGCTGTCGGGTATAATGATATTAAATATTTTCAAAACATATTTAAAAAACATAATGGTGTATCTCCGAAACAGTTGAAAATGTATTTTAACAAAATAAACAACCGGAAGAATGAAAGCTAATCTAAATACTTGCTTTCATTCTTTTTCTATTCCGTTACTATTATTCAACAAAATGGATATTTAAAATAAATCATTCATATTATGACGCTGACAAAGTATAAACTATGTCGCTAATGATTTACTCTTTTACACCTCCAACATTGACGCCTCCCATAATATGCTTTTGAAATATAGCAAATATTAAAAAAGGTGGAATGCTTGCAAATACTAATGCCATAAAATATGTATTCATCTGTACAGTCGAATCCGACTTCATTCTATAAATTTCAAGTGGAACAACTGAATTCTTGTCAAGTATAAGCAAAGGATTAAAGAAATCTGACCATGTAGCACCCAAAACTTCAATAGACTGATAAATTACAATCGGCATTGAAAGTGGCAACATAATTTTAAAAAATATACCGCTATTTGAGCACCCATCTATTTTTGCAGCCTCAACATATGAACTTGAGAGCCCATCAAATGTATTTTTAAACAGCAAGACTGCAAATGTATCTGCACCGGATCCTAACCATATTGGCCAAAATGTGTCAAGAAGATTTAGTCCTTCCCATTTATCTGATGCAAATGGGAAATGCAGATATGACATATATGTCGGTACCATTCGTATCTGAGCAGGCATCATCATGGTCCATACTACCAGCATAAATATAAGTTTTGTGCCCTTTGGTTTCAATTTTGACAAAACATATCCGCCCAAACCGCAAACTATTATTCTTACTAACAAATTACCAAACGATAATAAAAAAGTATTAATAATTGATCTTCCAAGCTGAAGCTGCGCCCATGACTCCGATATTCTCCCTACAATTCTGTTCCATGAAAGATCTCTCGGAAAAAAACTTATCGAATTATATATATCTTGTGTATCCTTAAAAGCCGTAAAAATTGTCCATATTGCAGGAACAACCGAAATTACAGACACTACTACCAATATAGAGAAAAATATCCAATAGATAATTTGACCTTTTATTGTTTTTAAATCATTTCTGCTGAAAACTCCAATTGACTTACTATCAAACTTGTTAGATGTTATTCTTTTCTTCATGCTATAGCCCTCCTTAATAACGATCTTCTACTTTTTTATTTACATAAAAATAGAATATTGTAAATACGATTAATATGAGAAATATAATAACTCCGAGAGCCATTGCTTGTCCTGTGCCTTTTCCTCCGCTATTAAATCCATACTGATATAACTGATAAGAAAGCGAGGTAGAGGCTCCGTTTGGACCGCCATCCGTCATTGCGAGAGGCTCTTGCATAATCTGGAAAACGCTTATTATCTGCCTAACTAACTGCAGCAAAAGAATTCCTTCCGTCGCCGGTCGTGTTACATTCCAGAATCTTCCCCATGGACCTGCCCCATCAATAAGTGCTGCTTCGTAAACTTCAGTAGATACACCTTGCAGTGCAGCGAAATACAGAATTAAAGCTCCTCCAAAGTTTTTCCAAGTACAATAAATAATAATGCCTATAATAGTGAATCGAGGATCATTAAGCCATCTATATGGTTCCATACCAAGTTTAGCTAAAATCATATTCAAAAGACCACTTTGATCAGGATAATACATAAAGTACCACATCAGCATTGCTGCAATTCCCGGAATGACTACCGGTATATAAATTGCAACTCTAAAAAAACTTTTACCATGTATAATTTCATTTAACATCACTGCCAGCGCATATGGTGGAATAAAACCAATTATAATTGACCAAAATACATACTGTATTGTGTTCCAAAGCATAGGTAAAAACTGTGTGTTTGTTATAACTTTTCTATAGTTATCTAATCCGCAAAAGTCTCCAACGGTGTATGCATTCATTTTAAAAAAAGACCAATATGTACCAAGTACAGTCGGACGCCATACAAACAAATATAGAATTATCACCATAGGCAACATCAACATCCATGCACTAAGGTTATCTTTACGCCCAATTCCACGCTTAATTGTATTTTTTCTTTTAAATCGTGATAATTTTTTCATAAGCTGTTTACTCCTTTTTAATTTCCGTTTCGCATTATATATTGTACATTAATCTTAACATTTTAAATAAAAATAATCAACCGACAAAAAGATACTTTTTAGGGGGTAATTTTAATATTTTTACACACAAAATTATATCCATAAAGAACAAATACACCTATATATCCTTAAATTTTATTATGCAAAACGACCAAATTCATTTTGTCCGATTTGTTTAGTATAAACCCCCTTAAATTCTATAAAAACACACCTTGACTATTATAGACTTGTAAATATATAATTATATATAATCATAATATAAAGGAGTAAAAAAATGTTTTATAAAAAGAATCAGTCAAAAAAACTGAATAAACAACTTTTTTTCAATCCGACAAGTGAATATCGTGGAACTCCATTTTGGGCATGGAATTGTAAAATGGATATCGAAATACTTGATGAACAGATTGAATACTTAAATGAAATGGGCTTTGGGGGTTTTCACATGCATTCAAGAACAGGAATGGCAGTTCCTTATCTTGGAGAAGAATTTATGAATCTTGTTAAATTTTGTACAAATAAAGCAAAAAGTAAAAATATGCTTGCCTATCTTTATGATGAAGACAGATGGCCTTCGGGTACGGCAGGTGGTTTTGTAACAAGGAATCCACGTTATCGTGCCAGATATATTGAATTTTCATTAAATAAAGAATCTCATTTTCCTATGGAAGAAGCTTTAAATGAAGGGAAACCTTATCTTCTCTGCGTGTTTGATATTGTTCTGAATGAAAATGGCGAGTTGTTGCGATATCAACACATATCACCAAATGATAAACCTCTCGGCACGAAATGGTATGTATATGTAAAAACTCCCGAAGAAAGTCCGTGGTTCAATAATCAAACATATGTAGACACTTTAAGCAAAGAAGCAGTTGACGAGTTCATCAAAATTACATATAATGCTTACAAAAATGCTGTCGGTGATGAATTTTCCAAAACGATTCCGTCAATTTTTACCGATGAGCCTCAGTTTACCCTTAAACAGCCTCTCGGCTGTGCAAACAGCATGGACAGCGCAATTTTCCCTTGGACAATGTCTTTTAGGGAAAGTTTTTCAAAGAATTATAACTATGATATTTTAGACAGATTACCAGAGATAGTGTGGAATTTGCCTGACGGTAAAATTTCAACTGCCCGTTATCATTATCATAATCATACAGCAGAGATGTTTGCTCAAAGTTTCGCAGACAACTGTGGTAAATGGTGCGATGAACACAAAATTGCGCTTACCGGACATGTATTGGAAGAGCCCACACTTCAATCACAAACCTCCGCATTAGGTGAAGCAATGAGGCCATACCGTGCATTTGCCATTCCTGGAATTGATATGCTCTGTAATCGAATTGAATTTTCAACAGCTAAACAATGTCAATCCGTAGTACACCAACATGGCCGTGAGGCAATGCTATGCGAACTTTATGGTGTTACTAACTGGGATTTTGATTTTAGGGGACACAAATTTCAAGGGGACTGGTTAGCCGCACTTGGTGTAACAATACGAGTACCTCACCTATCTTGGGTTTCAATGGCTGGAGAAGCTAAACGTGACTATCCTGCCTCAATAAACTACCAGTCACCATGGTATAAAGAATATAAATATATAGAAGATCATTTTGCTCGTATAAATACGGCTCTAACTCGAGGAAAACCTATTGTAAAAATTGCAGTTATTCATCCTATTGAAAGCTATTGGATTAATTTAGGACCTGACCAAAATACTTTTGATGTGCGCACTCAACTTGATAAAAAATTTAGTGATATAATAGAATGGCTACTATTGGGAACAATTGATTTTGATTTTATCAGCGAATCACTCCTGCCATCAATGCTAAAAGAAACAAATGGAAAATTATGTGTAGGCGTGATGGAATACGATGCTGTCGTTGTTCCGGATTGTATTACAATAAGGAGTTCTACTCTTGAAATGCTAAAACAGTTTAATATTTCAGGAGGTAAGATTATATTTGTAGGACAGTGTCCCAAATATGTAGATGCAATAACCGATACATCAGTATATGAGCTATATAATAAGAGCGTAATCATACCATTTGATAAAATAGAGCTTTTAAATTCACTCGAAGAATATAGAACTGTTAAAATAATAAATCAAAATGGTTCTCTAACATCTAACTTTATATACAATATGCGCGAAGATAATTCATGTAAGTGGCTATTTATAGCACACGGCTCATTTGATGTGTGTGACCCAACATTCATTGCCACAAGCACAAAAGAATACACAACACCGCAAAACATAAAAATCATTATTTATGGAGAATACCATCCAACTCTGTATAATACTCTTGATGGCAAAATTTATAATATTAAATACGAAATCAAAGACGGACAAACTATTATAGATTGGAATATGTATTCTAATGACAGCATTCTTCTAAATCTATCCTATGACTTGCCACATGAAACCAACTTCAAATCGGCAGCACAAGATAAACCATCTAAAATAATACGTTTTAAGGAAAAAGTTAGGCTTACAAGATTTGAGCCAAATGTACTATTGCTTGACCGTGCAGAGTATTCGTTAAACGAAGAACCATTTAACACAGAGGAAGAAATTCTTATTCTTGATAATATATGTCGAAAGAAAATGGGATGGCCTTTACGTTCAGATGTATTTGCACAGCCATGGGTTATAGATGAAGAAAAGACTGTAAATTATATAACGCTGAAATTCAGTATTAATAGTGAAATATATGTAAAGGATGCTTTTCTTGCTATTGAAGATGCCGAAAAATTACAAATCACTTTAAACAATGAAACAGTATGCAATGAAATAAACGGCTGGTACGTTGATAAATCCATAAAAACAGTGTCGTTGCCTGAAATAAAAAAAGGATTAAATGAGCTTATTGTAAAACTACCTTTCGGTAAACGAACCAATACAGAATGGTGCTACATTTTAGGTGATTTTGGTGTGAAAACCGAGGGATGTTTCTCGACTATCATTGAACCTAACACTCACGTTGGTTTTTCCTCATTAACCAATCAGGGACTCCCATTTTACGGAGGAAATGTGAGTTATAAAACAAATATACATACTCCTGATTGCTATGCAATAATCTGCGCAAACTATTTTCGCGGTGCTTTAATAAAAGTACTTGTTGACGGCGAAGAAAAAGGTATTATTGCATTTGCGCCTTATCGTCTAAAAATCGATGAGATGACCAAGGGTAACCATACTATAGAGTTTATACTGTACGGAAACAGAATCAACACTTTCGGAGGCATGCATAATATCAGTCAGCCTAAATGGGTAGGCCCTAATTTCTGGAGGAGCGAGGGCGATCAATGGTGTTATGAATATATATTAAAAGATACCGGAATTCTTGCAAGTCCGATAATAGAAATATACGAAAACAGCACTAATAAATAGTTTTTGCTTAAATGTTCAAAAATCCATTCCATATAGTAAATATCATTTTTGATTTATATAGATATTTATAAAAATATATTAAAATCCGTATTCCTATTAAGGATTTAGACTTTATAGGAATACGGATTTTGTTGTTTATATAATTACAAACATTCACATGATTATCACCTGCACATTTCAGAAATTTTTTCAATGTATCATGCGATATGTGCGCTGATGAAAACTTAAAACTTTTTGAAATCAAGTGGAAAAGTAGTTATGCCTTATCACAATTTCAAGGATAGTCATTTCTCAATGCGCAAAGTTTCACCATCAGTTTCAATTACTTTTGAATACCAGTAACCGCTATCCTTAATAATACGCTTTTGTGTTTCATAATCAACATACACTATTCCAAAACGCGGTTCATAGCCATTATCCCATTCAAAATTATCCATAAGCGACCAGACAAAATATCCGCGTATATCCGCTCCATCGTCAATCGCTTCGCCAAGCTTTAACAAGTACCTGTGCAAATAATCAATTCTGTTTTGATCGTGCACCTTACCATCAAGAGAAACCGTATCATGACACGCCATTCCGTTTTCGCTCACATAAATAGGCATATTATATCTCTCATACAAAAATTTTGCCGCCCATTTTATAGCATCCGGAGTAACATTCCAACCCATCTGTGTTTTAGCTGCGTTGAGTTCCGCTATAACCGCAGCCCCGTTATTATCGGTAGTAACAGGTATACCGAAGTACAAATTAAAGCATATAAAGTCAACCGTTCCACCGATATCCTTTATATCTTTCTCATAATCAGCTGGAAGAATATTGTCATATTCAACTTTTCCTTCAATCGGATAATATCCCTTTACAACAGGGTCAAGCCACCAATTTACTTGATGCATCCACATATATGGTTTTTCACCGTCAATCTCAAACATTTTTGTTCTCGCCGCATTTATATCAACAATATTTTGTTCATTGAATGGGTAGAAATTGTCCATATTAGGCGCTATACCAACCAGTACATCTTTAGCTCCGTATTTTTTTAATGTTTTGGCAGCTTTTCCATGCGCAAGCAATAAATTATGAGCGCATTTTAAATATTCACGCGGAGACAATTTTAAGCCGGGAGCGTGAACACCTTCTGCATACCCAAGCGCTATTATACAGAGAGGCTCATTGATTGTAATAATCTTTTTCACTCTGTCTGTAAAATTTTCAGCAATTACTTTTGCATATTCCATAAAATAATCTGCAATCTCCAGATTCAACCAACCACCTTTATAATGTAGTTCTGCAGGCAAATCCCAATGATACATTGTCATAATTGGCTCAATATCATTTTTTATAAGCTCATCAATCAAATTATTATAAAACTGTATACCCTTCTTATTAATTTCACCTGTACCATTTGGCATAATGCGCGACCACGATACTGAAAAACGGTATGCTTTCAGTCCAAGTTTTTTCATCAAAGCAACATCATCCTTATAGCGGTGATAATGATCACAGGCTATATGACCGTTCTCGCCGTTTTTTACAGCCCCTTGTTTTTCACAGAATATATCCCACACAGACAGCCCTTTTCCATCTTCGTTCCAAGCACCCTCTATCTGATATGAAGCAGTTGACGCTCCCCATAAAAAATCCTTTGGATATCCCATTTTTATAACCACCTTCTCTGCATAATCATTTGCTAATTTTAGCCATATCTGTTTTTCAAGCTTTAGATTAAACTAATTTTCATCTCAATAATCAATATTGTCAAGATAATTTGACTGGAAATCAGAGCATCCCTTCTTTAATATTTCAGCACAGTCTGCATTCTTATCTTCCAAAACTGACTGAATACATGAATCAAGTATCGAGTAAAGCTCCTGCGCGCACATTGGTTCCTCGGTATGCAGCTCACAATCGCCCATATTTGCCATAAAATCATTATATAATTTCACATGATTGATATTTGCATTTGCCTTACTATCTATTAAATCGTTAATAAATTTAGTTGACTCAGCATTTTCGTTCCAAACACGCATAGACTTAATTCCTACAAGTTCATTACGCTCAAGCTTCTTAGCGATTTCCTTCTCATTTTCGCTCTTTACGCTATCTGTAATCTCAGGATTATTAGCATTCATAATCCATCTTACAGCCGCATCAACCTGATCCGCATCAGCACTCTGCGATACAGCATATAAATTACCTCCAAGAAGAGTTACATGCTTTTTGGGACCTGCAGGCATAGCCATCATACCTATTTGCTCAGGTTTCATATCATATTGAGTAAGCATATTAGGAACATCGCCTGGCGCAATTATCATTCCGGCACCATTTGTACCGAATATTCTGTAATAATCTTCGCCTGTAACAATTGAATTTGCCGGAAGAACATCATATTTCCATTTCAAATCCTTGATATATTGTAAAGCCTCTACAGCCTCCGGCGTATCAAAGGTTGCCTTCCACTTTCCGTCGCTGTCCTGCTCCATAAAGCTTACACCATATGACCATGCCACCGGCATAAATAGCCATCCGCCAAAGTTTGACGCGGTTGGAAAGGCAATGCCTGGCTTACCGGTAGCCTCTTTAATTTGTACGGCAAACTCTGCAACCTCACTCCAATCCTTAGGCTGTTTGGGAGTGCCGTCCGCATCCATAAGTCCAGCCTGCTCCATAAGATCAACATTGTATGCCATACCTAAAGCGTATGCGGCATATGGGAATGCAAATACCTTTCCATCCTTCGATACCAATCTCATAATATTCTTATTGAATTTATCTGCAAGTTTGTACTTTTCTAAAGCTGCTGTCAAATCGGATGAATATCCTGAGGCAATAATCTGAGGAGCTTCCGTAAAGTTGGTTTTGTATACTGTCGGAAGCTGACCACCTGCAGCTTTAGCATAAAAGCTCTTAAGTTCAAACTGCCATGAATCGGGCTTGACTTCTATGTCGGAATTAGCCGCTTCAAACTTCGCCTTTGCGTCCTCCATATTATCTTTCTCAATGCCATCCTTGCTCGGCCAATCTCCCACTGTTATAATCGTCTTACCATCAGCGCTCTTGCTTGGACTGCCTGAACCACATGCTGAAAGCATCATTGCAGCCATAATTACCGAAACCGCTACTGCGGTTATTTTCTTTATCTTATTATTCTTCATCATTTTTATTATCCTTTCTCGTTTTATTCAATAATTTTTAATTCTTTTTTAATAAACTTGTCAATAAACAATTTCCACTCCATCAGGTGCCGTGACATTTGTATTTGTTTTATCATCCACACATCTGCATTCTATTCTCACAATTCCGTAAGGTGTCGGAAAATCTATATTAACCCATTCAAGTCCTGCAAGATCGGGACAAATCTTAATTTTCTTACACCCCGGCTCTAAAATTTCAATTCCAGCGATATTCTCAGATAAAAACGATGTCGGACCGCTTGCCCATCCATGACATAAACTGTGTCTATATTGTTTATAACAATATTCGCCAAAATCGCCATGAATATCGTCTTTGCCATCATGGACAATTTCATCGATTCTTGCTGCATTTTTTGCCCATTTCATATTAAATTCTTCCCAAAATGTAGTTGCACCAAGATTGAGCATTGCACCCCAATAGTTTCTTATAATGTGAAGTGCTCTTGAATTGTTTCCCATTTTAGATAATGCCTTCAATATGTAAAATCCCATAAAGCACGACATTTCATTTTCAGTTGTGCTTAATGTCTTATCAACTGATTTTTGAGAGCTTCTTTGAGCAAGTACAGTTAATGCGGCAATACGATTATTTAATTCCAACTCATCATCGACCTTTTTATTCTTTAAAAAATCATAATATACTTTACATTTTGCTGAACATTCTACCTCATCCATGATCTCAAGCATTTGCTTTAAATATTTTAATGCAATGCAAGCAATTGATTTAACACCTTCTATTTCACAGTCCTGCCCTCGGCTACTCCAGTCAACAAACAAACCGTCAATATTATCTAATTTGAAATCAGCATCAATAATATGGAACATTTTATTTGCAACATTAATCATGTAATCACGTTGTTCGCTGAGATATTCTATGTCTCCCCAATGCATATATAAATCATAGTGAATAATTACCCACCAAAACGTATATGTTGGAATACCATTCATCCAATCGCCTTTTGTTTCATTTTTTATGAGGTCAAGACTTCGTCTAACACATTCATCGTTTCCAAATACAGACTTAATAACCGATGTTTCTGGATGCATATCTCCTATCCATACAAGTCTGTCGCGTTTTACTCCATCCCAAAGATACTCATGCATATTCAACTTAACTGTGTACACGCCTGTTTTCCAAATTTCATTCAAGAGTTCATCATTACATTCAAAATTCCCCAAAGATTCAACATTTCTTATATCATTAACTGCCTGTATACTTCTAACCGAAATGTCACCATTGATTGCTTCAAGCTTTATAAATCTAAAACCTGTTTCGCCAAATCTTTGAGTACTCATATAAACAGCATCTACGGTCATATCCCTAATAGAGTGGTTATTTTGAGCATTCTTTTTCCCAAAATCAGACAATGACTCCATAACACTTTCGCCAAAAACCATTCTTATCTTTGCATTATCACAAGATACGGATTGTATTGTAAGAACAATTCCCCCATTTAATTCTTTGCCAAAATCCAGAAGAATATGTCCTCCTTTTTTTATCTTAATACAGTTTATATCATTAAAAACGGCTTGATTAAGATTGCTTTTTAGTATATGTATGGAATTAATAATGTCTTTCTCACAAATAATTCTTTTAGGCTTAATGTATTCATTCATATTATATCAAATCCATTCTTTAATTTGTCAAGTGATTTCAGCTATTTTCAAAGCTGTTTTTGGGACTTTTTACTGTATTGCATATTCAAAATGCGGGCATATCGGAACTATATTGTCAAAATTCTCCCACACGAAAATTCTGTAATAATCAGTATCTTGATTATATGTAATATCAGATCTTATAATCTCACCGGCCGTTATAGACTGCATATCAACAACAGTCATCTCATCATTTTTGTACTGTGCAAATATCAATTGTGCATCTTTAGATGAACATACCATTGTGCTGTTACCATTCTTTGCAATAAATGCACCATCATTGTTTGAATATTCATCCGTGTCTGTCCTATATACCTTAGCGCTGTTCTCTGATGCTACAACCGGATTTAAATCAGTCCCGATTATCTGGGTAAATATAAAATCGCTTGCAGCAGCATTTAAGCCATATGCAACTGCTCCACTGACAAACTGCTCCGCAGATGCTGCCATGCTTACCGTTGGATTTACAAATTCCTCACCCTTTTGGGTACCATTTTCAAGATACCAGCAATTTGTAAAAGTCGATTGTTTATTTGCTAAAGGATCCGCATTTTCTCCGGCGCTCTTTACAATAGCATTGCTGTAGCTATTATTTATATTAACCATTACACCATCAACACCATTAGCAACAAATCCTGCAGCATAATCTCCTGTTGCCTCAACATCAGCAAGATTCATACATTTTTCAATAGTTACCGTGCCTGTATCACCTGCAGTATTTGAAATAAGTGCAGCAGCATTACTTTCCATTTTGACTGCTCCGTCAATAATAAGATTTTTTATGACTGCACCATCTCTGGCAGATTCAATCATTGAATTTCCGCGAAGAGTAATCTTATGGTTATTTCCGTCTATTGTTCCAGCAAAATTCATTAACTGCGGGGTGTTTCTGTTCCATTCAATATCCGCCATAAGCTTTGCACACGCTGATGAATCTGTGCTGTTTACTATATCGGCATAATTCTTGTAATCCGTAATGGTATTAATAAAATATATTTTTTGTTCTGTTTCCTCTGGATCAAACGCAGTATATTTTACAATAGGCTTCCAGTAAACCTGAGCGGCTGTACGATTTCCTCCACAGTCTACCTCATGATATATTATGTCTCCCTTATTTACATGTATTCCTTCTATCACATATGCTTGGAAGCCATTTTCATGATTTTGTTGATTAGTAAAAGTCCATTTCGCATCTGTCTCGTCATTTTGCTTTAACTGTTCATCATTTATTCGTATAGCTGCGGTTATGTCTGAACCGTTCTGATCTTTAGACGGATTCTCACGATATACAATGTCTTGCGTTGCACGTAGCGTTACGGTTCCCGAAAACGGCGCTTTCCACGCAATTGACGTCGTCGCGTTAACATCTCCCATTACAAAATGTTCGTTTACATATGAACCGTCCCATGAACCATAAATTTGGTTTGTCTCGTTCCAAGCAATCTGTGTATATTCACCGCTTGCCTTATCTTTCTTTAAATAATACCAGCCGTCATAACCTTGCAAACCGTTACTGTTTGTATACGCATCCGTCTTTTTATATTCCTTCCTTGTTGGATCAAATTCCTGCTCTATTTCCGTATATGTTATGACAGGTTTCCAGTATATTCCTGCACCAGTATTGTTTGTTCCGCAATCTACCTCGTGGTATATCATATCTCCTTTATTAATGT
>ERZ826146.427-NODE-427-length-49877-cov-6.067540_pt1 | contig 49877 bp, 64 predicted proteins | sample MGYA00519857_ERZ826146 | MGnify/ENA primary metagenome ERZ826146 (study PRJEB31778, sample SAMEA3449222) | human gut metagenome | biome: human gut; feature: human-associated habitat; material: faeces | place: United Kingdom | collected 2010/2012 ...
CTGACGGCTGGAGAAAAGGTGCCCTGCCGTATCCTGTTGGAACGGCTTCTTTTCTTCGCCCTCGCCCGGTTCTTCATCGGGAGTCTTCTCCGGCTTATCGAGGTTCGCCGGGTCACTGTCAGGTTCATCCTCTTTCTTTGAGAAAAGGATTTCATCCGCAAAGCCCAATTCCACGGCTTTCTTCGCATTCATCCACGTTTCGTTGGACATGAGGTTTGCGATTCGGGCATGGGACAGGCCACTCTTGGATGCGTAGGCGTTGATGATGCTCTCCTTGACCTCGTTCAACACCTCGATAGCTTTCTCCATATCCTTGGTGTTCCCCATCGCAACGGTACTGGGGTCATGGATCATCAGCATAGCAACCGGGCTCATCTGGACGGTATCTCCGGCCATGGCAACAACGGACGCCGCAGATGCAGCAATCGCATCGATCTTGACCGTGATGCTGCCCTTGTAGTCCTTGAGCATGGTATAGATCTCGGCAGCAGCAAACACATTGCCGCCCGGGCTGTTGATCCAGACGGTCACATCACCCTCACCGGCATTCAGCTCATCCCGGAACATCTGCGGTGTAATTTCATCACCCCAGAAAGATTCCTCGTCGATGGGGCCTTCCAGCCGGAGAGTTCTGGTCTCGTCACTGTCCTTGATCCAGTTCCAGAACTTTTTCATCTACTTCTCCTTTCACTTTTCTTCGGCATACTCTCACTCTGCCGGTTATCGCTGTCAGGGTTTTCTTCCTCCGGCTGTGTCTGCTGAGGCTGATTCTGCTGGGCAGCGGCAGCCTTGTTCTGCTGCGCCAGTCCTGCGTCTTTCAACTTCACATAGCCACCGTTGAGGTAGTAGTCGTCACCTCCCTGGTCAGCCGGGATCAGATCCATGTTTTCCAGACGATGGATATCATTGGGAGACAGAAAACCGTTGCTGATGCCGGTGGCATAGCCGTTCATCCGGCTCTGGTAGTCGCCGCGCAGCAGACCGTCCACATTGAACTTCGGAAAGTAGGTATCCTGCTCGTCCTCCAGCAGCAGATCCTTGATGATGCCCTGCTCAATGCGGACGAGCCACGGAGTCAGGGAATGCATCACGAAGTTCAGCGACTGGTATTCGATGTTGGAGAAGGTCGCATGGGACAGATCCGCTACCAGATGCGGCGGCACACGAAAGATACGGCAGATTTCCGTCACAGAGAACTGCTTGGATTCAAGGAACTGACTGTCCTCCGGCGGCAGCGACACAGGCTTGTAGGTCATGCCCTCTTCGAGAACAGCCACCCGATGCGCATTTGCCGCACCGCCGTAAGCTGCTTCCCAGTTGTCCCGGACACGGTTCGGGTCTTTCATGACGCCGGGATGTTCCAACACACCGCTGGGTTGTGCGCCGTTCTTGAAGAACGCCGAGCCGTACTTGTCCACCGCAATGGAAGTGCCGAGGCTGTTCTTCATCATAGCGATCGGTGAAAAACCGATCAGACCATTGAAGCCCAACCCCGGCACATGGAATATCTCATCCCGGCGAAAGTAGATATCCTTGTTCTGCTCTCCCGGAACTTCATCCGTATAGGCGTGGTAGATGTAGTACAGCTCGCCGCTTTCATCGCGATCCACTTCGACGTTTTCCGGCAGCAGCGGATACAGACCCAGCACTGTGTTCTTGCCATCCCGGACGATCTGTGCGTAGGCATTGCCCCACAGGAGCAGATGGGTCATCAGGGTCTCCCAAAACACAAAGGACGTCATTTCCGGGTTGGGCTGTCGGTACAGGATCTTGTACAGCGGATGATCTCTTGCCTTTTCCTTGTTGCCGTTCTCGTCCGTTACCCGATACAGGTGTAGCGGCAAAGCGGCAATGGATTCTGCCAACAGTCGGACACAGGCATACACGGTCGGGATCTGCATGGCGGCCTTTTCATCCACCTGTTCCCCGGCATTGGATCGGCCAAACACAAAGGTCTGCCCGGAATCACGGACATTGTCCGTAACCTGGGGCAGACCTTCTTTCGGTGATGGGGTTTCAGGTTGGGGAGAGTCTCTTGGGTTTTCAAAACCTAGCCATTCCCAGAATGTCATCAGGCGTTATCCCCCTTCTCCAGCTCCGGCAGACCGGCCAGGCTGGTTCCGAGGGAGGCCACGCCAGCCACAATCGCTGCGCTGCCTACCGCCATCCAGTCCACCGTGCCGCTGGGCATCTGTGTCACGACCAGTGCTGCACCGGTCTGGAACATGGTCTTTGCGGCGCGGATACTTGCTGCGCGCCACCAGCCTGCACTCATCAGATACTTCATATTCTTATCCTCCATGCTTTTGTGTATCAAAAAACGATCATGTCACGTTCATCGTAGATGCTGCCCTGCTGCTGTCCTTCATTTCGGATGCAGCGGTCTAGTGCCATGATCGCAGCGACGATACCGTCAATTTTCTCCGGCGACTTTGCCTTGGTAGGCTTGATATTGCCGGCCGGATCAGTGTCCACGACCACATTGCCAGCCATCCATGCCATGATGGGGTTGCCGCCGTGAACGATACGTCCTTCCATCAGGAGCTTATAGAACTCCTTGGTGGGCGGGCTCATATCCTTAAATCCTTGTCCGAAAGGTACGACCGTGAATCCCATCCCCTCTAGGTTCTGGGTCATCTGCACCGCTCCCCATCGGTCAAAGGCGATTTCCAAAATATGATAAGTCTTGCCCAGTTCTTCGATGACTTTTTCGATGAACCCGTAATGGATGACATTGCCCTCGGTCGCCATCAGGTAGCCCTGCTGGGACCAAATGTCATAGGGCACAGATGCCCTGCGCACACGCTGGGGAATCGTATCCTCCGGAATCCAGAAAAACGGCAGCATGATGTACTTTTCCTCCGGGGTTCTGGGCGGGAACATCAGCACAAAAGCCGTGATGTCACCGGTGCTGGACAAGTCCAGTCCACCGTAACAGTCACGACCTTTGAGGGCTTCCATATCGATTGGCTGGTTGCCGAGGTCATAGATGTGTTCCGGGATAAATCGGGTCAGAGAGGACACCCACATATTCAGACGGAGCTGCTTGAATACATTCTCCTCTGCTGGGTTGTCCAGTGCCTCTTGGTAAGCATCCCGGACGCGCTGGATCTGGATGGTCTGTCCCAGTGAGGGGTTGGCCTTATACCAGTTGACTTCATCGTGCCAGTCATCCTCATCGGTCAGACCATAGACCACCGGGTAAAAGGTGTGGTCAATTTTCCGACCGTTCAGCAGGTCAAGGGCTTTCATGTGCAGCTCATAGCAGATACTCTCCTTGTCCGTGCCGGCCGTGGTAATCAGGAAGAACAGCGGCTGTTCACGGGCGTCACCGGAACCTTTGGTCAGGACATCGTAGAGCTTGCGGTTGGGCTGGGCATGGACCTCATCCAGCACCAGACCGGACACATTCAAGCCGTGCTTCGTGCCGACTTCCGCTGACAACACCTGATAGAACCCGGCGTTGCTGTAATTCACAATGCGTTTGGTTGCCGCCATAATCTTGCAGCGTTTCATGAGTGCCGGCGTCATCTGCACCATCTGGTTGGCAACGTCAAAGACGATGGATGCCTGCTGCCGGTCGGCGGCAGCGCCATAGACTTCTGCGGAGGGCTCGTTATCGGCAAACAGCAGATACAATGCCACCGCAGCGGCCAGCTCCGACTTGCCGTTCTTCTTTCCGATTTCGACATAAGCTGTGCGGAACTGTCTGTTTCCGCGCTCATCCACAATACCGAAAACATCCCGGATGATCTGCTCCTGCCAAGGGAGCAGCCAGAACCGCTTGCCCGCCCACTTGCCTTTGGTGTGTCGGAGGTTTTCGATAAAGCGCACGGCGCGGTCGGCCTTGGCTTTATCGTAGTGACAGGTCGGCAGCATGAAGCGGCTGGGCTTGTAGTCTTTGAGTTTTGGGTAGTTCTTCGGTCTGCTCTCCATCATCCGCCACCTCCCAGCAGGTTTTCCATCTCATCAGCAGCATCCGCAGGGCTGCAATCCGAGGCAATGATCCGGCTTCGGGAGGATGGGGTCAGACCGAACTGCTCGGCAAAGCGGTTCATGATTTTCAGATAGGTCTGTGCAATGGAGACCTGCGGCACCTGCTGCCAATAGCCGGAGGGCGTTTTGACGATGGTGCCGTGCTGGGTGATGAATTCTTCTGCTTCTTTCCATCGTGCGTATGCCTGACAATAGCCGGCGAAGGCAGCCATGTCCACTTCGGTCAGGATGCCGATGGCTTCCATCTGCTTGGCAAGACGCCGCCATTCTTTTTTTGCTTCCGGCTCCAGCCATTTCGGACACGCCGGTGCTTTCTTTGTGGGCTTCGGTTCGCTGGTGTTCAGCGGATGCTTGCCCGGATTGCCTTCCAGTTCCTTCATGGCGGTCGGCTTCGGTTTTCTGCCTCTGGTAGCCATTGGCTTCCCCTCCCTTCTTCAGAAATTGGTATAAGAAAAAGGACCTCCGAAGAAGTCCTTTGTATATCAAACACGGCGGATACGAGACACAGCCCCCTGCGGGGCGTGTGTCCTTTGTGCGTTATGCGCTGGGGTTGGCTTCCTTCCATGCTTCGTACTCGTCGGTAAGCTCGGCCTCCTCGATGACCTGCCAGATGCTGCAAAAGCGGATGCGCTGGTGGGCGATGTCCTCGGCTGTCCAGCTTTCCGGCTTTCGGCTCATGTCGTGGTAGGCGTCCATCTCGGCCTTCGTCCGCTGGAAAAGGATGTCCTTGAGCCGCAGGGTTTCGGCATTATTCCGCAGGGTGTACCGCTTGTCCTCGGCTGCCCGGCAAAGTCTGCCAAGGTCATCGCAGTTGATGCTCATGTCCTGCTTGAAGGCGATCTCAATGCCGGTCAGGTCTCGCTCGGTGGCGGCCGCCTGAATGCGAGTCAGGTAAGTTTTGGTTTTCTTCATCATGGTCTGTATCCTCCGTGTGTTTGTTTTCCCTTTCGGTGTCTGTATATTACCGTCACTGGGGCAGTATATCAAGCGGCTATGATACACGATCATTCGCCCACAGTCTTGTCGGATATGTGTATATCCTGCACACGAAAGATCTGCCGCAACGAGTGAAAGCCCCCCGCAGGGAGCCTCCGCTCATATCTCAGTGCGCGTTCCGGATGCACCATTCGATGGCGTGTCCGGCATCCGAGAAGACCTCATCCGAAATCTTCAGCAGTTCCAGTCGGCACTCGATCGATGAAAGCCCTTCCTTGGGGTCCTCAGCGAATCCGTAAACCGCAGCCTCCACGCCGCCCTTCCAGTTCGTTTTGGCAACCAGAACCCGGTCGCCAAACTGCAGGATGCTGTCGTTGCAAGGACTGAGCAGGTCGTAGTAGCTCTCGATGCTGATGCTGTGTTCCGGGAAGTTGTTCAGATGCTTCTTCATGGTGAAATCCTCCGTGTTTTTCATTCCGCAGGGTCTTTCCCTTTCGGTATGCACATATTACCGTCACTTTCGCACACTATCAAGCGGCTATGATACACGATCATCTGCCCGGAATACCGGGCAGAATGTACATCATTCTCCGTCCTCGGCATCCTGTTCAATGAACTCCCGGATCACTTCATAAAAGAGCTGGGGGTCGTATTCCAGTGGCTCACGACCATGAGAAAAATCAATTTCTATCTGGTCCTTGACCATCTCCTTGGCAGTCTCCAGCGTAAAGCCGGCCTTATCCTCGTCATTCATATTGTTGTAGATGTCCACGATAAGGTCCATGACTTTTTCGTCGTTCATACTCATTCCTCCGTTGCCCCACCACCCCGCCACACAGCCCCTGTGTGGGGCTTGTGCGGTTTGGTTGGGGAGTTTGTCGGCCTGCGCCTGTGCCCCTTTGTGGGGGCTGTGTCGGGCTTACTTCTCCGCCTTGCCCAGAAGGTAGGCTTCCTCCATGGCTTTCTGGATGCCCCAAACGGGAACCTCGATGAAATCCTCGCTGTCGCAGCCGCGTGCTTCAAGGTCGCCTCGGCTTTCCACCGCCACCATCAGGCGCTTTGCGATGTCCAGCAGGGCTTTCTGCTGCTTCTTGGTCAGGGTCTGCTTTTTCATGTCTGTGTACCTCGCTTTCGTTTTTGTGACTGTATATTACCGTCACGTCCCGCAGATAGCAAGGCCGCAGATCACACGATCATTCACGCCAGAATCGGTGTATATTTGAGAGTCCATGCACAGGAAAAGGGGCTGCCCTTTCAGGCAAGCCCCCGCAGTTTTCTGCTCAGTAGTCTTCTTCCTCATCGTAGTCGTCTTCGCAGTCATCGTAGTCCTCTTCCTCATCGCAGCTATCGTCCCAGTCTTCCGCCATATCGCGGTAATCCCACATATCCTTGGTGGGCTGGCTGCGAAGGTCGGGGTTCTGCTTGATGTAGTCGGCAACCGCACCCTCAAGGGTATCCAGAACCTTTTCGTAGGCATCCTCGCTGAAGATTTCCCAAAGGGCTACGGTCAGGCTGCTGATTTCTGCGTTGCCCTTGGCGATCAGGAACCGGGCCGCGGGGTTGCAGGTTTCTTTGCCGTAGCCCTGGTTGACCATGTCGCCGTCGTTGAAGAATCGGTACCCGATCCGTGCGGTGGCTCTGACCAGTTCTCCGGCGAGGCTATCCGCCTTGCCGCTCGTGGGAACCAGTTCCTCGAAAAGCTTATTGATGCGGTTTTCATTCTTCGTCATTTTTGTATCCTCCAACGTGTTTTTTGTGTTTTCCGTGGGGTTTTCCCTTTCGGTATGCACATATTACCGTCACTTTCGCACACTATCAAGCGGCTATGATACACGATCATTTGCCCCTGGATTTGTGTACATTCGGGCGGTATGACATTGGACGGACACGAGCAAAAGGCCGGTTTCCCAGCCCCTTGCCCCTATCCGTCCGGTTTACTTGCGGATTTCGAGGTAGCTTGTATTGCCCCAGCAATCGGTGGTCTTGAACCGCACCTTCTGTTCGGTTTCCCGGTCGAGGGCAACCTTCCTCAGAAGTTTCATCTTCTGGATGCGCCGCAGAAGGTCTGCTGCGTTCTCGGCATCTTCGATGGCGTCTTGGATCTCGACCACCGAGCAGTCGGTACCGTACCAAAGGTTGCTGAGTGCCTCCGGAATGCCGTTGGCAGTGAAAAGTCGGATGTTCGTGTAGGTCATGGTGTTTATCTCCCTTCGTTTTTGTGACTGTATATTACCGTCACTCAGGGGTGATAGCAAGCGGCTAATGTACACGATCATCTAGCCCTTCACTCCGGAAAATGTGTCACTTTGCGCCGCCGTGATATTCCTCGATATACTGTCTTCCGTCCGGTTCGGTGACCACCGCAGGATAGCGCACACGGCTGCCGTGCCGGGTCAGGAGCTCGGCGGCAAAGTCTGCCAGTTCTCCGAGAATCTCCATGTTCCATTGGAGGTCGTCATCCTCCGCCATGACCTTGCAGAATTCATACGCAGCGTTGTAGATTTCATCGTTGCGGGCACTTTGGGCATCCGAAAGTTCCAGTTCCTCCTCCGTCTCCGGCACCGTGGGTTTCGGGCACTCTGCCCAGCGTCCTTCGTAGGTCTCGCCGGCCTCACAGCCGTCGGCGTCGTATTCGTTGACCCGAACCCACCGGTTCGACTGGAACACACGCTCCGTGATGCCGCTCTTCCGGATGCTGAGCATCACCTTCTCCCCATTTTCATTGACACCCCACAGAGCGTCCGGGTAATCCCCGAACTCCTGAATCATCTGACGGCGAGTGGCAAGGTCGCCAAAATTGGCGGCCAATACATTGAGCCGGATCGTGTCCAGCTTCTTGTCCAGTTCCATTTTCATGTTCGTTCTCCCCTTTCAGAATTCCAAGGTCTCCAGAACCTCGTCCGTGCCGGTCTCCCAGTCGTGGCGGGTCAGGCGGATGCGGCTGTACATCTCGGCGCTGTCCGGCTCATCGAAAAGCCGGAAGCATTCTCTGGCAAACCCCTCGTCGGTGTACTGCTGGGTCTCGTCGGGCTGGCCGTCCAGCCGGGTGAAGGTGATCTCGTAGGTGTAGCGTTCCATGTTTTTCCCTTCCTTTCCGTTTCGGTATGTGCATATTACCGTCGTTTTGGCATAATAGCAAGGCCATAAAGCGTCATATTATCGACAATCATCAGCCCATATCTTTGGTGGATCTATGTCGATAAATGGCCTTGATAAATATGTGTTTTAGAGCGAATATACAGACACCGAAAGGAAAACACACACGGAAAACGGAGGCAACCACCATGAAAAAGACCATCAGCGAGATCGAAAGCATCATCGAGGACCGCATTGCAGAGCTTGAAGAAGAATACGAGCTGGACATTTTCGACCGCAACGACATCCGGGAAGAAGAATACCGCAAGGGCGGTTGGAAACACGACCCTTTCCCCGAAGAACTGGAGGAGGAAGAGGACGAAGAAGAAGAATGGCATTACATGAGCCTTGAGCAGCAACTCTACGAAGTCGGCATGAGCATGCGGGATTTCCTTTAAGGGAATCCGCCAAGGAACCCCCAGCAAGGCTGGGGCTGTTCCTCGTTGTCCCCGTTTTCCGTTGACCATATACACAGTTCTGCCGCCTAAAGATCGTGGAAGATCCTGCTCTTTCCCGGCTTGCTATTCTTGCAAACCAGAGCTAATATACAGTAAACTGGGAAAGGGTTCTCGATGATCCGAAGCCCCCACCAGCCACAAGCCAACCCCTCCTGCCTAGGCAGAAGGGGTCGTTTTCTTTATTCGGGCTGTGTGCCGTCGCTGGTTTGGATGGCCGCGAGTCCCGATGCGGTGCGAACGAAGAGTTCCGGATTCCAGAACCGTTTCCTGAACTTGTCCATGAGTTCCGGCGGCAAGTCTGTGAAGTCTTCCTCGCCCAACCCACAGAGGAAGAAGCCGCCTCGGATCGGCTGTTTCAGTTCCCGGATATACCGGCTGAACAGTTTGTCCGTAAACAGTCCGTTGTCGTCCGTGACCAGAGCGACCGGTTCCGGCCACGGGTAGGTTGCCGTGATGCAGTCGCAGTCCAGCACCTTATAGTACTCTTCCAGCGTGGGCTGGATATCGATCTCCTTCGGATGTTCCATCGGCTCGATCAAAAGCACCTTCATTCGACCCACCCCGCTTTCACGATCGCCCAGTCAGTCAGCGGTGTTGCTTGCCCAAGAAAGCCTTCCATCGCCTCTATCGTTCCGCAGGCGTTGCACACCATGATCTCTGCGTAGCGGCTGAGGGCTTGCTGCTGGTGGTCGTAACAGTCCGGCTCAGCGCCGCACCGTGGGCAACGTGGGCCCGCGTGTCGCGTCTTACCGAGGTGGTCGAGCGATTTCTTTACCTCGACCTCGGACGCCACACGGTGGCAACTGTCCGCGCCGTAGGCAACGTTCAGGCTGCCGCCCGTATCCCACGAAACCATCACGTTGCCTGCATCGTCCACGCCCCGGCAGGTCCCCTGCGTACCCAAGGCCGGTGCCTGAGCATCGTCCATTCGGTCCAGCACCACACGGCAGCCGACCGGGAACTGTGTCCGCAGGTATTCCACGGCCTTTCTATCCGGAAATCTCATCCCTGCACCTCCTTGATCATATTCTCCGCGAGTTTCTTGTTGCTGGTACACTTCTTCAGTGCACCTTCCAGAATGTGCATCGGGAAATGAAATGCCTTATAGCCATCGTGAAGGACCCGATAGTAGTACCGGCTCGGCATCCGCTCGCCGTAGGTGTCTTCCATGATGTAGACCATTGCAGTGACGGTCATGGGCTCTGCATCTTTGCTCACCACCTCGACCGTCATGTTTTCCTTGCGATAGAAGTTCGGATAACCTTCGTAGATGTCGAGGTTCTTCTCATCGCCAGCGGAGATCTCCCACACCAGAACCGGCGTGTTCTTTCCCTTGTTCGGCAGGATGGTCGCACAGCCGTGGAAGGCCAGCTCCCAGTCTTCCAGAACAGCCTGACCCACAATGCGGGCATCCGGGCACCGCTGTGCCATCTGCTCCACCGATAGGTTGCTGCCGTATGCGATGTAATACTTCTTTTCGTTCATAGTTGCTTGCTCCTTTCGTTTCCGCTGTTGTCTGGCGGTATGCTATATATGCCTCTGTTTTGCCCGAATAGCAAGGCCAATGTGCATCATATCCTGCACAATGATTTCCTCACAGGATCGTCAAAATTGTACTCAGTCGATTTCTTTGAGGAACTCCACCGCTGCCGCCTTTCCGATGCTGGAAGACAGCCCGCTGTGCAATGTATCTGTCGGGAATCCCCACCCCGTATACCCGTCTGCCAGCAGGTCGAAGTACTCATGGCTGGGGCAGCCGAGCTGCCGTTCTTCGTGCAGGATGTATGCCATGCAGGTTTTCAGCTTCTTCATCCGATGCCCATCCAGATTCCAGACGGGAAGCTGGAACTGCTTCTTGTAATAGTACCGAGGGCAGCCTTCGTACCGGTCCAGCAGCAGTTCATCAAACTCGGAAAGCAACCACAGCCGGAACGCTTTCATTGGCGTCCTGCTCGATGGTGGCGTAGCACCCGGTCTTACTTTTCTTGAACAGGAGTCGGTATCCGTAGATCTCGGTAACACCGACCGGCACCGCATAGGGGCATCTGTGTTCCATCCGTTCCATGTCAAGGTTGCTGCCGTATGCAAGATAGTACCGGGACGGCTTTCTGCTGATTCCGCCCTTGTCGAACCGGAAGCGATCAATCACCGACCTCACCGCCTTCCGCTGCGGAAAAGTCCACGCCGTCAAAGTCCTCGGCTTCCAGAACGATCTGTCCGTTGTGCCACCAGTCGCTGACCGCCTGGACGGCCTCATCCATCGTGGGTTCCTTGATCTCAGATTCGTTGACTTCGACCACCCGTTTGAGTGTCTCGGTGATGACCACCCGGAACGTTCTGCCGGGTGCGGTTTCTCTGGTTTCATTTTTCATGGCGTATCGCCCTCCTTCTACCGCCTAAAGGGCGGTTGCCCGCCCGATAGGTGCCCGTGCAAGTCGGCGCTTATGCGTTGCGCCAGCTTGCGTTGCCCTCCATATTCCGCAGAAGGATCTCCCGTGCTGTTTTGAACTCGTCCCCGATGAAGCCCAGCCGAAGCATCCAGCACCGCATTGCGTATTTCTCGTTGTCGGTCTGCTGGGGCTTGGGGCTTGCGGTCTTCACCATCTTGGCAAGCTGGCTCATTGCGAGGCAAAGCTGGATGTAGGCTTTCAGCTCACCGGCGTGAAGTCCGTTCTGCTTGCCATCGCTGGGGTCGGCAAACTGGAAAAGCCGGAATTCAATCGTGCCCTTGGTGAAGGTGGCGTGGAGGTTCAGCATATGGTATCGGCTTTCATTGTAGTGTGCCGTTCTGCCGTAGTTTGCGTGGTTGCCGACGTACCAAATGTCGGCAAGCTCAGTCATGGTCGTCGGCTTTCTCTTGTTCAGCTGGTCAAGGAATCGGGGGTCGACCACTCGGCAATACTGTCCGGTTCTGCCTGCATCGATGCGAATCGCTCTGCCGATCTGTTCTTCGTGGGCAGCCATGATGTTGACCAGATTCCGCAGGGTCTTGGGGGTGTGGTTGCCCTTGCCGATGTGGATGTGAACGCCGCATCCCCGGCTGGGGCTGGACTTTGCACCAGCCTTGCGGAGCAGTCGGATGATCGCCTGCAAGGTCTCGATATCCTCGTAGGTAAGGATGGGGGTCACCATCTCGCACTTTTCAGCTTCCGGTCCGTGGATGCTGATGTCTCGCTGGAATTTCCAAACCCTGCCCTGCTGGTCCTTGCAAGCCCAGCTCATGTACCCGTACTCGCCGGCTGCGTACCATGCGGTCGTCCCGAAGAACTCGGCAACCTTTCTGGCGGCTTTCTCGCGGGTGATGTTGTTCATCTCAACTTCGACCCCGATGGTCTGCATCTTCATGGCTTCGATCTGCTCTCTGGTCTTATCGTTCATGGTGTTTATCTCCTTTTGTCTTGTTCTGTTCCCCTTGCGGTATGTGCATATTACCGTCATGTGGGCAGGATATCAAGGCCATAAAGGGTCAAATAATCACCGATCATTCAGAGCAAAGATCGTGTACATTATGGTGAAAAACACACTTGATACTGTACATTTTCAGAGTTAATATCGGTACAATGGAAGAAGCTCTCGCTTATCCAGCGGCCCCCATAAGGGGTCAGGAGCTTACGCTCCCGCCTCCTGCGCCTGGGGTGCGCCGTCAGCCCCACAGTCGGGCTGTGTGGGGGCTTTCGCTGCCGCTTCGGCCGTTTCCTCGGCGGCAGAAACGCCGCCGTGTGTCGCCTGTTTTGCGACTTTCAGGGCATCTCGTTTTGCCTTTTCCTTGACCCGGAACTTTTCGGCATCTTCCTTGGTGCGGAATGCCGCATGACCGGTAAGGTTCTGCATCAGGAGCTTGCGGATGGTCTTGTGTTCATCCCCGTTCAGACCCAGTCGGATCAGCCAGATGCGAAGTGCGTACTTCTCATTGGCATCGTTGACGGTCTTTGCCTGAATCCGCTTTTGGGTAACTGCCATCCGGTTCATAGCGGAACAAAGTTCTGTGTATGCACTCACCTTCTCCTGCGTCAGCGGACCGGCAAAGGTCAGGCTGATTTTTTCTGCCGTGATAGAGATTCCAGTCATGCCGGTTGTGCCGGCACCCAGGCGGTACTCTTCCAGCTCATCCAGCATCTCCTCCACCGTGCGGGTAGATGCCTGTTCCAAGGCATCCAGCAGGCTGTTCGATACCGAGAAGTTCGTGCCCATTGCTTTGTTCAACAAAGGACCGCGGCTGTACATCAGGTTCAGGAAGTTGCGGATGCTCTGGGCTGTATGCCCCGCCATCGGTAGGCTGATGGTCAGTTCGTCCACATCCTGCAAGGTCGGCTGTTCGGTCGGAACAGGCGCCTCATCCGCATCGGTGTCGTTCACGGTGTCCATCGGCTCATCCTCGTCCACCGGTTCCTGAACTTCCGGGGATTCCTCGGCAGTTGCGCCCGACTCCTCAGTGGGCTGAGTATCCTCTGTGCTGTCCACGGTCTCATCTGACTCTTCACACTCCGATTCCGTGGTCTCCCCGCAGGCGGCTTCGGTCTCCGGGGTCTCCACGCCTTCTTCACGGATGATGCCCTCGTCCAGCAGCGTCCGGATGATCTCCGGCGCAGCGTTATCTTCGATCACAAGCGTCCCCTCCTTTTCTACGGTGTAGCTGCCGACAATGTAAGCGCACCGCGGCATGAAAGTGTACCGGGAATGAAGCCCGGTCAACTCCATCAGGCGGCTTACCAGCACCTTGCGATCCTCGATGTTCAATGCGTACTTTTTCATAGCTTTGTGCTCCTTTGCCTTTGTTTTTTCGGTAGCACATATATCGCTCTAATTCGATAATATAGCAAGGCCATTTAGCGACATTTCTCATATTCGACCCATTACACAAACCGTGCCAAACACGACTGTGCAGGATCGTCCGATATGTATGCCCACTGTATCACGGGGGCATTCTAACCTCGCAATACGGTGGGCCGTTTTATAGGATTCAGCCAGCTCCGCCCTCCAGCACAGCGATGCGACGCTCAAACTCTGCCGCCTGGTTTTCCAGTGCTCCGAGTCTCTCGGCATCCGTCTTGGGCTTTTCCTCGGTTTCTCCGTCAAGGATCAGGTAGCGTTCCATGACATATCCGGGAATGGTGTCGTAGGTTACAGCACACCAGCCGTCTCCCTGCCCGGTCACATCCAGCCGGGTACCATTGGGAATCCATGCCAGCCGGTCTGCGGTCTTGGACGGAGCTTGACGCAGACTCAATCGCCCGCCCGTGACGGTCGCCTTGTTTCGGGTCTCCTGCATCTTGACTTCGCTCATGTCTGTTTCCTCCTGAGTCGTTCCATAGTCGATGCCCTTCAGCCGGCCACCGTATTTCCACTTACCGAGCGTTGCATCCCGGTGGATGCTGTTGCCGTTCACCGTAGTGGAACAGTGGGTGATTTCCAGCGGACGCACCTTGGTGACGATGCCTACATGATAGTAGTCCAGCAGATCACCGCCATCCGCCTTGTAGCGGTCCGGCAGATTGTAGCTGCTGTCTCCCGGTTTTCGGGCTTTGTAGACGATCTCACCCACAAACAGATCAGCAGATTTGATCTCTGCAAAGTCGGTCATCTGTTTCCGGGCTGCGTAGTTACTGCCGTGGATGCCATTCCAGCCTCCACCAGCCCTGCGGACCGCACCGATGATGAGACCGATGCAGTCACAGGTGCCATCCGTGCCGCTGCCGCCGATGCGATAGTCCGGTTTCGTAGCACAGATGGCTTCGAGCTGCTCCAGAAAAGCAGCTAGTTTGATGCTCACTCCGATTCACTTCCGTTCACGGGCAATCCGGCCGCCCATGCGATGCCGGACAGTACAAAAAAGACACACGGCAGCGCGACACCATTGCCCCAGAGCTTATACTCTGCGGCATCCGAATACGGATCAGCCAGCCACTTACGGATCTGCTTTTCCGTTTTCGGTTTCTTGGCATGGGTCACAAGTCTGCGGTGTGTTTCAAACGCATCCTGCCAGAAGGCAAGTTCCTCCTCGGTGGGGTTCTCTGTAGCGAGGTCATGGCACCACCAGTCCGGAAAACCTTGCAGCCGTGCGCACTCGGTCGGGGTCAGACGGCGGACAGTATAGGATACGGGAGCCGGCTGTGCCTCCGGGTTGTCGATGACCAGCCGGTCATTGAAAGCATCCTGCCCGTTGAAGCCGCTGGGATGCGCCCCAGTCGCCACCGTTCCCGACACGCCATCGTTCAGGTGCGGCACCGGTGCTATGGTAGTGGGGTCCTTAAAGTCCCGGGCCATAAGGGTGGGAGATACATTCTCCTCGACCCTCATGAAGGAGCCGGTGGTCATAGCGTAGACATCTTCCGGTGCGCAGACTGCGTGACGGTCAGTGGCATCCAGCGTAAAGCAGACATCTTCGTTGATGCCGTCGCCTTGCGGACCATTCTCGTCTTTGCGACCGATCATGTTGCCCTGCAGTACGAAGGTCTGCATCTGATTGCTCCGGGTCGCCATGAGCGCACCGGACTTTCCGTGCAGGTCGATCAGCTCATTGCGCTGATTTACATGGAATGCCGTCACGTCATCCGGCTGCGCCACAAAGGTCTGCTGTTTCATTCCCGGCTGTGCAGACAGCGAACCCGCCGTCTCGCCCAGATCCCGGACTTCATCCCGCTGGTTCTGGGTAAAGGCAACCGTCTCGACCACACAGATGCCGCCCTGGTTACAGGTCGGGTCACCGCCGCTGCGATCCAGCGTCCGGGAAGTTTCCGCTTCATAGAATCCGCTGTGGGGGTTATCCGACATCATGGAATGGCTGGCTTTCGAGCAGACACCGTAGCACTTCGGGACGAATACAGTTTGGTCATTGTTGCAGCCGAGGGTGGCGGACTTATCCTCCTGCCAGATGGCGCCCTTGCCGCCTCCTTCACACCCAGAGCGAATCTTCAGCGTGACGGCCGGCAAGTTTTCCACCCCTTCCCCACTGTTTTCCACGCCGTCCAGAACCAGCGGAACATTGCCGCCGCCCGTACCGCACCGACTGGTCAGCGTCTGTACCTTGCCGTCCTTGGAAATCTTCACCCGGCTGTCGGTCGGATGGTTTTCCAGAGCGATGGCAGCTGGCACGACACCAGCACGGAGGGTGGGAGAACGTTCTTCCTCATATCCGATGCTCCTCGCATTAGCGGAGTGTTCGGTGCAAAAACCTGCGGATTCCAAAACGCAAGGCGGGTGATATGCCTCTGCCCGGAGAGTGGAGATCACCTCCTCGGTCACATCCATCCTCTCCCCGCCCTGGTCGTTCAGGCAGATTCTTCCGCAGCAGCCTGCCGTTCCAGTGCTGCCTTCAGCACCGGAGGCAGCTCTTTGCCACGCACGGAAGCCCTCCGCAGAATACCCAGACACGCCTTCGGACTCAAATAATACTTTTGGGGCACCGTGGTCTGCAAAATCTGCGACAAGGTAGATGCGTTTTCTCCTTTGGGGTACGCCCCACCATTGAGCGTCAAGAACTCGATACGCGACGCTCCATCCGTCTCCCAGATAGTAATCTGCATCGGGCCAGCCTTTTTTGTCAGACGCAGGCACCTCGGCGGACGGTTCCTTAACACCGATGACGGCTTCGAGGACGGCTTTGAAGTCCTGTCCTTTGTTTGAGGAGAAGGCCCCCGGCACGTTCTCCCACACGATAAATCTCGGTTTTGCTCCATTGGTCTTACACCTCATTTCCTTCACGATGCGAATTGCTTCATAGAACAGGCTGGACCGTGAACCATCCAGACCGTCTCGTTTACCGGCAATGGACATATCCTGGCAAGGACTGCCAAAGGTGATGATGTCCACCGGCGGCAAGTCTGCGCCGTTGACGGCGGACACATCCCCGTAGTGCTTCACCTCCGGCAGACGCTTGGTCGTGACCCGGATGGCGAAGGGCTCCACTTCGCTGCTCCACAGCGGCGTGATGCAGCCTGTCAGTAAACCGCCCAAAGGAAACCCCCCGGAGCCATCAAAGAGGCTGCCGAGGGTCAGTTGGATATTCGATTCGGTGCTCATACAGCCTCCTCTCCGAGCATCTGCTCTTTGGCTTTCAGGTAGAAATCCATGGACACTTCAAATCCGTAGCTGTCACGCCCCAGTTCTCTGGCCGCCCTGAGCGTTGCACCGCTGCCGGCGCAAGGGTCGATGACCACATCTCCGGGATCGGTAAATATCTCGATCAGGCGTTTCAGCACAGACACCGGTTTCTGGGACGGATGGATCTGCGGATAGTCCTTGCCATCCCGTTTCCAGTCAAACCAGTTGAAGATCATGTGGGACTTGCTGTCCTCGCCGACGTTGTTGAACTTCGGGAGCTTGCCCCGGTACAAGACCAGCGCATACTCCGTTGCACCCACGATCTTCATGTTGGCTTTCAAGACCTGCGGGCTGTAGTTCTTACAGAAGGTCAGCGGGATATAGTTTTTGAACCCGTACTTCTCAGCCTCCGTGATGACCTTGGGGATCTGCTGGAACGCACAGAACACGATCATGCACGGTGCGCCCTTTTCCCCTTTCATGGGTTCTTTCTTCAGCAGCCGGTTACAGAAATGGAAGTATTCTGCGATATTGAAAGTGAAGTCGGTGTTGAATGCCGCTTTCCGGGCCTTATCGCTCTCTCCATTCCGGTTATCTCCGTCCACATACCAATCCGGGCGGCTGGCGTAGAAGTCCGACCCGATGTTATACGGGATGTCGGCGATCACCAGCTGTGCCTTGGGGATGTTGTAGGACTTGAAGTTCTGGAAGTTGTCATGGAACAGGACACATCTGGGTTCAGTCATCTGCGCCCTCCTGTTCCGGCTGGAAGGACGCCACCTCATCGAACTTCAGCTTTTGACCGTTACGGAGGACATACACATCCTCATAGCGACCTTCGCTGTGTTCGATATAGCGCTTAACGATAACATCCACGAATTTGGGGTCAAGCTCTATGCCCCGGCACGCCCGGTCAGTCTCCTCACAGGCGATCAGGGTCGAGCCGCTGCCGAGGAAGGGGTCCAGAACGATGCCGTTGGTCATGGTGGAGTTGCGGATGGGATAGCTCATCAGGCCGATGGGCTTCATGGTCGGGTGATCCTTGTTGGCCTTGGGACGGTCGTACTCCCAGATGGTGGTCTGTTTACGGTCGGAGTACCATTGGTGCTTGCCCTTCAGTTTCCATCCATAGAGGCAGGGTTCATGCTGCCACTGATAGGGACTGCGGCCCAGCACCAGAGCATTCTTTTTCCAGATACAGCACCCGGACAGATAGAACCCTGCATCCTTGAACGCCTTTCGGAAATTCAGGCCTTCCGTGTCGGCGTGGAAGATGTAGATGGAACCGTCATCCGCCAGATGACCGTGCATTTGCTTGAACGCTGCCAGCAGGAACTCGTAGAATTCCGAGTCACCCATGTTGTCGTTCATGATCTTGCCGGCCGTTTCTTCCACGTCTACATTGTACGGGGGATCGGAAAGCACAAGGTTGGCCTTCACGCCATCCATCAGGGTATCGTAGCACTCCGCCTTCGTGGAATCACCGCACAGAACACGGTGCCGGCCCAGCATCCAAAGGTCACCTGCCTGCGAGAAGGTCGGCTGTTTCAGCTCAGATTCCACATCGAAGTCATCTTCCTTGATGTCCTTGTCGTGGACTTTGTTGAACAGCGTCTCGATTTCGGGCGGCTCAAATCCTGTCTTGCCCAGTTCAAAGTTGGAGTTCTCGATATCCTTCAACAGGTCAGCCAGCAGAGAATCATCCCACGCACCGGTGATCTTGTTGAGCGCGATGTTCAGGGCTTTTTCTCGGGTCTTGTCGATGTCCACCACCGCACAAGGCACTTCGGTATAACCCAGTGCCATCGCAACGGTCAGGCGTTGATGGCCGCCGATGATCGTCATATCGGCATTGACCACCAGCGGATCGGCAAAACCAAACTCCTCAATGGAGTTCTTGATCTTCTCGTACTCCTTGTCCCCCGGCTTCAGCTTTTTCCGGGGATTGTATGCAGCCGGCTTGAGTACGGACACCGGCAGCATTTTCAGTTCAGCAGTTGCTTTCATGTAGTTCCTCCCAGTTCAGATTCACACTCGCATGACCTCAGAGAACGGTACAAAAAAGGAGCCGAACTCAAAACCCGACTCCAATTCATCGCTGTCCCCGCCCATCTCCGACTGCTGTTTTTCCGTAATCGGATACCATTCCGGGTCTACCCCGTTCATGGAAGCGAGGACTCTGTCCTCTGCATGGTCAATCTCATGTACACAGATGCCTGCGGTGTTGCAGACTGCAAATACGCCGATCACTTTATTTTCCAATGCTGCTCTCTCCCTTCGCCCTGCCCTTATTGGCACAGGCTCGACTGCAATACTTTCTTGGAAGACCGTACTGGTGGCGGTAGGAGAACTCCCTGCCGCACACCGGGCAGACCTTTGACCGCACAGTCTTCCAGTTCTGCGGTCTTGGGTGGGTGTTGTTCCACTTGGATCGGCATTCGGGAGAGCAGAACTTTCTCGGTCTGCCCCGGTGGTTCGGCACGATAGCAGCACCACACTGCGGACAGAAGGAAAACGCCATATCCTTGATCATCTCGGCCGTGTAATCTTCCATCCATCCTCACCCCGCCCTCATTTTTCGCCGTTTCCATGTCAGTTCCAGTGGAAAATCTCAAAAAGCATACGAAAAGAAGCAAAGCGGCAGCCGGCACTGCCCCGCCGGGTTAGTTTGTTTTTGCGGCGTCCGGCTGCTGCTTGCTTCTCCTTGTCCCGGAACAAGCTAAAACGTGCGAAAAGTCCCATGTTGCAAGGGTTTTCACACGCTTTGGTTCATTTCGGGGGAAAACAAAAGACACCGGAGCGTTCACCCCGATGCCCTCATCTTCACCTTGTTCATTTTGCGCCGATATTGCCGGGACCCCCGGCCTATGAATTTTGCATTTTTTCACACGAAAGGGGCCACCGGTCTTCTGTTGACTTCACCGTAGAGAAGTGACCCCGGCCCCCGGTGGGGGTCAGTAGCGGTACACCGGGTGAATGTCTTTGGTCAAAGTCTTGCGGTCGTGGCACTGTTTGCACATCGGTTGCCAGTTGGCTTCGTCCCAGAAAAGTTCGGGATCGCCACGGTGCGGTGTGATGTGGTCCACCACGGTGGCTTTCGTGTATCTCCCCTGCCTCATGCACTCGGCGCAGAGCGGATGGGCTTGGAGGTACTGCCTGCTTATTTTTTGCCACTGTCGTGTATAGCCGCGCTTACCCGCTGGGCGTGTGACTTCCGGGTGCAGCGACAGGTGCTTTGCACAGTAGAGGCTGCCCGGCTCAACGAGCTCCGGGCAACCGGGGTGTCGGCACGGCACCTTGGGACTGCGGGGCACGGGTCATTCCTCCCACGGCAGGCCGGGCTTTCCGAAGTGACCGTAGGCACTGACCTTGTTGTAGTCCACGTCCAGCAGACCCAGACGCTGGATGATACCCTGCGGGGTCAGGTCGTAGCTATCCTTAACGTAAGCCTGGATGAAGTCCAGCGGCTGGTGTTCCGTGCCGAAGCACTCCACCGCCACACCCACCGGCTGAACCACACCGATGGCATACGCCAGCTGGACTTCGCACTTGTCAGCGTAGCCGGCCTGCACGATGTCCTTGGCGATCTTCCGTGCCATATACGCTGCGGACCTGTCCACCTTGGTGGGGTCTTTGCCGCTCAGGGCACCGCCGCCCATTCGACCGATACCGCCGTAGGTATCGCACGCCAGCTTACGGCCGGTGACACCACAGTCGGCGTAGCTGCCGCCCAGCACGAACCGGCCGGTTGGATTCACCAGTTTCTGGAAGTTCCCGTCAAGACCGTATTCACAGGCAGCCAGCACCATCATGGATTCGATGATGTGGCGGAAATCGCTGACCTCCACGTCCGGGCTATGCTGCACAGAACAGAGGAAGGTGGTGATCCGGCCGGTGTCGTAGTCGTAGCTGACCTGTGCCTTGGCATCTGCCCGGAACATCTTGGACGGATGGATCTTCAGCAGTTGCAGGAACTTGGTGGCGACCATGTAGGGGATCGGCATCTGGTAGTCCATGGTGGCCTGCACGACAGAGTCCGGCATCTCCAGACCCTGACTGCGAAACAGCTTATACCCTTCCAGCATCCAGTTCAGGATACCGGACATATTTTCCGGTTCCGCAAAGAAGCCCTTCAAGCCCTTATCCTGCTCTTTTTCATCAAAGTGGCGGTCAAAGGGGATGATCTTGATACGACCGGACTCGAACAAAGTCAGATCCGTGATGTTCGGACGATGGTTCGTGTTGATGAAGATCTTGAAGTTCGGGCGGAACTCAAAACTGTTCTCGTGCAGATACCGAGCGGTAATCGTATCGTTGCCGGTCAGTCGCTTGGTCAGAGCTGCATCCAACGTGATCTTCTTCTCCGGCTCAGAAATGTTGACGAATCGAGCGCCGGCAAGACGAGCGATTTCTTCGGAAGGGCCACCGCTCTGAGCATTGAACTTTGCTTGCAGCATAGTTGGGTCGGCGTTTTTGCCGTACTCGCCCATGATTCGCAGGATGCTTTCCATGGTGGTACCCTTGCCGTTTCGGGAAGTAGGGCCATAGAGGATGAACAGACATTCCATTCTCGTATCACCGGTCAAGGCGTATCCGATGGCTTTTTGCAGATAGTCGGCCCTCGCCTTATCTCCTTGCATGATCTCTGTGATGAAAGTCCGCCAGCGAGGGCAGTCTGCTTTCGGGTCATAGGTGACCGGGGACACCTTTGTGAGATAGTCGTCCGGGCGGTGTTCCCGGAACTCCATCGTCCGCAGATCCAGCGTTCCGTTCTGGCAGTTGAACAGGTAGATGTCCCGGTCGTAGTGTTTCATGGACAGTGGGAACACAGACTTTGCATCCTTCAGCATGGTTTCCCGATGCTTTCGGAGCTGGAGCTTCCGCACCCGGTCGATGAATCGCTTTCGGGCATCCTCCTCTGTGATCGTCAGGGCAAACACATACAGCTTGTCCGCCAGCAACTTCGCCAGTTCCGCCACCTTGAGGTTTTCCGTGTCCGGCTGCCAGACCTTCCCGTCGTAAACATACCAGATGCCACGCTCACTGTTATACCGGGCGATGGGCTTGAAGAAATCGGCAAACATATTGCCCATACCGATCTCATCCCTGCCGTATCTGGGATTCGTGTGCGGAGCCATCTCATCCAGTGACAGGGTGAGCTTGGTGATGTCCGGCTGGAACTCCGGGGATTTAGACTCCGGGTCAAGGTTTGTGAACTCCTCGTCCACGATGTCCTGTGCGTTGACCGGAACGTACACCGCTGCACAGGTGTTGACGGTGTTCCGAATGGAGATCGCGCCGTAAGTCGTACCGGCCTGTCGACGATCCCACTTGTCACGCATCAGGCCGGAGGTGCGGAAGATGCGGTCCATCTGTTCTTCATCGCAGCCGCACCAGAACGCAAGGATGGACAGAAGTGCCATGTCCGCATCCGACTGGCTGTCATAGAGTTCTTCCCAGTCACCGGCATAGAGCTTCTTGAACTTGTCACCGTTGCTGGCCTCCTCCGCATGGGCAATGACCGCGTCATCGTCCAGATACGAGTGATGCCGGAGCTGTGTGTTCTGCACCTGCTTGTTGCGCTTCATCAGCGAGTCCAGCAAGGTGGTCATAGCCGTCTCATCGCTGGGAATCTCCCCTGTGCGGTAAACATCTCCCGTCACGGTGACGAAGCGGTTTGTCGCACCGGGCATATACACTTCCAGCCCTTTGCTGCGGTTGTTGATGTAATAGACTGTCTTGTCATAGACAAAATCTTCCGGCACGCAAAAAAAGCCTCGCAGTCCCTTACCGGACGGAGACTTCTCAACGTATGCCGTGGGGAAAATGGAAAGGACGGTCGTTGCTGTGTCGTTCAGCGTCCCGTCCTCTCTGAAACAGTGGTCAATATCAAAAGCTCCGATGCCGTTGCCGACCGCAATGCCGATACCGTCGTACCCGCCCATGGCATAGGTCATGAGGGTGGTCTTGAAATCGGTGAAAGTCCGCATATCGTTGATCTTCGCCCGTTCCCCATTTGCAGGGTTATAGGGCATCTTGGTCTTCTGACCGCTTCGCTTTTCAAACTTCCAGACGCAGAACCGGCAGTCACTTTTCAGTCTCGCAGGGATATTCTTGATGTCTACCACGTTCTCGCCTCCTTCTTGGTAGTAGTGTCGGCAGTGCCCATGTTAAAGAACACCGCGATTGCCTGCTCCACTTCCCGCTGCTTGGCGGTAGAGGTCAAGCTGCCCAGCTTGTTCAGCAGGGCGTTCTTTCCGATGGTCGTGACCTGCTCTGCCAGTGCGACAGAGTTGCGCAGATAGGCGTGGTCATTGATCATCCGGCAGTCTGTTTCTGCGATCTGGATGTGCGTGGGCAGACCCAGCTTCTTCTGCACGGTGGTCAGTGGAATCACCGTGAGCGTGCTGGAAAACCGGTTTGCCACATCGTTGCTGATGACCAGCACCGGGCGGCTGCCGCTTTGCACGGAACTGCCGTAGTGGTCGCCCAGCTCGGCAAACCAGATCTCGAACCGCTGCACGCTCTGCTGCGGATTCTCCTGCTGCTGTGTGTCCTGCCGCAGCGCTTCCTTCTGGGCAGACTTTTCAGTCCGGGCTGTGCGCTGCTTGCGGAGCAGCCGCCCTTTCTGGTTGATGTATTTATTCACATGCGGTCTGGAACGACCGTTTTTATTCTTGCGACCCAATGAAAACTCACCTCTTTTTCCCGGTCGATAGACCTTAGGTTGATGTAAAAGTAAAAAGCCGGACAGAGAAGTCACAGCTTTGGCGGCGAGTTGATCACCGCAACAAAAAAACCGAAGCAAAGTCATCTGACCGCCTCGGCAATGCGCTTCTCTATCCAGCTTTTCCAGTATAAATTATACCAAATTGCGGACGTACCGTAAACAAGAAAAATGTTCAATCAAGTACGGTCGGCGTACAACGATGCTCGGAAAGTGTTCACTTTCCAAAAATAATTTTTTCCTTGCTTTCAAGATCCGGGAGAATCTTCTCCAGTTCCCTGGCAAACCCCCGGATTCCGACCTTCTTGTAGTGCGTTGCCGTGGTGCGGCTCATGGTCTTACCGCAGCCAATCTCGATAGCTTTAAGGGGTTGGCCCCGGATGAAATGCTGCTCCAGCACCATCCGGGCCTTGAATGGCTCCACCTTCTGCAAAGCGATATTGAAGTCTCGCCGCCACTGATAGGCCATGAGGCAGCGTGTCGAAGTGTCCGCCGCCAGCTTCTCGTACATGGCTTTCTCCTTTGGATAAACTGCTTCATTTTCTGACTTTGCGTGCTTGTGGAGTTCAGCCTGGGCTTTCTGCTCTTCGGCTTCAATCATGCGGTATTTCTCGCAAGCAGAGACCACTGTGGCAAGCATGGCCTCTGTTACCTTCTCTGTATCTTTCAAAATTACGCCTCCAATCGTTCCAGTGTCTGGGCAATCCCAGTAAGTGCCCTCTCCCGTTCAGCCTCCACGGTCTTCCGACCCAGCGGCTTTCCTGCATCATCCTCCACCGTGGGGATGGCTTTCCGCTGCACAAAGAGCTGCCGGGCAACAAGCTGTGTCCGTCCCCGCAGGCTCCGCAGCCCGATCTCAAACAACTCGATCTTCTCGCAGACCCGGCAGTACGGAGTGATCAGTTCTTCTTCCCGGCGTTTCTGGATCTCCCGGTTCATGGATGCCAGCACCTTGTCGCAGTTGAGGACGGTGCGCTCCACCGGGTTGGAGGTGCCGCTGGTTTTGACCCGTTCTCCCTGCTCGTGTGCCCCCTGCGACAGCTTGTAGATTACCTCGTCCCGGGTATAAAACCAGGCGTGGGATTCGTCGATCTGCCGCTTAAGTTCCTGCTTTCTCGCCAGAAGCTGTGGATAGGAATCGGCCAGTTCTCTGGCTTTTCCCATATAATCCGGTGTCCCAACCGAGGTCTGCACCTCACCGGGATGTGTTTCTTCGCTCATGGTCAAGCCCTCCTTTCTGACCGATGTTCTGTATCACATGACTGCCGCAGCCGAGAGATTCTTTTTAGCGGCTTTTCTCTCGGCTCGTTCCCGTGCCTTTGCCCTGCCTCGCTCCCAGCGTTCAACATTGATATCTGCCTGCCGCTTTGCCTCCTGCATCAGGATCGCTGGGTCCAGATCGGTCAGGGTGCGATACCACTTCGAGTGGAAGAATCGCTCCAGTTTCTTTTTGCTGGACCGGTGTTTCCATTCTTCCGGCTCCTGCACCAGCTTGAACAGTGCTTTCCGATAGTCCTTGAATGCCTGCAAAACGATGGCGTTTGCCAGTTCTGCATAGCACTCGGCATACTCAACATTTTCCATCGGCGTGCTCCTTGCTGTTCTTGCGAACCCCACTGACTGTGTCGTACCAAGGCTCCGGCACCTGATTCCTGGTCATCCCGAAGCGATAGATGCAGATGATGTGCCATGCAGCCTCGTACATCATGTCCAGCACTCTGCGGTTGGGTTCCGGCAGGGTTGCGGCATACTGGATGAAGTCCTCCACAAACCGGGATTCCTGCAGGTTCTTCGTTCCGCCGTTCTTCTGGCGTGCAATGATGACCTCGGCAAACCGGAAGCATTGCTTTTTGTTCTGCTGGATCCAGTCGTATTTCCAAGTGACAGCGTTCAAGATGGCCTTGCGCTGCTCCTGCGTGGTGACCTTGGGCGCATCGACCGACACGCCTTTCTCTGTCATCCGAGTGTAGTGCTCCATTGCCCGGTCTTCCTTGCACATGTGCATCTGGCAGCGAATCTCGTTCAGGCGTGTGCTGCACATCATCTGCTCGATCGTGTGCTCATAGGCTTCCTTCATCAGGAAGTCGAGGTTCATCTTGAGGTCTGCACAGCGACGCACCGGGTTATCACCCAGCAGTTCACAAAGCAAGCCCGGCTCTCGGATGGGGCGGAACATCGCATACGGAGCAATGAATCCCGCCTCATCTCGTTTGGGTTTTGTGCCCGTCACGGGAGCCGCCTTCTTGTAGACGTACTCCTTTGTGTTCGATGCCTTATCCGGGCTCAGTGCCGTATTCGTCTCCAATGCCGCCATGCGGTCGGTTTCCTTCAAAAACAAAATCTTATCCATTCTCTTTCCTCGTGTCTTCATGCTTCCAGCCGTGCTTTGACGGCAGAAATCAACTTTTCTTGTGTCATGTCCTTCTGTTCCAGAGCCGCCATCACATCCTCATCCACCGTGTTCTTGGTGATAATGTGGTGGATGGTGACCACCTGTGTCTGGCCCTGCCGCCAGAGGCGGGCATTGGTCTGCTGGTAGAGTTCAAGACTCCATGTCAGGCCGAACCAGACCAGAATGTGTCCACCTTGCTGGATGTTCAGACCATGTCCGACAGAGGCCGGGTGGATCAGGGCAACCGGGATCTTGCCGGTGTTCCAGTCCTTGATGTCTGTGCTGGTCTTAATGTCCCGCACGGGGATCTTGAGCTTTTCCAGATGGTTGATGATGCGCTCCCGGTCATGCTTGAACCAGTACGCCACCAGCACCGACTGGCCGTTGGCGGCTTCGATCAGGTCTTCCAGTGCCTCCAACTTGTGGTCATGCAGAACCCTCGCTTTGCCGTTTTCGTCATAGACTGCGCCATTGCTCATCTGCAACAATTTTCCAGTCAGCGATGCAGCATTGGCAGCATCTATATCCCCATCCTTCAAGGGGATCAGGAGGTCTTGCTTGAGCATATCGTAGAGCTTGCGCTCCTCGGCGTTCATCTCGACTTCGTACCGTGTCGGGATGCAGTCCGGCATATTCAGGTAGTCCAGAGCCTTCATGGAGATGGTGATGTCCGAAATACGCTGGTAGATCAGCTCCTCGGCTCCCTCTTTTGGCTTGTACTGGAACACCACGCCGCTGGACGGATTCATGGACGCAGCCTTGAAATAGGCTTCACGGTAGCGTCCGATGAACTTACCCAAACGCTCTCCTCCATCCAAAATTCCGATCTCCGCCCAGAGATCCATAAGACCATTGGAGGACGGTGTGCCGGTCAGTCCGACCCACCGCTTCACATACGGACGGACTTTTCGCAGGAACTTGAACCGCTGGGACTGGTAGTTCTTGAACGAGGACAGCTCGTCAATGACCACCATGCTGAAGTCCCAGCGCATCCCATTCTTCTCGTAGTACTCCACCAGCCACTTGACGTTTTCACGGTTGACCACATAAATCATAGCTGGGTGATGGACGGCGGCGATGCGTGTCTTCACATCGCCCACGACGATTGAAATGTCCAGATTCTTCAGGTGATCCCACTTCTCGATCTCAGCCGGCCATGTGTCTCTTGCGACACGAAGCGGTGCGATGATGAGGACCTTGTTGACCTCAAATGTGTTCAGCATGAGGTCTTGGATAGCAGTCAGGGTGATAACCGTTTTTCCGAGTCCTAACCCATGTCCAAAAACAACGCAGAAATCGGGTGGGTCTTGATATACTCAATACAGTACTCCTGATATTCGTGTGGTTTGAACATCATACTGGCATCACCTCACTTTCCGGCAGTGCGACCTGTGGCATTTCCGTGTTGTGAATCTCCGGGATCTTCGCTCCAATGCCTTGTGGAATAGGTTCACCGGGGTTCCATTGGAGCAAAGCATCAATGGCGGGCTGGATCTGCTCCGGCCGGTCTACGCAGAATACCGGAAAGCCCAGAGCTTCAAGCTGCTGCCTGCGTTTGCGCTGCAGCAGACGCATCTGCTTGCCGGGAGCTTTCAGCTCCACAAATGCACACTTTCCGCCCAGCAGCAGAACCAGCCGATCCGGTACACCGTTCATGCTCTGGCTCGTAAACTTAAGGGCCTGCCCTCCGGCGGCTCTCACAGCTTCTACGAACTGACGCTCGACTTCACTTTCCCTCACTCTGCTCCACCTCCTCTGCCCGCCACACGCCGGTGCGCGGACGCTTCTTCTTGCTCTTTTGGCGTTCTTCCAGCAGCACATGACCGATGGCGGCATCTGCCGTAGGGTCGGCATGGCTGCGGTTGTGCCGTCTTTCCGGTGGGCTTTCATCCTTGTGTTCGACCCAGCGGACTGCCAGTGTCTCCTGTTCCATACCGCCCACCTCACTGGTTGATCTCTTTCCACTGAGCCGACTCCATGGTGGCGACCTGCCAGCCGATGCCCTCCAGTGCAGTAGCCCGGTCATACGAAGCAACGTCCTGTGACGCTCTGGTCACGGCGTTAGACAAGCCGTAGAGCGACAGGTCACCGCCGGCGATGAGGTATTTGAGGATGCCCTCCTGCTCATCTGCGTTGATGCCATAGCTCTGAGAAGTGAGCTGTACCACATCCTGCACCTTGCCGGTGATGGGGACTGCCATAGACTCCTGCAAACGCCCCACCACCTGTGCGAACCGTGCCTCATCGATTGCCGCCATTGTGGTGTCCCGGAGTTTCAAGAGGAACGCCTTGTCCTCCGCTTCCATCGTCTCGTCCGAGTACAGCGTGAAACTATCCTCCACTGCCTTCGCCTGACGTCCCACATGGTGACGGCGTTCGCCCATGTCATTGACCACCATTCCGTTGGTGCAGACCAAGCGGTAAACTAGCGGCTGGATGGACACAGCACCCAGCCCCACCTCGGAGTTGGAGATCATCACGCCAGCCTGCACGATATCGCCTTTGCGGACTTCCATTTCCAGACGATGGTTGACCACTTTGAGGTACAGCCGGTTTTCCGTCACCTCACAGGACATGACCTCATATTGGTCGTTGCCTGCGAAAAGAGGCAGCACCGATGTGGCGATCTCCATGTTGTCGATACGGCGGTATCGCTCCGACAGCAGCGCACGGGCGACCTGCCCGGAGCCGTAGTCCATAGACCGCACCATGTAGGAGCTGGTCCTGTCCGCGAACCAAGCGTTCACGTTCTCCGCCAGCAGTTCCGGCTTCTGGCTCTGCATCAGGTCGTAGTACTTGGCCGGGATGCCCAGCGCCGATGCCACCTGACGGTGGAACAACGAGGTGGTGCCGAAGGTCATCTGCCGGTCTGTGGTCAGATGGTTCAGTTCGAAGGTGTGACCATCTTCCCGGAGGCGCATCCCCTGCGCCGGGCTGATGAAGTCCTGCTTTGCCTTGTTCTGGCGATCCAGTTCCACAAGGACTTCCTGCAAATTTCTGCCTGTTTTCATATGCTTTCCTTTCTGTGACGCATATTTATACGCCAGCTTATACGCCCGTGTCCTTATGACAAGGGCACCGTGTTTTGTAGTTCACAGCTCTCTTACAGTTCCCGGTTGATCATCTGTTGGATGATCCGGACAGCCCCCTGCATCCTGACACGGTTCAGCCGTGTGTCGTACAGGAGTGTGTCCAACGCATCCACCTCTTCCCGGATATTACAGAGGACAGACCGCTGGTGGTCAGCAAGGCGTTCATTGTCCTGCTCCAGACGGTCGAACTCTTTTTCGTAGTCATCGATATCCGCTACATTCGTGTTGATGTAGCTCTCGATCTCACGGGCCAGTTCTTCCCCGGCGTAGTCGGACACAGCTTCGAGCAGATCCCGGATGCCAAACGGTGTCAGGATCTTGCCGTCTTTCATTTCAATGGCGTGCGGCATCTGGTCACCTCAATCCTTAAAGTAGTAGTCGCCCTTATACCCGGCGGCTGCCAGTGGAAGGCCATCGCACCAGTCAGGATTAGCCGCCATGAGCTGGCAGATCTCCTCCACAGTGTACTTACCCTTGGGTGCTTCGATGATGACCTCGTCATGGACGTGCGCCACGATATTCAAGCCCTCATCCTCGATTCGAGCCATGGCTTCAGCCAGAATGTCCCGGGCAATCGCCTGCGTGGCGTTCTCCACCAGCCGACCGGAGTAGGTTTCCTGCCGTGCCCACTTGTGGTTCTGACCCACACCTTCGTAGGTCAGGCTCATGCGTCCGAAGCGGTTCGGTTGCTGTTTGGGCACGAGGTATGCCAGCTTTCGACCGGAAGGCAGCACCATCCAGAGAGTTCCAGAAGAAAAGGCAAAGCTGATCCTGCCGATGTCCTGTCGTTCCCCGGTCTTGAAGGCTTGCATTGCAGCTTTCTCCACGTCCCACCAGTACTGAACGATCTTGGGGTTGGCTTCACGCCATGAGTCGATGATTTCCGAAGTTCCTCTTCCTTCAGTCCCATCTGCAAGGCGCCCATGCTGATGAGCGCACCGGAAGAACCGCCATAGCCACAGGCCAGTGTGGCGATCTTCCCTTTCTGACGCAGGTCACCGTTGATGCCGTGCTTGACCACCGGGACATGGAACATCTGGGAGGCTGTGGCGCAGTAGAGGTCCTCGCCATTCTTGAAAGCATCCAGAACCCACTGTTCTCCTGCTTCCCAAGCAAGCACCCGGGCTTCAATGGCGGAGAAGTCCGCCACGATGAACTCGCAGCCATCCTTCGGGATGAGCATGGTGCGGATGAGCTGGGAAAGGACATCCGGTGTGTTGCCGTAGATGCTCTCCACCATGTCAAAGCAGCCCATTTTCACGAGTGTTCTTGCCTCATCCAGCGTGGAGATGTGGTTCTGCGGCAGATTCTGCAACTGGATGTTCCGGCCGGAGTAGCGTCCGGTGCGGCTTGCGCCGTAGAACTGGAACAGTCCTCTGGCTCTGCCATCCGGACAGACACAGCGTTCCGCCGCCTGGTATTTCTTGACGGAACTCTTTGCCATCTGAAGCCGGAGCTTCAGCATATCCATTGCCTCGGCATCCACGCCGTTCTTGTCCAGCTCGCCAATCATCTCAGTCACATTTTTCTTGCCCAGCGTGTCCATGGAGATGCCACGCTCATCCAGCCAGGTCTTGAGCTGGGATACAGAATTCGGGTTTTCCAGCCCGGTCAGTTCATATGCTTTCGTAGTCATGGCATCCGACAGAAGCAGGTCGCAGGTGATAGCCTGCCGAACCAGTTCCGTGTCGATCCTTACGCCACGGTCGTTAATACGCTCATTCACCCGGTAGTGGTGCCACTCCCGGGCAGGCATTGGAAAACGTTTCAGCCGCTTGTAGATATCCACCTCCGTGTTAACGTCCTGAATGCAGTAGTACTTGAACTTTTCCCAGTCTTCCGGGAGGTGGTGTGGGAGGTTTCTGGTTCTCCCGCCGTTGGACTTGGTCGGCTTGCAGGGCGCAGAGAACAGCTTGATGAGTCGTTTGCCCTCCTCGTCCTTTTGCTGTGTGGTTCTCAAGACTTCACCGACGTCTTTCAGTGCCATAGGCAGGGTCAGCGATGCCGCCATGACCATGGTGCAGATCCAGTTGTCCGGCGACAGGAACGTGCCCGGTTTGAGATACCGGCCGGGATAGTGCTGCTGGAGATAGCGGGAGAAGCTCACACGCTCGAAAGCCGCATTGTGAGCAATCAGGGTCACATCGCTGTCCTTAAAATCGTCCAGAAGCTCTTTCGGGAATGGGTCTCCGGATGCAAGGTCTGCCAGCTTCGTTTCTCCAAACCCCTCGCCTTCATCCGTTGCCCATGCAATGAGCAGGATTTCGAAGCTGGGGTCGGACACATAGCGGTACAGACCGCATTTCTTGATGTCTGCCTCACAGTAGGTTTCAATATCGATCAGTGTTTCTTTCAAAGTTCATCACCTCGATCGGTCATGTAAAAAAGGAGGGAGCCGAAGCCCCCTCCCGGTCCATGTGTACTTAGCGCAGGTAATCCGGCAGTTCCTCACCGACACCGCCGCCGAGGACTTCCTCGTCATCCTCCAGTGCGCTGAAATCCGCATTTGCAGAGGCACGGCCGGACAGGCGGTCGCCATCCTTGACGAACTGGATGTTGCCCAGACCAGCCGCCACGCCACGATTGCCATTAGCGTTGAAGGCGTAGAAGTTGACGCTGACATTGCAGTAGCAGCCGGAGTAGACCATCATGGGGTCGAGAACAGGCTGCACATGGCGGTCAACCACCTGCGGAGCGTCCTTGCTGGAAGCGTTGAGGAAGAAGCAGCTCGTGTAGTTCTCATCGTCCGGGCGGTCGATGTCGCCGTCACGCAGGGGCATCTTCAGATTGGGAGGCACCTTGCCGCCCCACTTGCGGACCTTACCGTCCTCCTTGGCGGCCTCGATTGCCTTGTGGATCGCCAGCAGAGTCTTCTTGTCCTCCTTGGGGATCAGGCAGGACACAGAGTACTTCGCCTCGCTGCCATTGATGCTCTTTGGCTCAAAGATGGCGGCAAAGGAAATGCGGCACGGGATAACGACCTTGGTCGCATTCATCGTCTTGTTTGCAGTAGCCATAGATTTGTAATCCTCCATTGTGTTTTATTCGAGTGGTGTAAATTCGTCTGCGGCAGTATCAAGGTCAACTGCCGGTCTGGGATCGGAGTCCGGAACAAGTGCCAGCTTACCGGGCGGCTTCACCACATACCCGCCCAGAACTTTCTGAAATTTCTTCTTGCCCATGAGCTTTTCAAACTCGGTCAAGGAGATCATCTCAGTCTTATAGATATCGGTATACCCAGCCTGTGTGGCGGCTCCCGCCACCGCTTTGGGGTCAAGGAACTGCCGCTTGCTGCGACCTTCCACCACCTTGTACCCATCCCAGCAGACACCGTGGTTGATAGCCTCGGAGCTGACATAGGCGAAGATGGCCTCGATCCAGGATTCAATGCGGTTCAGCGTGGGAAGCATCTTCTCGATATCCGTCTTGGACAGAAGTGCCGGGGACTTGAAGGTTGGTGCCGTGGTGTCCGGGTCATAGGCTGCGGTGGCATCCGTTTCTTCCTGTTCATCTGCCAAAACGCCGGAATCCAAGTCAAGGAACTCGGTCTTGACCAGCGCCAGCGCTTCAGCGGCACAGGCTTTACAGGAAGTCCGGGCACGGCAGAACTGGCACCAATCGCCGGGAACCTGCTCACCCTTGCCTTCAAAGGCGAGCTTGGCTCTGGGGCGGACATAGCTTTCTGCCCAGTCCAGCAATTCCTCCACACTGCATTCAAAAGTTGAGATGTTTTCCAACCGGGGCTGGATGATGGTCATGGACACCTTTGTGATGTTGTACAGATACCCGTAAGCGTGGTAAGCACCGATGGCGTACAACATCATCTGAGGATTGTGGTCACAACTGACAAAAACGCCTTTGCCGTTTTTATAGTCCATGACGTAAAGAGTACCGTCTGCGATGATCACACAGTCGCCGGTCCCGAATCCCTGCGGAACGAGGTAGCTGTAATCCAGCCGTTCCTCCACCATGACCAGCGGATGCGGACAAGTCTCCTTAATCTTCTCCACTGTCGTGATGATGAACTCGGCATAGATGTCGGTGTTGGCATCCATCTCCTCGTTGTCGAACTCGGAGGTCGGCCGCCTGACACGCTCGTGCAGATACTTGCGGAGTTTGTACTCGCCCAGCGCATGGGCGGCGGTTCCCTCCTCGGCATACACCGAGGATTCATTGGGAAAATTCTGCTCCAGCCGAGCCGATGGCGTACAATTCAGCCATCTTTTCGAGCTGGACGCAGAGAGAATCGCGTGTACTTCGGGCATACGGCACCTCCGTTACAGCTGGGAGATGTCTGCGAGGAACGCCTCATACTTCGCTGCCGGCAGTTCAGAAAGCTGACCCACGCCGTAGGTCTTCAGCAACTGACCGATCTTCTCGTTGTTGCTGCGCTTCTGCTTGATCTTCGCCACGATGACTGCCGTAATCTCATCCTTGGAGATGTTCACAGCAGGCTGTTCCGGCTCTGCCTTTTGGCCGGTGTCCACATCAAAGGGCAGGTCATCCGCCGGGTCAACCGGGAAGTCGGACAGTTCCTCCTTTGCCTCATCTGCGGCAGAGGTCTCCTCTGCAGGAGCATCCTCGGTCGGCTCCTGGGGCTGTTCCTCCACCACGGGCGGAATATCCTGCTTACGGGGACGCTTTACCGGCTTCTTGCGAGGATGCGGCATTTCCTGACCCTTGGGTGCTGTGTCCACAGGCGGGAGCTTTGCAGGAGGAATCAGCTTATCCTCCTCGGTGACATCATCCGCAGTGAACTCCAGGAGTTCGATCTGCTCTGCCATGCCCTCGCACATCTGGGTCAGGCCGCGGAACACCTCCGTCAGCCCATCCACGATCTTCTTGGGCCCGGTCAGCATCTCACTCATCCTCGTCCACCTCATCCTCACCGCAGACAGCATCCAGATACTCAGCCTGAGCATCCAGAACCATCATGACAGACTGCTTGCACAGGCCGGTCTTAGCGCAGATGGTAGCGATCATGGCCTCGATGTCGATATTAGGCTCCTCGTCCTGATCCTCGACACCATTGAAATAGGTGTTGCTGGTGCTGCGCTCATCCAGATGGATGTGGAGGTTCTCAACCTTCAGCATCACCGGGAGAATACGGCGCACTTCCGGGGCACTGGTATTCTGGTTCTTATCGTTCATCATTGTGTTGCTCACTTTCCGCAGCCTTGGGCTGCATCTCCTATTGACCGTCACCGGTCATGGTGTACTTCTGTGCAAGGCTCTTGACGAGCAGTTCTGCCACTCGCCCTGGTTCAGGAAGGGTATGCACCGGCTTGCCCAGTTCTTTCGCCTTGGCGATTTCCTGTGCCATGCCCTCCGACACCGTGTCGCCAAACACCCAAAGCTCATCTGCCTGTTCCAGCCATGACAGTCCAAACTGCATCCCGGCAGCACGTTCTGCCGCCAACTCATCCTTGAGAAAACGATTGAAGTACAGATGTGGTGCCAGCGGCTGGATGCCCATCATGGCGAGGATGCGGCAGGCTTTGAGTGCCCGTTCGATATTGGACCGCTGTTCTGCCTCCCTGTCCGCCTCGGATACTGCGGTGGGTCGGAACGGAGAGCAGACATAAACGGTCTTTGGGGCGGTGCTGCCGCCGGGCGGTCGCACCGGAGCCGGATTCTTTAAGGGATTGTTCTGGGGATTCTTGATGTTACTCATGGGGTGTAACCTCCTTGGATGTATTCGTGAGAGGAAGTCCTCTCATAATGCTTACTGAAATTCGGGAAAAGGTACCCTATTTTCAAAAACTTTTCTTGAGCCTTTTAATTGCGGCAGCCATAATTTTGCTGACCACGGGTCTTACAATCCCCAATTCTTCTGCGATTTCATACTGGTTCAGCCCTTTATAGAAGTAGAGCTGGATGATTTCCTGCTGACGATCCGTGAGCTTACCCATAGCGGCATACAGCTTGCGCAGTTCCTCTTCTGCCAACATTTCGGCATTTTCTTCATCCATGAAGTCCACCATAACGGCATCCGACCAGTCAGAGCCATCGCAATCCAAACTGGCGGCCTCATTGATGGCAACCGTCTTGCTGCGGTTGCTCTCCATCCGGCGTTCGCCTTCCATGACCAGACGCACTGACCACTCGGCATCCTCGAACACTTCCGCCGGAACGACCTCGTATGTACCGTCATTGAAATCGTAGCGGTAGTCGCCGCAGCGGTCGATGGCCATGACCGTGTGTGCGCCATCCTCTTCATAGACGGCGTAACCATTCTCATAGGCTGTGAGCGTTGCACCACCCACCACAGTTCTAGCCGCAATCACAGGATGCATCTCCATAAGCTGTGCGTACTTCGGCAGCTTCTTTTCGATAACCGCAGCAACCGTGTTCTTCAGCTCACGCAGAGAGATATGTGCGTTGACAGTCAGATTCTCGACTGGCTGCGCCACGCTCTCCACTGTCTGCGGTAACGGCTGGCGGATTTCCATCACGCCTACGCCACCATTGATTGCAACTACCCCGTTCATCATCATGTTAGTCATCTTTTTGTCCTTTTCCCCCGGACTCTGGGAGGGAGAAGGATACCGATGACGGAAGCGGAGCAGGGCTCACATTCTGAGCTGTGACTGCCTGCAAAACGCAGAAAGCCCGATTCCAGAGATGGGAGGTACACCCATAGACCGGCTGTTCTACCGCAGCAGACAGTGTCTGCCAGCTGGTAAAACTCCGTTATGGTATCCTTCGCCTTCTCTAGAATCGGGCTTACGATATTATTTTTTGTTCTTGGGGCTTGTCCCTTGAACTGACTCAATTATAGATGATTTAGCGGCCTTTTTCATTTCCCCAAAAGGTGATTATGCTCTGCCAAAATCTACATATCTGTAGACTTTCCCTTTCACAAAAACAAAACCGTGCAGCAGCCACTGCACGGTTCACACGGCCTTCCTTTGAGGGACTTCGAATCTTCTAGCCACCATCAGCAAGGCTTCTACATCTTCTGTTCCTAGGCTTCCAACAATTGCCAGTAATTCTCTTCTTGACTTTTCCTCCTCTTCCATATGTACTTGAAGCCGATCTGGCACCAGTTTATCAACAGGTACCTCCAGAGCCTCCGCCACATCAAACAACGTCTGTATTCCCATTTCGACCTTTCCGGTTTCATATCGGGAAATGGTTTTGTTGGTGCAACCTCCTCCAAGTTCTTCAGCAAGAGCATCCTGCGTCATGTGTTTCTGTTTGCGAATCTTCTTGATTTGCTGACCAACAAGTTTCGGGTCTAATTGCCATGCTACACTCAACAAAATCACCTCCTTCAACGAAAAAAGACCGGAGCAGACATACGCACACTTATCCCACTGGTTCTTTGAACAACTATTCAAAAACTAGGATAAAATGTATGTATATCTGCTCCGGCCTTCCTCGGTACGGGTTCCACGCCGTCCGGTATGCTCGTAAGCTGATTCACGCAAAATGCGTGACGAACCTTATATATGTATCCTGACTTCCTCTGGTTTTCGGTATAATTAGGGCCCATCGCCTGCGTACAAAATGCCAGTGGTTTTCTCTGGGCATTCAGCTACGGCCATACCGCAGGGAAGTCTAGGTGTCTGTCTATGCGTGTTTTCTCTTATCTGCGTGTTTGCCTCTGTCTAAAGATTTCTCTTCTTGCTTTCCGTAAGCCTTACTAAGAAATTCATCCATTGGCATCTTACAGTTCTTCGTCATCAAGACTGGACCTGCCGCTGTATTCTGGCATAAGCAAAACAGCTTTCCATCGGCCTTCCTAATGGGATACGGTTCATTTACCATGGCTTGTCCTCCTCGAAATCACAGTCTGTAGAAAAATCTTCTGGAAGAACAGCCTGTTCAAGAGGGCTATACGTTTCTAGTCCCTGTGAAATCCACTGTTCCTTCACAATCCGTCCTTCATCAAAATCCAATAGCATCACAGACATCGCTGTCTGTATTGGCCTTCTTCTTAGCAATTCAACTGCAGCATCGAAAAGCTTTGCATCACGAAACACAATCGTTGATCTCGTATCATCGAGTTTCTCTGGATACCACGCATCTAACAAGAAAAGCGAAGATCTCATTGTCAAAGCATTGTATGCCATGTGCTCTGCAGAGGAAGTCAACGGTGAAACACTCCGTTCTCCATCTTCTGCACATTCTGCAAGTACATAGAAAAAGAGCCATCGTCTTTCGCCTATTTCGCATTTCAGGTCTAACCCCAGGCTAGGTCGCACTCGAGGAAAGTCTTCTCGAAATAGTGTTGCCGGTGAAATGCGCTTTAAGGTTATGCCACGATTCAACAACGAAAGAGTTATTATATTCTGCGCCGTTTGTTCTGCCTGACGCAAATCCTCAAGAGAACCCCGACGTCTTAAAAAGGTGTATTCCCTTGGAGAAACATATCCGTCAGCTCGTGCAAAAGTCTCAAAGGGAAGCTCCACACTTTCATCCCTGTGATCATAAATTGCCTGCAAATTCTCCAACGAAACTGCCTTCGTAATTTTTCCGTTAGCAATCCGGGACAACGTTGAAGCGCCGATTCCACAGTCCTCCGCAAACTGAGCCATCGTGCGACTCGGTCCCTTTGCCCTCGTAACCAACTCTCCTAAGCGCAGCAGGTCAGGCGTTCTCGCCAGTACATATTCTTCTGCCATCACCTTTGTCTCCCTTCTCGAAGTCACTCTTGCGACCTCTTGCAACATAATCATACCACATCTTGCACACGTAGTCAACACTTCCTTGCAATTTTCTTGCAAGATGTTGCAATTCTCTTTTATCGAATGATAACTTGCTCTTAGCGCACTCTCTTTTCCAGAAAATAATTCTCTTCCCTCTTGACAACTTGCGTATTGTGCGCTAATATAAATATGCAAGTTGCGTTTGCAATGCACATTATACAAGGAAACTTGCATATTGTCAAGCGCAACATAGCGCATATCGTACTATCAACCAGGAGGAAATGACCATGAAATTCGGTGAGAAAGTCAGGGCTGCCCGACTTGCTGCAAAGTATTCCCAAAAGCAACTCGCAGAAATGACCGGCATCGCACTACGCACCATCCAGAATTATGAAAGCGGTGAACGTATGCCCAAGCAGAAGGAGACCTATCCTCTGCTCGCCGACGCTCTCGGTATAGAAGTCAATTCACTCATGGACGATGATGCCGAGTTCATCCTGAAGGCCACCGAAAAATACGGATCCAAGGGGCATGAACAGGCAGAGCGTCTCATTAAAGAGGTGTCCGGCCTGTATGCCGGCGGTGAGCTTACCGAGGAAGATATGGAGGCCATGATGCGCGCCTTCCAGGAGGCATACTGGAAAGCCAAAGAGAAAAACAGAAAGTACGTTCCTAAAAAATACCGGGGCATTTCAGAATCCGGCAGCGAATCCTGATTTTTAAGTTTTCAGCTTTCTCGGCTATGATATGGAGTGAAATGCAATCATGATTAATAAGCAAGCATCAGCCTTGCCTCGCCGTTTGATTCGGAAATTCAAATGCAACGACCCCTTTGAACTTGCAGAAGCCCTCGACATCGATGTTATGGAACGGGCAGATTTTAAACGCCAAAAAGGGGCATTCAAAGTCATCCTATTCCGCCCCTTTGCTGCGCTGCGTGGCTTCGATGACGAGATTTCCAGTGAAGGAGCCAGCAAGCTGCTAGTGAAGAAGGTGGAGCTCTCCGATGAGGAGAAGAACGACCTATCCGACAAGCTCCTGCAGGTCAAGAAAGGCATGAAGGTCGTAGTCCGGTACTTTGTCCGAACCACAGAGTGCACCGGAAAATACATTAGTCTGACCGGCACAGTTGTTATGATCGACCCAGTTTATCGAGAACTGAAAGTCATGCAGGACAGCGATAGAAAAGCAGTGGGCATTGAGAAAGAGCTGCCGGTCATCATCCCCTTCGACGATATTGCCAATCTTGCCGGTGAGGGTATCACTAGTATTGCGGACTACCTCGGGATAGAAAAGTATCCTGATGATATATAAACGCCTACATGGCAAAGGAAGTGCAAAACACTGTGAACTACTATTTCTGCGATGTCTGCCATTACTGCTTTGAAGCAGAGTCGCTGCCCGACCGTTGCCCAGACTGCGGCAAAACGGGCTATCAGAACAGGCCTGCCATCCGCCCGGCAACCGAAAAAGAAGTACAGGATCTTCTCCGAGCCCGGGATGAGGAATGGGAATAAACCAACTGACTGCCTTCTGTGGTTATCCACGGAGGGCAGTTTAATTTCGTCACAAACTATACTCCCGCGCTCGTATTACTTCGTCATCTTCTCCTTGACCTTTTCCGGCACGTCAATTAAGCCAAATCGGTAGAACATTCCATAGATATACGACACGCCCCGGATGTCTCCCAGCGCCTTGGGTCTGTCCACTACCTCTCCAATTTTTCCGATATTGTGATACGCCAGCAGCACAGAACTCCAAGCAAGGCTCTTGCTACCCTCTCTGCGGTCGATCCACCGTTCCTTGGTGAATTCATCTCCTCTGCCCTTCTTCAGCGTATATGTAAAGGGCAAGCCGGACATCGTCTTAAACTTGTATTCCCGAAAAGCCACCACGCACTTCCAGAGGTTCTCCTCGCAGGGATTCTTCTTCAGCGCAACCACAGCTCGGTAGTGACGCTGCCGCTCTGCCCCAGCACTGATATTCTCTGCTTCTGCATCTTCCGGGAAGTACACGCCTTTCTCATACGGCAGATAAGAGGTCACAGAGGAACAGGACAGCCGCAAGGCAGCCATGGTGGAGGTGACGGCATTGGAGTAGTTTTGTGTTTCTCTGAAGGTATTGAAGGTCTGCCGGACAAGTTTTGCCGTGTCCGACTCGTAGACTCCGGCTGTGATGAGTAGTTTCCGAACCTTGATAGGGTTGAGCGCTAGTGCGTCTGCGATGGCTTGCAGGCTCATTCTGTCCGTATAAATGCATATATCGGTGCAGTAGCGACGCTTGCACGGAGTTTTAGCGACACCGTATCGGGGAAATAGCGACACTTTGTCGGCCTAAAGCGTCATCTTGAGAGCTTTGCGGTATACTTGATTTGCACGTAGATTTACGTGACATCAAAATACCGGAGGTTAAAATGGTAAACTACCGCGAGATTCTCAGGCTTCACTCATTGGGGCAAAGTCAACGCACAATTCGAAGTTCAGCACACTGTTCAGACAATACTGTTCGTACTGTTTTGGAGGTGGCTAGTCAAAAAGGCATCCAGTGGCCTCTTGATGACGACATTACCAACGCCGATCTGGAGCGGATGCTCTTTCCGGACAAGTACAAGAGTGCTTGCTTGTACATTGAACCGGACTATCCGTACATTCACCGTGAGCTGGCAAAGCATGGCGTTACCCTGACCTTGTTGTGGGAGGAGTACCGCCGCAAATGCTACGATGAAGGCAAGAAGCCGTACATGTTTACGCAGTTCGGCGAGAAATACCGTAAATGGGCCCGCGTCACCAAGGCAACCATGCGTATCCAGCACAAGCCCGGAGATGCCATTGAGATGGATTGGGCTGGCGATACAATCCCCATTTTCGATTCTGTAACCGGTGAGCAGAGCAAGGCTTATCTATTTGTAGCAGTCCTGCCCTGCAGTTACTACGCCTATGCAGAAGTTTGCGGTGACACGCAGACTGAGAATTGGCTAAACTGCCACGTTCATGCGTTTAACTACTTTGGCGGAGCAACGAGACTTTTGATTCCGGACAACTGCAAAACTGCGACGTATTCCAATACCCGGTATGATGTGGTAGTGAACCGCAGCTACCAGGAGTTGGCAGAGTACTATGGAACTGCCATTGTTCCAACTCGCGTTCGTAAGCCAAAGGACAAAAGCGCCGCGGAGGCATCTGTGGATTATGCAGAGACTTGGATTATTGCAGCTCTTCGTGATCGGAAGTTCTTCACGGTACAGGAAGCACAGGAAGCAACCGCAGAAAAGCTGGAAGAGTTCAACACCCGCGAATTCAGAGTGCGTACAGGCTGTCGGCGTAGTGCCTATCTTGAAGAAGAAAAGGCGTATATGCTGCCGTTGCCAGCAATTCCGTTTGAGCCTGCCGTCTGGTCTGTGGCTAAGGTTCCCAACGATTACTGCATCTCTGATGGTCGGAACAAATACTCTGTTCCGTACAATTTGATTGGAGAGAAAGTTGATATTCGCGTAACGAAGAATGTTGTCGAGGTCTACTACCACGGCAGTCGTATGGCGTGTCACCGCCGCCTGCAAACGGTGCAACACGATCCGTTGATGAAGCTGGAGCATATGCCGGAAGCTCACCAGAAATACCTGACTTACAATGCGGATGACTTTAAAATTTGGGCAGTGTCTGTTGGACCTCATACGGAGCAGGTTGTTTCTTATTTTCTGGAATCTGGTAAGGTTCCTGAGCAGGGATACAAAGCCTGTGCAAGTCTTAGAAAGCTCGGCGAAAGGTACGGCAAGGAGCACTTGGAAATGGCCTGTATGAACACTCTTGCATACGGTGCTACGCCTTCTATTCGCAATATTAGCAGCATTCTGAAAAGCAAGCAGAACAAGCCTGCCGAAAATGTTGCCACTCCGAAGAAAACGCAAGATCTCGAACGCTATGGCATTACGCGTGGCGCTGCCTACTTTGCGAAGGGAGGCAACCGCTAATGACACAGCAGACGCTTGATATGCTCGCAGATATGAAGTTGAGCGCGATGGCAGCGGAGCTTGCCAACCAGCTAAAAGATCCTTCGTTTGCAGCCCTCGGCTTTGAAGAACGGCTTGATATGATTGTGACCGCAGAATGGAACAAGCGGCAGACAAACAAGATTAACCGTTTGATTAGAAACGCTCATTTCAGCGCCTCATCTGCAACAATTGAAGGCATTGAATACTACGAGGACCGCAAGCTGGACAAGACGCAGATCCTGCGTTTGGCCACATGCAAATACATTGATGAAGGTCACCATGTAATTCTGAAGGGAGCCTCCGGCAATGGAAAGACGTATATTGCCTGTACGCTTGGAAATGCAGCCTGCCGCCGCTTGAAAAAAGTTGCCTACATCCGCTTACCTGAATTACTGGACGAAATTACGATTGCCCGTAGCCGTGGCGAAATGAAGAAGCTGCAAGCTACATACAGGAAATTTGACCTGTTGATTTTGGACGAATGGCTGATTCGTCCTCTCACTCCTGAGGAATCTTACGAGCTGCTGGAAATTGTTGAGATGCGTTGCGAACGCTCGATGATTTTCTGCACGCAGTACGAACCGGATGGCTGGTATCCGCGTATTAATTCCAATCCTGAAGCGGATAGTCCCGTCTCCGAAGCAATTATGGACCGCATTGTCCACAATTCGTATGACATTATGGTAGATGGCCGTATTTCCATGCGGGAGCGCAAAGGTTTGAAGGCTATGCAGAAAGCGGGTGCTGCGGATGTCTAGGTGCCCGTACAATGCATCCGCTGATCCGTGTGAGTTTGAAGTTCAACTCATGGTAGCCAATGTTGCGGATGAAGAAGCCACCGAAACGTTCCACGAGATGGATGCCGAAATTAACAAGTTGTTACGGCGCATTCATCTTTTGGAAGATCTATTGCAAAGAAACGATATCCCTGTACCTGAACTAGACGATTGACTTCTGCTCTGCCAGCGTTTTTGCTGGCAGAGCTTTTTACCGGCATGGAGGTCGGACGAGGTGGCCTAAACATTCCGACAGGGTGGCCCAATCTGTTCGTGCAGATGGAACTTCGGTTCTTGGATGTACGGCTGTGTCGCTTTAGACCGTGAAAGTGTCGCTAAAACTCCGTGCAAGCGTCGCTACTGCACCGATATATGCAGTATAAAGTTCAGCAGCCGCTTCCATCTGCTGTACCAGGTTCTTGGTCGCACTGTACTCCGGTTTTGATGGCTTCCGTCCACCGCCGACCTTGCGTGTGTTATCCACAGATTTCACCTCACTTTTATTATCGTCACAAACTATATGGCGCACTCAAAAATACGCCGTGTGAACTTCTGGAGTTAAGTCCACACGGCATATTACTTTATTTCAGTTTTTCGAGAATCTCATCTGCGGTCACGCCGCTTGCCAGTAGCTTCTTCAGCACATCCTCGGCTTCTGCCTTCTTTGCGGCTTCAGCGGCTTTTGCTTCGGCTGCCACTTTCTTGGCCTCCAGCTTTGCGATTTCCTTTTCGGTCTGCTTGATCTCCGCTCTCTGCGGTTTCAGACTTTCACGCAGAGACTTAATGTCAGTCTTCAGCTCTTCGATCTGGGCGACAGTCTTGGAAAGCCCCTCTTCCAGCATCGCCTTATCTTTCTGCAACTTCTTGATCTGGGCATCGAAGTCAGCGGTAGCGGTGACACGGTTCTTACTGCCTTTAGTTCTGGGCATAGGATGATACCTCCAATAAGATTATGTATGATTTGAGGATAGTATAGCACGGTGGATAGTGAATGGCAATATTATCAGTATTCTATTCCCAGAATTCTAAACGCACGTTCCAAATATATATGAAGACTCGACTTCTTTTGGTAAACCTGTTCAGCTTCAATTCTCTTTGATTTCCAGCCTTTGCACTCTTCTAAATCTCGAAGCCATTCATACAATACAAAATCCGGATTTGGCACTGGAAAACTTATAGTATTCCTACTGAAGTCCTCCTCATCATATTCTTCATCGTATTCATCATCACATTCGGTCTGAAGCATCGTTTCGTAGTCTCTTCCGATATACATCACCGTTTGAACGACTTTAAGGTGCTCGAAATTCAACGACAGAAGATAACCAAGAAGGTCGCTTTGTTTTCTTTTCTCTGTAAGCGATTCTAAGTCCAAAGACATTAAATCAAAAATTCCATGATTGCAGATTCCCTCTCTACGCCTTTCAATGTCTTTTTGATATTCGTCAACTGCTAAGCGATAAACTGTTTTTAGAATTAGTGTACAGTTATGAATTGATACCGCTGATTCCTCCGCAGCCACATAACTATATAGTTTTTTGTTATCCCGTCTTGGAAAAAGAGGATACCAACATCCAACGGGACCTGCGTCATTCACTTCGAGACTTCCCCACCACATTACTAATGGTGCTGTATTGGAAATGTTATAGTCTGTTGCAACAAGGGAACCAAATCCAAAGGATGGCGGAGTTGTTAACCCTAAAGGGCGAAATGTCGATTTGTTTAGCTGATTGCAGATTTTGATTCCATATTTCAAAAATGCGTAACCAACACGCTCTTCGGCATCATACGAGGAAAACATTCCCTTTTCCTTCTGGTAAACATAGTTGTTGTAATAAAGGTAATTAGCTTTCTGCGTTTCTTTTAGTTTAGCTTCATAAGCAAGTACTTCCTCATCTTTTCTTGCCAATATTGTGGGCCACACAAAATCAATAGATTTTGCCTTGCAACTGCGCTCATTATAAAACATGCGCCCCCAATCAAAACAGATTTCAATCTTCTTATTTTTTGCCAATTCCGTAATTTGATCTTCTCTATACGAACAGGCATTACTATAAGCAAAAAGGTAAAACACATAAAGTCTGCTATTTGGTGGAAGCAGTTCTATAAGCGCTACCAAATCTGTTCTTGCTCGCCCACCCGTATATAATCCATCATCTATATAAACATATATCTTATCAGGTTCTGTAAAATCCGCAGATTGACCACGAAATTCCTCTCCCAACTTTTCCGATATAATGGTATATAGAATTTTCTGGCTTGACCCTTGTTCTTGAGGATTTGCAAAAATGATACTTTCAAAAGATCCTACTTGTTCACGAATCTTACATAAAATCCCATCTACCAAATTTTCAATCGCTTCACGGCTATAGTACTGTCTGGTCAATATATGAAGTGTTTCCTCTAGAATCACGCTTCGATCCGCTTCATCAAACTGGCTGACCCATTTTAAAACGTGATTATGATCCAAAGGTTTGGAAAGTTCACCTTTACGGTACGAACCAATGATAGTAGAAATCGCACAAGCCAATTGATAGTCCGTCATATTGTTCAACCATATCAAAAAAATAATTTCTGCATCTTAGCCACAGCATCCATACTGTGTTGTCTGCCGCTCACCACGTAGAGGTGTGCAAAGTTTCGAGCGGCAAAGCTGTGAGCATCCATAACGAATGACTCTTACAGCTCAAATATATACTACTCAGTAACGTTTTTCAAGGATAACGGAGAAAATCAGGCATATATACATCCAAGTGTCCGTGTTAATCATCTATGCTTTTAGGCAGAGGTGATTATAAATGAAGATTACTTTCAAAAGATTCCGCCATCAGAATTCCGATGATGTCTGGGAGGACACTTCAGAGAAGCGTTCTCTTGTCCACACCATCCTTGACCTGCTGCTCTCCCCTACATACCGCTTGCCCAGAACTGTGACTACTGTCCAAATCTATGAGGATCGGAACTGCTTCTCTGTTTGCCCTCGTTGCAAAAAGGTCATCGAGTATGAGTACCAGTCTTACTGCGGCAGTTGTGGACAATACCTCGATTGGTCGAAGCTCGACGGTGCTGAGGAAGAGTTCATCGGGTGGGATGGTGTAGAAGAAAGTTAATAGAAGAAACAATTACGAATCATTCTTTTGTACAAGCAATCAAAACGAATTAACTCAAGTGATAATTTGCAGTTGGGTTCATGGTAAAGTCATCATTTTTTATACCAGAGTATTATATCATCGATAAGCGCATCTTCTGCACCAATAATATCATGATCGCATGCCATACGATCATTAACATAGCATTGCACAAAGTGCTTCTTTACAAAATTCACCATCTCTTCCAGTGAACACATTCGGAGACCATCATTTTTTCCTAAGAAAACATACGTTTCTTTGTCGACCAAAAAGTCCTCTCCATTTTTTAGCTTAATAAATTTAAATGCTGAGCCCTGTAAAATAGAAAGAAGTGCCTTTGTCGTAACTGGAATCTTATAAATCCAGTCATCATTTAATCCTTCTGCACCATATTCATTTAAATCTAGCCACTGTAGAACGTCATTTTCTGAGTCACATAATTTTATTAGGCGATCTAGCTGCTCCTCCACCGTTTCATTTTTATGCATGTACAACCATCTTTCTTGGACAGCATAACTATCAACGGGAGACAGCAAAATTACTTTCTCAATATCATTATGATTTAAAACGTATTCAAGAATTTTATCACATCCGAGACTATGTCCTTGTAATGTAATCTTTTTATAACCTGCTATCTTTACAAAATCAACAGCCGCTTCTATATCTAGAATTGACTCCGAATAATCTGAAACCGCCCCGCCTACATAGTCTAATATTCCTTTTCGATACCCCTCACACAATCCATCATGCGCAGATAAATTAAATGTCAAAAATGATACGCCACAGCTCAAGTACTTTTCTGACATTTTCCAAATGAATTTGTTGTTATAAAAATTCCCATAATTTCCATGCACATGAATAATAATATTCTCCTTATCACCTCCATCGGCTTCAAATATCAATCCAATCAATTCCAAATTCTTCTTATTATCAAAGGCTACAAGTCTTCCTTTTGCACTATTTATCATATTGCATGCCTCATCTTATAATTTCTGCGAGTTCCACATGTGTTGTATTATTACTTGGATTTGCTTTTGTTATCACATCCGAATTCCAAACCTCGTCAAACAACCGCGTATAATGCCGAACTCTTGTCTCATCTTTATAATATGTTCCTTTATGTATTGGGAGATATTGTTCAGTAATGTACAACATTTTAGGGCCATAAATTCCGAAATCAACAAATTGTGATGAGACACCATTTGACTCACAAACCGCCTTAAAATCATTCAAAAGTGCTACTTTACAAGTGTATCCCTCTTCCGCAGAAAAGAAATTCAATAGCTTTTTTACATCACTCCTATCCAAGAGCTTTTTATCATCATATATTAAAATCACTTCAACTCCATCAACTTCTTTACTATCCATCTTTAATTTTAGGACTTCAAAAAAGTGTATATCTGCCTGACTTGTAAATATCGCGTTATCCTCTTTCCAAATAGGGAAAGTCATTTTAAGGACTTTCTTTCCAGTTACTTGCGAGAAGGCATCAAAAACACCGTTTGCATTAACAATATAGTCAGATGAAATACTAAATTCCTTTTGATTTGCCGCCTTACTTAATATTGAATTTAGCTTTTCAATTTCCTTTTTTGCATATGTCACAAACAAATCATGCGGACCATGGCTATCTTTACTCACAATATAAAAATCTCGATTTATATCGTAGAGCATTTTCGAATATTCCGTTATATTCTCCATAAATTCATCGTCTTGTCTCTTTTGTATCGTATAAGAAATAGAATAAAACACCAAAGAAATCAATTCGATAATCATAAAGGTACAGCAACCTAACAATAACGATATTCCGATCTGTAACGAATCCAAAGATATGTTTCCTTCTCCGATATTACCATCTGATTTAAACTTCAAAGCTGAAACGATGGTAACAATAACTGACAAAAGGATCGAACCAATCATTGTTCCTATTCGAAACATTTTTTCTTTCTTTTCGTTCATATGCACTCCATTTCGAATGAGAAAGAATCACTCTTTTATAACCCACCACTGCGTAAAACTAACACATCTCCTACACTCATCAAAATCAACTTGATATACTCCATCCATAATCGCTAACGAGTCATCCCTAACATCTGTATAATCCAAAAACCATCTCACTATTAAGCGATTACCGTCAATCGCAATCGGTTTCAATTCCAATTTTGATATTCTTTGATATTTAATTTCTTCCCAAAAAGCTAAAATATCATCAGCCGATTTTCCGGGGGTCGCAAAAGGATCTTCGTAATATTCTGAAGTATCGCTAAAAATATTCATAATTTTCTGGAAATCACATTTTTTCCACGCAAATTTTAAATCATTACACCACTCTGTTGCAAATTCACGAGTTATCATAATATCCTCCATTTTATTTAATATTTACAAACTGCTTGGTTCTACCATAGTAGGGGCTTCCCTCTATATCATCTATTGCTGTGCTTGATCTATAGTATGCAAAATAGTCGTTTCTCAGTTTTTCCCACGCTACTCCATAATACCAGACACATCCCTCCGGTGTTATCAAATGACACTTCTCAACAAACTTCGTTAACACTTTATCATTTTTATATGTTTCTCTGAGCACCTCATAAAAATCCGTTGTATTAATTATCCCGCCCTCAAGAAGTTCACTTCCAAATAACGCCTCACAGTTGAACATATTCACGGTTTCAAGGTTAATAGGGAGATTACGATATTTGCCTCCAATCTCACTCAGAGATATTAACCGTTTTTCATTTGTCAGGACCTTATCAATAAACAATCCGCCATATTGTAGAGAATTAAAAATATCATTGTAGAATTTATTCCGTTTACCGTATTCAATATTTCCCATCGTTAAATCAGACAGAACAAACTGAAACTTTTCTATAAAAAGGCTGATTGTATTGCACCAATCCCCCTCTATCACTCTTTCGTTTTCTACTCCATAGGCACACCATTCACAAGTCCACTTATAGAAATCTATGTTTTTTTCAAAAATATAAATATCTTGAAATCCTAATCTGTTAAGCAGCGTACGAAACTCAATTGTACTTCCTAGAACGGCAACCGGTTTTTTCTTGTCAAAGAGTGACACGGTACTTTCTATCCTTTGCAACTCATAAACAGTAGGTCTTGAAGGAGGCAAGACGTACTCCCACTTTGATGATATCGTCAAAAAATTATTTGTTCCCATGTTTTCTCCTCAGTCAAATACTATCTTGCGTAGCCTTTCAATCACTTCCAACGAATCTTCTCTGTTAAATACATTTCTCCCTATACTAACACCTGCACCGCCTGCCTTAATTGAATCACTTACCATTGCGTAAAGCTCATTTTCATCTTTCATCTTTCCTCCCGCAATCAAAACAGGAGTCCCATTAGCTGCTTCAACCACTTTACTAAACGATTCCGCCGAACCTGTAAATTGTGTCTTTATAATATCTGCACCTAACTCAAATGCGATTCTAACACAGTGGCAAACAAGTTTAGTATACCCTGCTTCATTCTCCTTTTTTAAATCTTCATAATTATAATCTTTCCCCGCATGTTCAGTTCTTGGATACACAATTACCAACAACGGCATACCATACTTCTGACAAACTTCCGAAACGGCTCCAAGATTCTCTAGCATTATTGATTCATAGCTGCTAGAAACATTAATATGTACTGCAACCGCAGCTGCATCTATTGCAATGGCCTGTTCTATAGTTGAAACCAATATCTTTTTTGTGTGTGTTTTATATTCTGTACTAGCAGTTAAGTTCAATATAATTGGAACTTCGTATTTATCTATAATAGAAGCCGTCCCTAAATAACAAAGTACTCCATTAGGCTTTGCTTGTTGTATATCTTTTATTTTGTCGTGTAAATTTTTTAATCCTTCATTGTACTTTGATATCAAGTTGTCGTCCAAAGGAACAACAATACACTTTCCTTTATCACCAAAAATCCTAAACATCCGTCGCCTTTTTCCTAGTGCAGATGCTGTAACGATTTCATTTCCAATTCTCATATCATTCCACCTCGTGATATAAAACATGTACAAGAGGCAAATTTTCTTGCATTAGAATCAATTAGTTCAGGAGTGAGAATGTCTCAAAGAATATCTGAGCAAAGATGACAAAATCAAAATTCTTCTCTCAAACTCCGTATCCTCTGCTCTTAATGGTCTCTACAACCTGAGATACATACTTCTGGCAGGTATCGTGGTCAGGGGCTTCCACCATCACACGCACGACCGGTTCAGTGCCTGACTCACGGACAAGGATACGGCCAGTGTCGCCCAGTGCCTCGGCTACGTCCTTGACTGCTGCCTGCACTGCTTCGTCATCCTGTGCGGCCTTCTTGTCGATCACACGGACATTTTCCAGAACCTGCGGGTAGATCTTCAGGGGTTCAGCCAGCTTGCTCATGGGCAGCTTCTTTGCCAGCATGACCTCCATCATCTTCAGGCTGGTCAGGATACCATCACCAGTGCTGGCATACTTGCTGAAGATAATATGACCACTCTGCTCACCGCCGATACGGCAGCCGTTCTTAGCCATATACTCGTAAACATACTTGTCGCCCACAGCGG
>ERZ826146.439-NODE-439-length-49200-cov-4.630766_pt1 | contig 49200 bp, 47 predicted proteins | sample MGYA00519857_ERZ826146 | MGnify/ENA primary metagenome ERZ826146 (study PRJEB31778, sample SAMEA3449222) | human gut metagenome | biome: human gut; feature: human-associated habitat; material: faeces | place: United Kingdom | collected 2010/2012 ...
ATCTCATACAAAACTCCAACTAAAACTTTACCTATTTATTTTACCATATCCTGACAAATACTTTAATAAAAAAACTGCACCGGCAGCTGAATTAACAACCTGCACAGTGCAGTTTAAAATTTTAAATTTTACAGCCCGGCCTGTTTTCTCAAAGTTTCTGCCTTGTCGGTATGTTCCCACGGCAGATCTACATCGGTACGGCCAAAATGCCCGTAAATTTCGCCATGGTCAAACGGAACTGCAAGCCGCATGAAAATGCCTCCTGTTCTGCACGTGTTGTGCAATGTGACGATATTGTCTGAGATCCATTATAGCAGATTTGTTCTGTTTGTAAAGAACAGAAAACGGGCCGCCCCACCGGATGGTGGAGCGGCCCGCTGCATATCTGCTCAGCCGGAGCAGCGGCTGCATCCGCAGCCGGAATTGGAGTTCGAATTGGACGTACCGCCTACGCTGCCGCACGAGCCGCAGCGCCAGAACATGCCGGCGATGTCATGCTCAATCAAAAGGCTCGACGAGCCCAGCACGAGCGTCTGCTCGGCGGGGCAGCCCAGGAACTCCCCTGCCAACTTACGTGCTGAGGGAATACCCTCGAAGCAGCCGTAATTGGAGCAGTCGACGTTGCCGTCGTGCAGATCGGCGTCGGCATTGAGGATATCGAGCATGGGGCGCGAGATGTCCACCTGGAAGGGCGACGGCTTGCCGCGCGCCATGTCGAGCGCCAGGCCCTTGGCCTTGACCTCGGCGACCTCGGCTTTGAGCGCCTCGATGGCGGCATCGAGTTCGGTGGTTTCCATCTTCTGGTAGATCGTCTGCATGGGTGCGACCTTTCGCAAAGCGGGACGTTGCAGTTCGTCTAAGTATAGACCGCCACCGCCGCAACGTTATGAAGCCGTGATAGATTAAGTCCATCGCAATAAATTACGAATCGCCGCGCATGCCGGCGTGGGGGCCCAAGGAGGCACTATGGAGTATGGATCGTTCCAGGCCGAGGAATTCGGCGACCTGCAGCGCCTGGTCGACGGACTGTTTTACGACCGCCACGCCATCGACCGCCTGGATCTGATCGTACAGGCCGAAATCTTGGACCTGGCGCCCGATCTCATGGAGATCGTCAACCTGCTACCGCCCGGCTATTACGACCGCCAGTCACTTTGCGACCAGCTCAATTCCGCCTTAGCCGCCCACGGCTGGGGCGCCGTCTACGGCACCGTGGAATAAGCCTAGTCATTAAGAACGTCCCGAATGACTAAAACGCCGCCTGTGATGGTGTTCACAGGCGGCGTTTTCAAACTTGTATGTGCTTTTACTCGTCCTTGGGCGCGGGATGCTTGCAGATCACACTCATGTAGATCATGCCGAGCACGGCAGCGGTGACCGAACCGGCAAGAATGGCAGCCTTGGCAGCAAGAACCTCAAACTGGGCCGTCGGGAAGGCAAGGCCGCTGATGAGAATCGACATGGTAAAGCCGATGCCGCCCAGAATGCCCACACCGGCAATCATGTGCCAGTTGACATTGTGCGGCAGCTCGCAGGCCTTGAGCTTGACCAAGGCGAACGTCATGCCAAAGATACCGATCGGCTTACCCAGCAGCATGCCAAAGTACACGCCGAGCGTCACCGGGTCGGTGAGCAGCGTGCTCATATCCACACCCACCAGGCGAACCTGTGCGTTCACGAACGCAAAGATCGGCAGAATCACAAAGTTGACCGGCGTGGAGATCAGACGCTCCATGCGGATGAGCGGCGGGGTAACGCGGTGCATGACACGCTCGACCTTGGTGGTCGAGACGGTAAAGTCATGCTGGCCCAGGATGTGCGCCTCGTCATCGTAGCGGTCATCGAGCAGCGGCAGGCACTCGCCCAACCAATCGGTAAGGCTATCGAGCTTGACGCCACACTTGGCCGGGATGGTAAAGGCCAGGATGACGCCGGCGAGCGTAGCGTGCACGCCGCTCTTGAACATGCAGAACCACAGCAGCAGGCCCAGCACCGAGTACGGGGCAAGGCGGTAATGCTGCGTCTTGTTGAGCCACACGAGCGCGCAGGTCACAAGCGCGGCGGCGCCCAACCAAAACGGATTGGGGCTCTGACCGTAGAAGATGGCGATGGCGGCGATGGAAATGAGGTCGTCGGCGATGGCGAGCGTCGAGAAGAACACGCGCACGCCGTTGGGCACGCGATTGCCCAAAAGCGACAGCACGCCCAGCGCAAAGGCAATATCGGTTGCCATGGGAATGGCCCAGCCGTTGTGCGCGCCGGCATGGTTAAAGATCAGATAGATGCAGGCGGGAACGACGACGCCGCCCACGGCCGCCAGCATGGGAAGCATAGCCTGGCGCGGGTTTTTGAGCTCGCCAACTGTCATCTCGTACTTGAGCTCAATGCCCACCAACAAAAAGAAAATCGCCATGAGGAAGTCGTTGACGAATAGCTCAACGGTGAGACCGGCCGTAAGGTTGCCCAGACCCACATACAGCGGGGTCTCCAAAAAGTGATGGATGGCCTCATAGGCATCGGTATTGGCGCAAATGACGGCGGCGATGGCGGCGAAGACCATGACGGCGGCGGAAATCGTGCCGTTCTCGGCGATGCGCTCCCAGATGTCGTGACGCTCAAAGCGCTTGCGCTCACGAACGTTGAACAGCTGCTCAGTTGCTGCCATGGGCGGCTCCTTTCACGGGATGGCTCCCGTCTTAAAAAAGCACGGCCCGCCCAAGTGGCGGCGCCGCGCTCTAACGTATTACGCTTGCATCTAGCCTACCCTGCACGACAAGCATGCAGGCGTGGCCGAAAAGCGGAACCACAGGTTGAACATTATTTGCTCAACGGCGCGGGCACGCCTGTCCAAGAGACGACGCGGCGCCGCGCACAAAAAACGACCGGAGCGCGGGGCGTCCGCGATCCGGTCGTCGGTGTTAGGTCAAAAGAACCTAGCAGGCGGCCATGATGGGGGCAGCGACCTGCTTCTTACGGGAGAGGACGCCCGGCATCCAGACGCCGTCATGCTCGTCGGCAATGCCCAGGCCCTTCTGAGCGGCCTCGGTCTCGCCCTCGAGCAGGACCTGCGAGCCCTCCTCCATGATGTCGGTGATGCACAGGACGATGCCGTCGGCACCCTTCTCGGCGGCGTAGGCGCGCATGGCCTCGCGAATCTCGTCGATCATGCCGAGTGCACGGCTCTTGTCGACGGTCTCGTACTGGCCAATGAGCAGCTTCTTGCCGGCGGGCTCGAACATCTTGATGTCATTGCCGACCATCTCGGCAGCGGTGAAGGAGCCGGACGGACGGGTGAGAAAGACCTCCATGCCAAACTTGACCGGGTCGACGCCCACCTGCTCGCCGAGCTTGGCGGCGACGGCGCGGTCGACATCGGTGGTGGTGGGGCTCTTGAGCATGAGCGTGTCGGTCATCATGGCCGAGAGCAGCAGCTTGGCCTGGACGTCGGAAAGCTCAACGCCGAGCACGCCGGCGAGCTTGGTGACGATGGTGCAGCTGGAGCCCCAGGGCAGGCAGATGTAGTGCAGCGGGCCGGCGGTCTCGAAGTCGCCGATGCGGTGATGGTCGACGACGCCAAAGACCGTGGCGTCCTTAAGGCCGGCGACGGACTGGGCGGACTCGTTGTGGTCGGTGAGGACAACGAGCTGACCGGCCTCGACGGAATCAATCATGCGGGGCTCGGCAATGCCGGCGTCGGCGAGCAGCTTGGCGGACTCTGCCGGAAGCTGGCCCAGAGCGCAGGCCTCGTAGGTGTTGCCGGCATACTCAACCTGGTTGAGCAGCTGGGACAGGACGACGGCGCTCATGATGGCGTCGTTATCGGGGTTCTGGTGACCAAAGACAAGAACGTTTGCCATGGATATCCTCCACTTGATATGTGTACTTGGACGTAGCTATGGTAGCACGCCGATGCCGAGCCTTCGCAGACAGAAGGGCCACGGCATATTTTGTGGCAGGCATGGGGGCCAAGGCTGTCCCTTTTGCACCATGTTGGTGCAAAGTAACCTGACCCCCTTGCACCAGCTATTTGCCGGCAGCGCGCAGGGCTACGTAGGCGGCACCGATGATGCCGGCGTCGTTGCCGAGCGAAGCGACCTTAATGGGCGTCTCGCGCGAGGCGGAAAGCGCGTAGCGCTGGAAGTGTTCGCGAACGGCGTCGAGGTAGACATCGGCCGAGGCAGACGCACCGCCGCCGATGAGGAACATCTCGGGGTCGACCACGTTGGCGATAAGTGCCAGGGCGCGGCCGAGGTAGTCGGCCATGGTGTCGGCTGCGGCCAGCGCGAGCTTGTCGCCCTCGCGGCAGGCCTGGAACACGTCCTTGGAATCGGAGGGGCCGGTGAGCTCGATGGGCTCGACGCCCGCCTTCTTGCACTCGGCAAGGTAGTTGCTCACCACGCCGGTGGCGCTGGAATACTGCTCCAGGTGGCCATGGCCGCCGCAGCCGCAGGTGCGCTCCTCAGCTGGGTTCAGGCACATGTGGCCAATCTCGCCGCCAGCACCCACAACGCCCGATACCACGTCGCCATTAACGATAACGCCGCCACCCACGCCGGTACCGATGGTGACCATCACCACGTTCTGCACGCCCTTGGCAGAGCCGAGCCAGGCCTCGCCCATGGCGGCGGCGTTGGCATCGTTCTCGTACTTAACGACCGCGTCGGGGCAGTGCTGCTGAATGGCGATCCTCAGCTCGGGCAGGTTAATGGCAATGTTGGCCTTGACCTTGGCATCGCCCGACGCCGGGATGGGGCACGGAACGGCCAGGCCAATGCCAGCCACAAAGGCGCGCGGAATCTGGGCCTTGGCGACCACCTGGTCGATAGCCTCGGTCACCGCGGCAAAGCCCGCAGCGTCAACGATGGGAGGCGTAGGCACGCTGGCCTTGGCCAGCAGGTTGCCGTCCTCGTCGAACAGACCCTCCTTAACCGAAGTGCCGCCGACGTCAATGCCGATGTAGTACTGCTTAGGTTCCATGGGAGCCCGCCTTTCTCGTTTAAACATTGCCTGTATGGTACCGCTCCCAAGGCAAAAACCTACCAAAAAGGGACAGGTTTGTTTTGGCAGGTTTTATCTGGGGAAACGCAAATGGCCGCTCAACAGGCCGCACAAGACCATCCCCAAAAATAGAGGCGCCGGGAGGCGGAGACTCCCGGCGCCCGTCAAAGGGACTATGTTGTCTGTTGGACCGCACGGTCCTTCGCGGCGATAACGCCGACTAGGCCTTAAGTGCCTGCAGCTGCTTGTGGATCTCGATGAGCTCCGTCGCCATGACGCGCATGGTCTCGGTACCGGCCATCTGGTCCTCGGCATGCAGCAGAATCAACGGGGCCTCGCCGTTACGCTCGCCGTTGGCCTCTTTCTTCAGAAGCCCCATGTGAACATCGTGGCCACCGTTATAGGCCTCGTCGCCCTGCTTGATAAGCTCCTCGGCGGCGTCAAAATCGCCCTCCTTGGCCTTTTGCACGGCATTGATGTACATGCTCTTGGCGGTACCGACGTAGCTGATGATCTCGAAGCAGGTCATCTGCAGTTCGTTCATATCCTCCATACAGAGCACCTAGCCCATCACGCTGACGCAGTGGTCGATGATGCCGGCAGCGTTCATGCGGCCGTAGTCGACCATGTTGATGACCTCGACCGGAAAACGACCGGCGGCCTCCTTCTCAAAGTCGCCCTTGGTGTAGCCGATCTGCGGGCCAAGCAGCAACATGTCGCACTCGTCCAGGTGATCGTGGGCCTCGTTCATGGGACGAGCCTCGACCTCGATATCCAGACCACGGTTTGCAACCTCGGCCTGCATCTTCTGGACCAGCAGGCTCGTGGACATACCGGCATTGCAGCAGAGCATGATCTTCTTCATGGTTTCCTCCTTATAACTGCGCGGCGCGCAGACGACAACTGGTTTTATTCCTTGCGGCTATTGTGCCCACCCCCCTGCATCTTTACACAAGGGAGAGAGCCGCGGGCACCGGCACCGCGTACCGGCGCCCGCAAAGGTGAAAGGGACGAACGTTAGGCGTTCTACTCGGCGAGAGCCTCCTGCTTGGCGATTGCCTTCTCGGAAATCTTCATAAAGGGCAGGTAGACGGCCATGCCAATGACAATCTCGAGAGCCTGCCACACGCCGGCGCGCCAGTCAAAGCCCGTAGCGAGCAGGGCATTGATGACGGGAGGCATGGTCCAGGGCACCTGGGCGATGCAGGGGCTGATGATGCCTGCGCAGGTAAGGCCATAGGTGATGCCGATGAACAGATCGGGGAGGAGGACAAACGGAATCATGAGCGGCAGGTTGTACACGATGGGGTAACCGTAGATAACCGGCTCGTTGATGTTGAACAGACCAGGCAGGATAGCCATCTTGGAAACGGTCTCGGAAGCCTTGTTCTTGGAGAACAGGAGCGTGTCGAGCAGAAGCATGAGGGTGCAGCCCGAGCCGCCGATGAGGGCAAAGCTGTTAACGATCTGCATGTTCATGTAGTGATCGGGCTGGATGGTGCCACCGGCGGCAAAGGTAGCCATGTTGTCGACGATGAGCATGGTCAGGATCGGCTCGACGGTAGCGCCAGAGATGGTGGACTGGTGAATACCGACGCAGAACAGCAGGTTGGCAAGGGTGTAGATGAGGATAACAGCCCACGGACCGGCGTTCATGATGCTCTTGAGCGGGTTGGAGATGCACGTGGAGATGATGGTGCACAGATCGGTGCCGGCGCACACGGCGAGCAGGGCCGCGGCAAGAGCGAAGATCGCGAGGTTGAGCAGCATCGGGATCATGACGTTGAAGGAGTTGGAGACCGCGGGGGGCACGCCCTCGCCCAGCTTAACCTTGAGCTTCTCGACGCCAGAAATCTTGATGAAGAGCGAGACGGAGAGCAGAGCGATGATAATGGCCGAGAACAGACCGTTAGTGCCGGTGTTGGCAGTCGAAAGGGCGCCCGTGACCTCGGCGGAGGTGATCTTGTCGGTGAGCAGCGGGCTCGTGGCGGCAAGCGAGGCGGTGATCTGCTGCGGCATCATGATGACGAAGGCAGAGATGGCGACGACCACGCAAGCGAGCGGGTTATCGAAACGCTTGTTCTTGGCGAGGCTGTAGCCAATCAATCCGGCCAAGATAATGGCAGAGACGTTGAGGGTGCCCAGCGTAATTGCCGAACCCCACGTCTGAAGGTTGGCAAGGCCCGCCGCATCGAGCGGGAACAGAGGGAACACGACGTTATTAATAAGAACCGCGATACCCGCAAGGATATAGAGCGGCGTGATGGTCGCGAAGGCGTCACGCAGGGAACGCAGGTGAACCTGATTTCCCACCTTCGCAGAGACCTCGGCAAACTTGTCGAGGAAGCTCTTTCCGTTGTCACTGGCCATGATTGCTCCTAACTTTCAAATCCGGCCTTTTCCTATGCGCACGGTGGTCTGTCGCCCTCTGCCACCAGATGTGCCATGTGTTGCGCGCGGCGGCGCGCGGTCTGGGCGTTCGCCCGGTCGCTAATCAACCACGTGGGTCGTGGCGACCTGTTTGAGCCAGGCTGCCGACTTCTTAAGGCGGCGCTTGTAGCCGTCCATGAGATCGACCTCGACAAAGCCATAGCGATTCTTAAAGGCATTCGCCCAAGACCAGTTATCGATGACGGCCCAATAATGGTATCCGCGGCACTTGGCGCCCTCGGCGATGGCCTTGGCCACCCACTCCAGGTGCTGGCGTACAAAGTCGACGCGGTAGTCATCCTGGATGGTTCCTTCGGCGTCACGGTTCTTGTATTCGTCCATGATGCCGATGCCGTTCTCGGAAACGAACCACTCAAGATCGGGGTAGTTCTTAGCGCAGTCCATGCCAAAGTCGTAGAGGCCCTGCGGGTAGATCTCCCAGCCGCGGCTCTCGTTCATAACGGCGTCGGGCCACACATACTCGTCGGCAAAGTGCGGCAGGCCGTACTGGTCAATCTTGCTCGCCGGCGCCTGAACGCGCGTGGGATGGTAGTAGTTGCAGCCGAGCCAGTCGACAACACCCTGTTTGAGAATCTCTTGGTCGCCGGCGCGGAACGGGAGCTTAACGCCGCCCTCGGCCAGGCTGTCGAGCACGTCGGCAGGAAGCTCGCCCTTGGTAATAAGGTCGAGCCACCAGCGATTATTGATGCCGCTGGTCATACGCACGGCCTCGAGGTCTGCCTCGCTGGGGTTCTCCTTGGTGTAGACCGGAGTAAAGCAGTTGATCATGCCAATCTTGGCATCGGCGCGAATAACGCCCTCGTCATAGGCGCGACGATAGTTGGCCACGGCCAGCGCATGTGCCAGCGAGATGTGATACTGCACAGTGCGGGCGCGGTTGAAGTCGTGGAGCTGCGGGAACCACACGCCCTCCTGATAGCGCTGTTCGGGCTCGACGATGGGCTCGTTAAAGGTGAACCAGTACTTAATCTCCTGGCCAAACTCGTGGAAGGCGACGTCGGCGTAATGCGCGTAAGCCTCGACGACCTCACGGCTCTCCCAGCCGCCACGGTTAAAGAGGTAGGTGGGCATGTCAAAGTGGTACAGGTTGACGAACGGCTCCAGACCAGCCTCGCGAGAGGCGCGGAACAGCTCGTGATACCACGCGGCGCCCTCCTCGTTAAGGTTGCCGTCGGCATCGAGCAGACGGCTCCACTGGATGGAAGTGCGATAGGTATTCAGGCCCAAGTCCTTCAAAATGCGAAAGTCTTCCTGGTACTTGGCCATAAAGTCATTGCCGGCATAAGAGCCAACGCAGTTGTAGAACGAACCCAGATCCTGGATGGACCAGGTGTCCCACAGGTTCTCGAGCTTGCCGCCCTGGTTCCACTGACCCTCAGTCTGCGGGCCGGACATAGCAGCGCCAAAGAAGAAGTCGTTGGGCAGCTGATACTGTGCCATCAAAGTCCTCGCTTTCGTGTTCTAGAGCTTCCGGTTGGAGACGGGTTTGCTTTGGCAGGTTATCCGGCGCGGGCGCGCACCGGTCATACCGATATCCAACCCGCCAAAACAAAACCGTCCCCAAACGGTCAATCCTGTTGTGCGGAAGGATTCCGTTCGTTGCTTAAACTATAGCGCTCTAATTTTAAAAGTAAAGCGTCTTTTTCTTTTTTCTTTCTCGAACTTCTTAGATAAAAGTAATATGTGTGCCCTGTTGAGGGTTATACTTACTTTTGTATTCATATATGTCGGACAGGAGGTTCCATGATTCCCAAATACGAGGCGATAGCTGCAGATATTCGTCGAAGTATCGAGGATGGCGCTCTTAAACCGGGCGACAAGCTTCCCACCGTCGCTGAGTTCTGCGAGCTCTATAGCGTTTCCAAAATCACCGTCAAACGAGCTATTGAACAAATCACCGAGGAAGGTCTTATTACCAGCCGACGCGGATCGGGTACCTACGTTAAGGACACGGCGGGGCTTCCCGGCCAGGCGTTTTTCCAGGGCAAAAACGACCGTGCCCAGGGTTTTTCGTATGAGCACCGCGGGGAGAAGGTGACCTCGGTGGTCTACGATTTCTCGATTGTTAATCCACCAGCGGACATCGCAGCCCAGCTGGGAATTGCCGAGGATGACTTTGCCTATCACGTCGTGCGCGTGCGTCAGGCCGATGAGAAGCCCATCGTTATCGAGTACACCTACATGCCCCTCGAGCTGATTCCGGGGCTGAAAAAGAAGGACCTGTACGGATCGCTCTACCGCTTCATCCGCGAGCAATGTGGGCTGAAGATTTCGAGCTTTCACCGTACCATTCGCGCCATGGCAGCAACCGAGGAAGAAGCCGAGCGTCTGGACACCAAACCTGGCTCTCCCCTGCTCGAGCTCACCCAGATTGGCTTTTTGGACAGCGGTGCCGCCTTTGAGTATTCGGTCTCGCGCAACGTTGGCGACCGCTTTGAGTTGCACAACGTAACGTTGGCATAGGTTTTATGGTCATACGGGCGCTCGTCTTGAGCAGTTTTACGCGGCGCCCGCGCAGCACAATGGGAGTATGAACATGTCCGATTTGATTAAACTGACGCCCATCTTCCACGAGAAGATCTGGGGCGGCCGTCAACTCGAAACCGTATTTGGTTACGACATTCCCGATGGTCCCATCGGTGAGTGTTGGGCCATCTCGGCCCACCCCAACGGTGACTGCCAGATTGCGGAGGGCCCGTATGCAGGCCACACGCTTTCGTGGCTGTGGGCCGAGCACCGCGAGCTCTTTGGCAACTGCGAGGGCAAGGAGTTCCCGCTGCTCATTAAGATTCTGGACGCCAAGGACGACCTTTCGATCCAGATTCATCCCAACGACGAGTACGCCGCTGAGCACGAGAACGGCAGTCTGGGCAAAACCGAGTGCTGGTATGTGCTGGATTGCGAGCCCGGCGCCACAATCATCGTCGGCCAGCGCGCGCATGACCGCGCCGAGGCCGCGCAGATGATCGAGGACGGCCGCTGGGACGACATGCTCAACGTACTGCCGATCCACAAGGGCGACTTTTTCCAGATTGATTCCGGTACCGTGCACGCCATCAAGACCGGCACGCTCATTTTGGAGACGCAGCAGTCGAGCGACGTGACGTATCGCCTGTACGACTACGACCGTCCCGGCACCGACGGCAAGCTGCGCCCACTGCACATTGAGCAGAGTCTCGACTGCATCGACTTTGATGCTCAGGCTCCGACCGACGGCACCGTGACCGCGCCCGAGGTGGACGGCGTGACCGAGCTCGAGTCCAACCCCTGCTACACCGTCGATCGCGTGCGCGTCGACGGCAGCAAGACCCTCGACCAGCGCTGGCCCTTCATGTGCCTGTCGGTCATCGACGGCGAAGGCACCATCTGCGGCGACCCCGTCCACAAGGGAAGCCATCTGCTGGCCCCCAGCACCGTGGACAAGATCGAGCTCGAGGGCAATATGGAACTGATCATCAGCCACCTCTAGGTCGCAACAACAACCAAAACGAAACAAGGGGTTCCCCCGTTCATCAACGGAGGAGCCCCTACTCGTATCTATATATCAGCCCACCCGGCTCTCCAGATCAAAAAGCGAACGAGCAGAGCGACGTTTGCAAGCAACGTTATCTAAGGACCCGGGCGGGCGTATGGGGCAACATCGATCGCGAGTTCCGCACGCAAAGGAGAGCACTTAATGTGCTCTCCGTCTTGCGCAGGACTGCCCGAGCAGGCGATGTTGCCCCATACGCCCGCCCGGGTCCGCCGAGACTACGACAGCTTGACGATCGGTGCAAAACCTTTCATTAGCTTTTTGGTCTGGCCGGTCTTTTCGAATTGAACCTCGATCATGTCTCCGGCGACCGAGATCACGGTACCCGTGCCAAAGGTCTTATGGCTCACGGTATCGCCCGCGGCAAAGTCCTGCGATGCGCTGGCGCGATCGACCTTGCGCTCCACCGTCGGCGACACCTTGGACGACGGTTTTTTGGCTCGCGACGCACCCGAGCCAAAGGTCGAGGCAACACGGCCGGCGTCGGGCGAAACCCCACGATGGCGCTCGGTCCCGTAACTGCTGCCGCCAAAGAAGTCGTCAAAGCTCGATCCGCCGCGCGAACCGGAACCGCCGGTCGAGCGCGTATGCGAACCGAACACCTTGCCGCCATACATATCCGAGCCCATGCCCGAGCCAAAAGTGCCGTGACGGTCGCCGCGCTTCTCCCAGCCCGTGCCCTCAAAACCGGCAGAACCGATACCGCTAAACTCGATGTCCTCAAACGGAATCTCGTTGAGGAAGCGCGAGCGCGGGTTGGCAGAGGTCGAGCCGTAGGTGCGACGCGTTGCCGCATAGGTCAAGAACAGGCGCTTGCGAGCACGCGTGATGGCAACGTAGGCCAGGCGACGCTCCTCCTCGAGCTTGCCCGGATCATCGCTGCCGCCAAAATCGTGCACGTGCGGGAAGATGCCCTCCTCCATGCCGGCCACGAACACCGCCGGGAACTCCAGGCCCTTGGCGGAGTGGATGGTCATCATGGTGATGGCATGCGTCTCGCCTGCCAAAGAATCCAAGTCGGAGCGCAGGGCAAGCCACTCCATGAGAGCGGGCAGCGCCTTACAGGTGAGCGGACCGTAGGTGCGCTCGATCTCGTCGGCATGCACGGCGCCCGCCGGCATCTCCGTCGGCGCGGCATAGGCGTTACCCGCGATGGCAGCAGCCAGGGCATCCTGCGGCGAGAGCGCCGGGGCGGCCAGGCTATCGAGCGGGTTGGAACCAGCGGCGTCGCGAGCGCCGACCAGCGCCTCAAACGAGGATGCCGGGGCGGACGGTCCCGGCTCAAGCGCAGGCGCGCTCACCACGACGGGCCCGGGCTCAGCGCCGGCCGGCACATCGGCAACGCCGGCCGCGCGCAGCTCTTCTAGGCTCTCGAGCGTACCCTCGATATCCTCGTGCGTCTCCTCAAATTCGGCAGCGACGCCCAGGAATTCCTGGATGTTCTCGGCACGGCTCTCAGACTCCATGGTGCCCTCGGCGCGGAAGGCCTGCAGAAGGCCCGTCTTATCGACAATCATCTCGACAACGTCCTTGAGCTCGCCGTCCATGCGGCGACCCTCGCGCACCAGCGACACAAAGCTTGACAGGCCGTTGCGCACCTTAGCGCTAAACATGCCGGTTTCGGCGCACGCGATCTCACAAGCCTGGAAGAACGAACAACGGTTGTCGCGCGCCAGCTGCTCAATCTTTTGGATCGAGGTGGAGCCGATGCCGCGGCGCGGCGTGTTGATGACGCGCTTGACGCTCATCTCGTCGGCCGGGTTCACGATCATCTTGAGGTAAGCCATGACGTCGCGGATCTCGGCGCGGTCGAAGAATCGCGTGCCGCCCACGATCTTGTAGGGCACGCCCGCACGCAGGAACATATCTTCGAGAATACGCGACTGGGCGTTAGTGCGGTAGAACACGGCGATGTCGTCGTAACTCGTGCCCTTGGAGTGCAGCTTTTCGATCTCGCCGGCAATCCAGCGGCCCTCGTCTCGCTCATCGCTTGCTTGGAAGGCCTGGATCTTCTCGCCGTCGCCCTCGGCCGTAAACAGGCGCTTGTCCTTGCGCTGCGAGTTGTGACGCACCACGGCGTTGGCAGCGCTCAGGATATGACCCGTGGAGCGGTAGTTCTGCTCCAGCTTGACGGTCTTGCAGTTTTTAAAGTCCTTCTCAAAGTCCAGGATATTGGTGATGTCAGCACCACGCCAGCTATAAATGGACTGGTCGTCGTCGCCCACAACCATGAGGTTTTGGTACTTGGCGGCCAGCAGGTTGGCGATCTCGTACTGGACGTGGTTGGTGTCCTGGTACTCGTCGACGCTAATGTAGCGGAAGCGCTCCTGATACTTGTCGAGCACCTCGGGGCGGGTGCGCAGCAGCTCGAGCGTGCGCACGAGCAGGTCGTCGAAGTCCATCGCGTTGGCGGCGCGCAGGCGGCGCTCCAGCTCCAGGTAGACCTGCGCGGCCTTTTTGTCATTAGGGCTGTCGGCGGATTTGAGCATGTCCTCGGGCCCGATCATGGCGTTTTTTGCCGAGCTGATCTTGCTGCGGATCATGTTGATGGGGAACTGCTTTTGTTCAATGCCGAGCGCTTGCATAATGTCACGCACCATGCGCTTTGAGTCATCGTCATCGTAGATGGTGAACTGCCCGGTGTAGCCCAGCAGGTCGGCGTCCTCGCGCAGCATGCGCACGCACATGGCATGGAAGGTGCACACCCACATGCCGCGGGTGCCGCTGGGGATGAGCGCTGCCAGACGCTCGCGCATCTCGGCCGCGGCCTTGTTGGTAAACGTGATGGCCAGGACCTGCCAGGGCTTAACGCCCAGGTCGCCAAGCATATGCGCGATGCGGAAGGTCAGGACGCGGGTCTTGCCCGAGCCGGCGCCGGCAAGGACCAGCAGCGGGCCCTCGGTGGTCAGGACCGCCTCGCGCTGGGCGGGGTTCAGACTATCGATATCGACGAGCGGCTTGGCTGGTTTGGGCGCCGGAGCCGGGGCGTCGTAGATGTCGAGCGGAACGAGCTCGGGTTCCGGCGCGGCGGGGGCGGTGTACGCATCGAGCGGCACGGGTTCCGGCGCGGGCGGCACGAGCGCGGCAGCGTTCTTTTCCCAGGGCAGGGGCTGGGTCATGGGCGACTCCTCATCTGACGGACGGCGCGCCTGCGGGCAGCGCCATAGTTTGAGCCGTACCAGTATACCGAGCCGCGCGGACACCGACGCAAATCACACCACGACTCCGTGCGCCGCCGTCAGGCCCGCCCCAGCGGATTTGGTGCAATGGGGTCAGGTTAGTCTGCACCAATCTATTGACAATCACGAAACCGCCGATGTCATGGCAGCAGCAGCGAGCGGCGGCCAGAGCGACAACCAAGTTACAGGCCGAGCATAGGCTCCAGAACGAAGAAATATGCGAGCACTACGATGCCCAGGATGATGCGGTAAACACCGAAGCACTTAAAGTCGTGACGGCGGACGAAGCCCATGAGCCACTTGATGGCGATGAGCGAAACCACAAAGGCCACAACGCAGCCCACGCCCAAGATAGCGACCTCGTTGGAGCCGAACGTGCCGCCCTTGATGAAGTACTTGACCAGCTTGAGCGCACTCGCGCCAAACATGACAGGGATGGCCAGGAAGAACGTAAACTTGGACGCCACCGAACGTGTGCAGCCCAAAAGCAGGCCACCGATGATGGTAGAACCGGAACGAGACGTACCAGGCACCAGCGAAAGCACCTGGAAGCAGCCGATACCCAGCGCAGTCTTCCAGCTCAGGTCCTCGAGCGTGGCGATGGAGCCAAAGTCCAGATTCTCGTCATCGTCCTCATCCTCAGCGGTAGCCGCGGCGGGCGCCGCAAAGTGCGCACCGGCGGGACGTCCGCCCGCCACCACAGCATGCGAACCAAACGAACCGGCAACGGCCATTTCCTCGCGCTTGCTCGCGCGCCAGTTCTCAATCACGATAAACAGTACGCCGTACACAATGAGCGCCAGCGCCACGACGGGAGCATTGTAGAAATGCTCCTCCATCCAGTCGTTGAGCGGCAGACCGATCGCCGCGGCGGGAATGCAGCCGAGCACAATCTTGCCCCACAGCACCCAGGTGTCGCGACGGCCCTCCTTGCCCTTGCTGGGAGAAAACGGGTTAAGGTCGTAGAAGAACAGGACGCAGACAGCCAGAATGGCGCCGAGCTGAATCACGACCAGGAACATATTCCAGAACGTCTCGCTCACGTTCATCTTGACGAACTCGTCCACCAAGATCATGTGACCCGTCGACGAAACAGGCAGCCATTCGGTGATGCCCTCGACCAGGCCCATGAAGGCAGATTTTAGAAGCTCGATGATATCCAAAGGGACCCCCTCGTTAGACACCCGCCGATATTGTTCTGCGGACGGTGCGGGCGATGTCCCATTATCAACCGTTGGCGGCACGCCTGTGCCTACCCTTACCAAAAAACTCGCCCGTTCACAGAATTGCGAGCGGTCAAATTCGAATCCTTGGGTATAACTGCAACAAGATAAAGTGTCCGGCGGCCAACGCGCCCGCGCCCGCCCGACGCACGAGCCCCACGCCCGTGCGATAGACCAAGGAGGAAACCATGAACGAGGGCTATACCAAGGTATTTGTTTCACTCGACGGTACTGAGCAGCAGGATTTTGTGCTCGCACGCGCCATCAAGGTCGCCGCGAACAACGGCGCTAAGCTGATCATCGGCCACGTTATCGACTCCACCGCGCTCGAGAGCGCCGGTTCCTATCCGGTCGACCTGGTCAACGGCTTGGAGGAGGCCTTTAACAACTCCATCGCCAAGCAGCTCGAGGAGGCCAAAGCCAATCCCGACATTCCCGAGGTCGAGGTCATGATTCGCACCGGCCGCATTCGTGAGACGCTCAAGGATGAGATGCTCGACGTGGTCAAGCCAGATCTGGTGCTCTGCGGCGCCCGCGGCCTGTCCTCAATTAAGTACGCGCTACTGGGCTCGATTTCGACGTTCCTGCTGCGCAATACGGATTGCGACATTCTGGTCGTGAAGTAGGTTCCTTCCCGCCGGCGCAAGGCCTGCGGGGTTATCACGCCGACGTCCTCGCCGCTTCGCGGCTGCGGGATGTCGGCTTAGATAACCCCTCCCGGCCTTGCGCCTTCGTCACCGTACTTCAGCGAGTTGGCTGATAAAAGATGGCGTGCCGCCCCGTTTGGGGCGGCACGTTTTTGTTATAGGAGATTCATTTGAGCCTCATGGCTATGTTCCCGTTCGGGAACATAGCGCCAGTTGCTTCAGCTATATTCCCGAACGTGAACATAGCCCAGAGAAAAACAGCAAGAGCGCGCCTATTCGAAGTATTGGAACTTGTTGGTTGAGAAGGCAAACGTGACGACGAAGCCTTCGCCGGGCTCGGACGCTGCGGTGACGTCGATACCCATTTTGGAGCACAGACGCGCCACCAGGTAGAGGCCGATGCCCGTTGCGCGCTTGGTGGTGCGACCGTTGTCGCCGGTAAAACCCTTCTCGAACACGTGCGGCAGGTCTGCCGCACACACGCCGCAGCCGTTGTCCGCGACGGTAAGCTCGATGCGCTCACTCGCCAGGCCCTCGTCCAGCAACGCACCCGAAAACGTGATCTTCGCATCATCCTCACGCGCGTATTTAATGCTGTTCTGGATGAGCTGGCCCAGAATAAACTCGAGCCACTTCTCGTCGGTAAAGACCTCAAAGTCGAGGTTCTCGCACACCGGCGCCACGTGTGCCGCGATGAGCTCACGCGCGTTGGCCTTGATCGCGCCCGTCACCAGGGTCTTAAGATCCCAGCGGCGAATCAGGTAGTCACGCTCCACGACTTCCGAGCGCGCGTAGTACAGCGCCTGGTCGATATAGCGCTCCACGCGAGCCAACTCACGGCCCAGGTCGTCCACGCGCGACAGGTCGTCTTCGCTGCCGTCCAGGTTTTCCAAAATTAGATGGGCCACCGCCAGGGGCAGTTTGGCCTCGTGGACCCAACTCTCGATATAGTCGCGATAGTCATCGGTCTGACGCCGGCCTTCGGCAACCTCGTCGCAGGCAGCCTTGCCAACCCGGCGCAAGACCTCGTACTCAAGCTCGCCCTCGGCATAGGTCGGGCATTGCACCATCTCCTGCACCCATGCGGGACTCTCGAGCTCCTCTGCCGCACGCCCCAGCTGGCGCAGAAAACGACGACGACGCGCGTACTCGATCACGATGCCGAGCATACCGAAGATAAAGGACACGCCGACCGCCACGACCACGATAGAAACGGGTGCGCCGGCGACCGTCAGCACAAAGCAGCTCAGCAGCACGCCGCACGTCCACACGGCGACGGGAAGCAGCGCGTCTTTAAAGAACTTGGCAAACGACATAGCCGGCCCCTAGACCGAATAGCCTTGGCCGCGATGCGTGGTCAAATACCCCTTGATGCCGATTTTTTCGAGCGTGGTGCGCAGGCGGTTGATGTTAACGGTAAGCGTGTTGTCGTCCACGAAGGCGTCGGAGTCCCACAGATCCTGCATGATGGCCGGACGCGAGACAATCTTGCCCGCGCGACCCAAGAGCAGCGAGAGGATACGCAGCTCGTTTTTGGTGAGCTCGGTACTGTCGCCGGTTGCCGTATTGGTGACCATGGAGCGGGCGAGGTCGAGCTCCAGCCCCTTGTGGACGAGCGTGCTGCGCTCGCCTGCCGCCGCGGTGCGACGCAGCAAGGCATTGATGCGCGCCACGAGCACACGGGCGCTGTAGGGCTTGGGAACAAAGTCGTCCGCGCCGAGCGTCATGGCCATGACCTCGTCGATCTCGGTCGTGCGCGACGTGAGGACGATGATGGGAACCTCGGATTCGCGGCGAACCTCGTGGCAGATGTGCTGGCCGTCCTTGACGGGAAGCGTGAGGTCGAGCAGCACTAGGTCGGGCGCGGCGGCGAGAATATCGCGCGAGACATGCTCAAACGATTCGCAGGCCTCGATTTCAAACCCGGCGCGGGCAAGGATGTCGACAAGCTCACGACGAATGGGCTCGTCGTCCTCAACGATATAGATCAGCGCCATGGATTCCGCTCCCCCCTTGGTTGTCTTGCCACCATTATGGCTGCGGAGCCGCAGGTGCGCGCCTTGCGCGTCACCAAGGTGACAGAACTGTTCGCGAGCGGCAGGGGCTTGCCCCTCGCTCGCAACGGGCACGGGAATTAAATGAGTTTTTAATCCCCGTCCCAGAAACATCATTTAGCGGCGGGCGCGAAGCTTTTCGTAGCCGTCGGCGAAGAAGGCGACCGTGGCGGCGTCGGCCTCGGCGGCGTCCGTCTCGGTTGCGGGGACCACGCCGTGTTCGTCGCTCACCAGGAACAGGGCGCCCTTAAGCTGCGCGGGAATGTCTACGCGCGTGACCGGGATGCCCTTGGTCTGGGCCAGCTGCTCAATGAGCGTCGCCGTGCCGCACAGGCACTCGTCCGCCGGCGCCACAAAGGCAAGCTCGCCGTTGTTGACGGCTGCGAGCAGCTCGGGCGCCACGCCGGTCTCGTCGGCTTCGGAGCGAGCCTCGGCAGAACGGGCACGCAGCGCCTTGGCCGACGTGTCGGCCAGCGGCTCGTACTCGCCCACCGTCATGGCGGCGTTGCCGTTAACGTCGATCACCAGCATGAGCACGCCGTCGCGGGCGGTGTAGTCGCCCTCGGCAAGTGACCACTCAACGTGCTGCTTGGCCCAACTGAGCATGTTATGGGTAAGTGGCTCGCCCTGCACCAGACGCTCGGACAGCGCGCGGATGTGACGGTTGAGCATGGGCACCTTTTTGTTGGACATGCGCCAACGGCAGATGAGCGCGGGCTTGTCGAGCGTGAACTTCTCGACCGCCTCCTGATTGGCGCAAAAGTCCTCGTACGCACGCTGATCCTCGGCATTGCCAAACAGCTCGTCATCATCAATCTGGGGCATGGTTATACCTTTCGTGTTAGTCATTCCGTCCTCTTATACCAAAAAGACGGCCCTCCAAACGGAGCAGCCGTCTTTTGCAGAGATTATTTTGTCCCGGGGCGAAACTTAGTGACGGAAGTGGCGGGCGCCCGTAAAGACCATCGCAATACCATGCTCGTTGCAGGCCTGGATGCTCTCGTCGTCGCGCTTGGAGCCGCCGGGCTGAATGATGCAGGTCACACCATGCTCGGCAAGCACGTCGACGTTGTCGCGGAACGGGAAGAATGCGTCGCTTGCGCAGGCAAAGCCGCCCTTCTCCACGCCCTCGCGCTCGCAGAAGTCCTCGGCACGCTCGCAGGCCAGCAGCGCAGAGTCAACGCGGTTGGGCTGACCCGGACCCATGCCAATGCCGGCCTTGCCCTTGGAGACCAGGATGGCGTTGGACTTAACGCCCTTGCAGACCTTCCAGGCAAACTCGAGCTCGGCCATCTCGGCGTCGGTGGGCTTGCGGTCGGTGGGGAACGTAAAGGTCGCGGGATCCTCGGTCACGTGGTCGACTTCCTGCACCAGCATGCCGCCGTCGACGGAGCGCAGCTCCACCTGGGCGCCGTGGTCCACGCCGCCGGTAGCCAGCACGCGCAGGTTGGGGCGCTTAGCCATGCGCTCGAGCGCCTCATCGGTGTAGCTCGGGGCGATGATGACCTCGACGAACTGCTTGTTCTGATCGGCGAAGTGCTCAACCAGATCAAAGGGAACCTCGCGGTTGCAGGCGATGATGCCGCCGAAGGCGCTCTTGGGATCGCAGGCGAAGGCGCGGTCGTAGGCGGCCGTGATGTCCTCGGCAACGGCAGAACCGCAGGGATTCTGGTGCTTGAGGATCACGCAGGCCGGCTCGTCGAACTCGCGGACCAGGTTCCAGGCGGCGTCGGCATCCAGATAGTTGTTGTAGCTGAGCGGCTTGCCCTGGATCTGCTCGGAGCCCACGAGCGGGAACTGCGAGCTCGCGGTGTTCTCGCAGCCCTCGGCAAAGCGGTAGACCGTGGCCTTCTGCTGAGGATTCTCGCCATAGCGCAGGTCGTCGACCTTCTCCAGCGAGATCTCGAGCTTGGCAGAGGTGTCCGCCACGTCGCTTGCCTGGGCGGCAAGCCAACGGGAGATAGCCGTGTCGTAGGCGGCGGTGGTCTGGTAGACCTTCACCTGCAGGCGACGACGGGTGGAAAGCGTGGTGCAGCCACCGGTCTCGCGCATCTCGGCCAGGACGGCGTCGTAGTCGGCCGGGTCGGAAATGACGGTAACGCTCGCGGCGTTCTTAGCGGCAGAGCGCAGCATGGAGGGGCCACCGATGTCGATGTGCTCAATGGCATCCGCGAAGGTGACCTCGGGGTTGGCGACGGTCTTCTCGAACTCGTACAGGTTGACGACGACCAGGTCAATCAGCTTAATGCCGTGCTGAGCGGCCTCCTGCATGTGCTGCTCGGAATCGCGACGGGCAAGCAGCGCGCCGTGGACCTTGGGGTGCAGCGTCTTGACGCGGCCGTCCATCATCTCGGGATAGCCCGTGAACTCCTCGATGGGGGTTACGGGAACGCCCGCGTCCTCGATGGCACGAGCCGTGCCGCCCGTAGAGATGATCTCGACGCCAAAGTCGTCAACCAGCGTCCGTGCGAAATCGACGACGCCCGTCTTATCGGTAACCGAGATCAACGCGCGTGCGATCTTCACATCAGATCCCATGCAGTCCTCCTGTCTGGTACGCCGCCGTGCTCTGTGAGTCGGTGATACGTCGATCTGCAGCGCTCGCGCAGCGGCATTGAAAATACTGATTCAATGTAGCGCATCGAGCGCGACGATGCACCCCGCAACGCACGGCTGTGCAGAAAAAGCTTCGAGCGGGGGTTGCAGGAGCTCCACTGAGCACGGTGAGTTGATGGAACACAGGGGCACCATAATTAGATGCCAACGGCGTGGTAGAACTGTGCTCGATATGCATCCGCAATAGAAAGAGGCACCATGGTCTCGCGGGTTCTCTACCGACCGTTTGATACCGAAGATTTCGACGCCATCGCGCTGATCTTGCAGCAGCTTTGGCACAACAACTCGGATAACGATGAGTACAACCGCCTTGAGGCCGCGTGCGATCTTGCCTACTGCCTTTCTTCATCGACGTTTTCGCAGGTTGCCGTAATCAACGGTCAGGCGCGCGGCATTGCACTTGCACGCGCAGGACAGAGCTCCGGCGTCACTATCAACGAACATTGGATGGATACTGAACGTGCACTGCTGTCGCAAATGCGCGAGCTGGAGCCCGATGCCTGCGCCGAATATCTCTCGTTTGTGCGCGCAACCATCCGAACCAACAACCGCCTGCTCGAGAGCAGCCCGTTGCCACACGACAACGAGGTCACACTGCTTGCCGTGGACCGCGATGTCCACGGCCTGGGCGTTGGCACGGTTCTGCTCGACGCCGCAATCTCGCATCTGTCCTCGCGCGGGGCGACCAGCGCACACCTGTACACCGACTCCAACTGCTCGTGGAAGTTCTACGAGTTGCATGGCTTTAAGCGCACCGCCACGCACCGCGCCAACCGCGAGGAACGCCGCCACGCCATGCCGCGCGAAAGCTTCCTCTACGAACTCGACCTAACAGCCTAGGCCCGGCAGTTAGGGACGTTCCCTTTGTGCCGGCACCCCGGGACACTCCTTGGCAGCAGCCACACCTAGTCGCTGGGGACAGTCTTGATCAAAACGACCGACAAAGCCCTTCTTAAGGTCGCTATCTAGGGGTTTACAAATGGCTGTGGACAAAAAACATCAAATATGAGTACTGTTACCTTTTTAGTAGCAGCGATTCGGGGCATTTTTGAAGCTTTTAGACGCGGTAGTCAGCCGGACGAGCTAACGTATTTCCTCAAATGTACAATAAAATGGACTCCTAACGAGAAATAATCTCGTTCGGAGTCCATTCTTTAGTACAAACAAATGTGACAATCTAGGCAACAGTACTCATATTTGGCATTTTTTGCCCACTGCCCCTTGCGCGAAGGTCCGCAGCGGAAAGTATGGCCCGTTTCGACGCACAAAAATGGGATGAATCTTCCCTGGCAACCGCCCAGAAAGGTCCACCCCAAAGCAAGCGCTCGCTAAAACGTTCCGCCGCCGCCTCCGCCGACGCCGCCGCCTCCACCGCCCGAGAAGCCGCCGCCACCGCCGCCGCTCGAGCTATCGGAACTCGAAGCCAGCTCACGGATGCTCTCGTGATACACATCGTTAAATGAATCGAGCGGCGAATCGATACCGTAATGATGGTAGTACCACCAGTAGCAGGGGTAATTGTCGTAGAAACCGTCGGCCTCGCGCACCTCGGGAGGAACAGCCTCGGCAAGCTGACGCAGGACTTCCTTCGAAACGCCCAGCGCCACGCCCATCACCAGAAGTTTATTCCACAGGACCAGATCGCCGGGGACGGCTTCCTTTAGGCGCGTGAAGTCCTCGAGCCAATGCTTAAGCGCCTTGCAGCGCGCCGCCACCTCGGCGCCCTCCGGCGTAAAGCGGCGGAACGTAAGGCCCACGCCAATACCCACCAGCACAATCGGCACCGAGATAAGCGCGGCGATAATGTTCACCTGTGCGCCGTCGGTAAAGAAGATGGATCCCGCGGGAACACAGGCGATCAGAATACCAAGAACCAGGCAAAGCACCATTGCGACAATGCCGTCCGAGGCAACGTACTCGCTATCGGCTAGCTTGCCCTTAACGGTGTTCTGATAGTCCTCGAGCTTGTCGCCCACGGGCGTAGCGTGCTGCTTGACGTAGTGCTGCAGCTCGTCGAACGTGCGCGAGCGGTCGCCGTTCTCGTCGGGCTTAGCACCGGCAAAGAAGACCTTGAGCACCATGCGGTCAATGTCCTTGGCCGACTTCCAGCCCGCATCACTCACCGTCACGCGATACGTCTGCTCTTCTTTTTCACGCCCCAACAGGCCCTTCTTGGCCTTGGTCACGGTCGCCTGCTCCAGCTTGATCACACGGTCGTCAGTGAGCTTCATGAGCGTGGCGATATATGCCTGATCGGGCACCTCGTTCCAGCTCATAAGGGCCGAAAGCACGGCGGGATGGTCGGCCGAAGGCACATCGCGGAAATATTCGTCCTGGAAAAGCGGCTTGGGCTTGCGGCGGCGCAGCTTGAGCGCAACGATTGTGCCGGTAAAGGCCACCGCCGCGACAACACTTAGCGCGGCAAGTGCATTGGCAATCATGCGCGCGCGGGCGCGGCGGGCGTTGGCCTCGTCGGCCCACGCCTTCTCCTCGCTCAGAATTGTCGGCATGCGCTCCTCGCTCGAAGCGGAAAGCCATGGCACCCAGTCGCTGGGGAAGGCGATGCGCGCCTCGGCGAATTCGCCCTGATGCACGCAGGGAATGGTATAGGTGACCATGGGTTCGTCCGCATCGAGCGACACGTCGCCCGTCAGCGGGCCGTGGCCCCATGCGCGGAAGTTATCGCCCTTGACGGCCGCCGTCCCGGCAGCAGCATTTGCGAAGTACACTTCCATCTCGACGTCATCGGAATCCGCGGACCAGCCGTCACCCACGAACTTCCAGTAGAGCTCGGCGGTATCGGCCCAGTTCATGACCGCACCGGTCATGGTGTAGCTCACGTAATAGATCGCGCTGTCGCCGCTCTCGTGGGGGCTGAAAACCTTAATCCTTACGCCGTCACCGGTCTGCTCGACCGTGTAGACGCCAGAGTCGCCCTTGTTCGCGCTATCGACTTTGTTAAACGCGGTGCCCTCTTCCTCGACACTCAGCACGTCGACGGTGGCCGTGCCGCCCTGCTGGTTGGTGCCCGTATTGATCTCCCAAAACACGCCGTTGATGTCGTCGTCGAAATCAAACTGGCGCCCCTCGACAACGGTCAACGACCCATCGGCCTCAACCGTGGCGCCGATGTAGGTTTGGCTCATGGAGTAGCCGTCGGCGTGTGCGGCGGCAGGCAGCAGCAACAACGCAAGCGCGACGAGTGCGCAGACGGAAGCGAATCGCGCGAATAGGCGGCGCTGCCGACAGGTCTTGGCAACGGGGGCGTTCATAGGCACATCCTTTGTCTGTGATACCAACAGCGTCATTGTCCCACGTTTACGGGCGCACATGACGAATATCTAGGCGACCGGAGCGCCAAACGGGATGAAAGTTACGCCCGCCGCCAGCAGCTAGTCATTGGGGACGTTCTTAAATGACTAGCCGTTAGGGACACTCTTTGGCACGGCCTGCGCCAACGATAGATACCATTTCACAGCTCCGTCACAGGTGTAGTGGCTTTGTGTTGCTGCGACGCGCTCTGATTGAGCCCGCGGGCAAGGGGCATAAAACAGTTGAGCGAAAACGGTTTGCCCCTTTGCCGTTCGCTCGAGGATCATGTCCCCCTTTTCCGCGGAAACCCCGGCAGTTGCGAAGAGCTGCCGGGGTTTCTGTCGTCTAAGGTGCCGAATTGATGGACAGGAATCAAAGCGCCGAGTCTGCGGCCCGCCATACGCAATGCGGGGCTTCGACAACTTGCGGACCACAGTGACGTCTCCCCACCGCGCCCCGCGCTATACTCGTCCGCATGGATATCAAAGCACGCAACATAGCAACGCCCGCCGCGGACGCGCCAACGACGCCGCCCGCCTCTGCCCCCGCGCCCGTTGTGGGCCGCTTTGCCCCGTCGCCCTCGGGCCGCATGCACTTGGGCAACGTGTTCAGCTGCATGTGTGCGTGGCTTTCGGCCCGCAGCCAGGGCGGCAGCATTGTGTTGCGCATCGAAGACCTGGACGATCGCTGCAAGCGTCCGGAACTTGCCGCTCAACTGATTGACGACCTGGCCTGGCTGGGGCTTGAGTGGGACGAAGGCCCCTACTACCAGCACGATCGCCTGGACTTGTACGAGGACGCCCTGCACCAGCTGCAAGACGCTGGCCTCACCTACCCCTGCTTTTGCACGCGCGCCGAGCTCCACGCCGCGAGCGCACCGCACGCCAGCGACGGCACGCCCATCTATCGCGGTGCCTGCCGAGGCCTTTCGGCCGAAGAGGTCGCCCGCCGCAGTGCCCTGCGCGCTCCGGCCACGCGTTTGCGCGTGCCCGCCGTCGATGACCTCGCGGACGACGTGATCGAATTCGTGGACCGCACGTACGGCGCCCAATGCGAAGCGCTCGCCACCGAATGCGGCGACTTTTTGGTGCGCCGCAGCGACGGCGTGTTTGCCTATCAGCTAGCCGTGGTGGTCGATGACGCCGCCATGGGCGTCACCGAGGTCGTGCGCGGATGCGACCTGCTGGGCTCCACGCCGCGCCAAATCTACCTGCAGCATCTGCTGGGACTTCCCACGCCGCACTACGCGCACATTCCGCTGCTCATGTCGCCGGACGGCCGCCGCCTTTCCAAGCGCGACCGCGATCTGGACCTGGGCGAACTACGCGCCCGCTTTGGCACGCCCGAGGCACTGCTGGGCTGGCTCGCCGGGCAAACGGGCATCGCGCCGGACACCACGCCGCGTACCGCCGAGCAGTTGGTCGAGCACTTTAGCTGGGATGTTATCCGTGTGCACCGCGAGAACATCACTGTAACGGCCGAGTAGCCAGCCACCCCACCCCTACACAACGTCCCAGGGCTGGAGTTCGTCACCCAGGCGAACGATGCAGTCGTAGAGCACGGTGTGGCGTTCGGCAGGGTTGGCATCCCGATGAAAATGCCCGTAGTACCAGCGCTTGTAATCCAAGCAGTCTTCCAGCTCATCGAAAAATGCCGTAAGCCGATCAACGGCGGGGTAATTCCAGCCGGGTGCTGGATAAAGCGTGGGCGAAAGCATGCGCGTGGAGCAGGTGTGGGTGATCACGTAGTCGACCTTCCAGCCCACGCTGTCGAGCTTTGCCCGCGCCTCCTCAAAGTTGCGCTCGTCCGGCAGCTCCTGCGGCCACCAGCTGGAATAGGGAATGCGGTATTCCTTGTCCACGCTCGTGGCGCCGCCCATGGTAAAGATCGTTGAGCCGTCGAGCTCAAAAACCTCGCCGCGCGTCAGGCGCCGTATGGGCGAGGTATCCGACAGGCGCTGCGTCAGCCCACCGTGCCACAACTCCATAGGACGCTCCGCCCAGTGATCGAAACGCTCGTGATTGCCGTCGACGAACAGCACGGTATAGGGACGCGATTCCAGCCAAGCGATATCGGCGCATTCCTCGGCAGAAAAATCCCACGGAAAGCCAAAGTCGCCCGCGACAATCAGATAATCGTCGCTCGTCAGGCTATCCCCAAGCTCCCAATCGCGCAGCTTTTGCATGTCGAGGCCGCCGTGAATATCGCCCGTCACATAGACCGTCATCGGATCACCACTTCGCTGTAAGTCGCTAGCCACATTCTGCACGATCACTAAGCCAACCGTTCCAGCCCTTCCATCCCTTAGGGCTTACCCCTCGTTCTTCCATCCAAACGGGTCGAGTACCCAAAAAACCAGATCGAGCACGCCACCGGTCATCATGGCGCCGGCAAGGGCCATGCAAACGTGCAGAGAGCTGGCGCTTCGAAGCATGTCGAACGGCCCCAGAACAGCCAGCAGCGCGACCGCTGCGCCGGCAAGGCACAGCACGAGGCACGGCCCCGCGTCCTTGACGCACTTCTTTGCGAGATGTTTGGTGTTGTCACTCATCGATATCGAACTCCTTAGAGGACCGTCGTTCAGATGCATGCCGCCGCGGCAGAGCAGGGCGGCAGGGAAAGTGTCACATGTCGTGCGGACATCAATGGAGAAACCGCCTGCACGACCAACCCTTGACGCCGTTTTGCACCGGCACCACATCCCCCGCTATCGAGGTCTAATACTTTTCCCACCGCTACCCAAAAACTCATCCAACGTTAATCTTGGCTCAAGAATCGCTTAATCTATAACCTGCACTATAGAGTTCGACCAAGGGCGGGGCGGCGCCGCGCAACGCAGGCCGCCGAACGCAACGCTCGCGCCCATCGAACGAAAGGACAGGTCATGGACGACCACGAAAAAGTTGAAACCATCCGCACCAAGTGCAACGTGAGCTACACCGATGCCAAGGCCGCGCTCGACGCCGCCGACGGCAACGTTTTGGACGCCATCATTTGGCTCGAGTCGCAGGGCAAGACGCAGACCACGTCGGCACACGCCGCCACCGAGTCCGCGCCAGTCGATGGGCCCTCAGCCGAGATGGTCGCCGTGCAGGCCGCCTACGAGAAGTCGAGCGAAAAGACCGACTTCTCCAAGAAGATGGACGGCGTGTGGGAGTACCTCAAAAAGCTCTTCCGCCTGAGTCTGGACACCAAGTTTATCGCCACGCGGCGCGATGCGATCATCCTCAACATTCCCATCCTGATCCCCATCGTCGCGCTGTTTGCCTGGGGCGCCACGATATGGCTGATGCTGATTGGCCTGTTCTTTGGCATGCGTTACCGCATCGATAGCGACGGCGACGTGCCCGGCAGCATCAACAACCTTATGAATCACGCTGCCGATGCCGCGGACGACATCAAGCAAAATCTCAACGACGACAAGTAATCGCAGACGGGGGCACGTATGGCACGAATCCTGATCGTAGAGGACGAGGAGAAAATCGCCCGCTTTGTGACGCTCGAGCTGGAGCACGAGGGCTACCAGGTGGAGCACGCCGCCGACGGCCGCACCGCCGTGGACCTGGCGCTGGAGCGCGACTACGATCTGATTCTGCTCGACGTGCTGTTGCCGCAGCTCAACGGCATGGAGGTCCTGCGGCGCGTACGCAAGCACAAGGATGTGCCAGTGATTATGGTCACCGCGCGAGACGCCGTGATGGACAAGGTGGCCGGGCTCGATGCAGGTGCTGACGATTACCTAACCAAGCCGTTTGCGATTGAGGAGCTGTTCGCACGGATCCGCGTGGCGTTGAAGCGCTCGGAGGCCGTGCGGGCGGCTTCGGGCGTTGGCGGCATCGGGACGGGCGCGGCAGGCGGCACGGGTGTCGGCGCCACTGCGATGCCCCCGGTCAGTGACTCGACCCAGGTTTCCGCCTCGCTCTCCCCCGCCACGCTCGCCGTGGGCTCGGTTGCGCTCGACCCCGACCGCCGCGAAGTCACGGTCGGCGGCTCGCCCATCGCGCTCACGGCCCGCGAGTTCGATGTCCTCGCCCTGCTTATGGCACATGCCGGCACCGTGCTCGCGCGCGAACGCATCGCGCACGAAGCGCTGGGCTACGAATACATGGGCGACACCAACAACGTCGACGTGCACATCGCACATCTACGCGCCAAGATCGAGGACGCCGGCGGCGCTCGCATCATCCAGACCGTGCGCGGGGTGGGCTATGTCTGCCGCGCGTAACGCCGAGACCGAGCGCGTCACATCCATCGCCCGTGCCATCAACTGGAGCTATATGTGGCGCCGCCTGATGAGCTACGTCTGGCTCGATCTGCTGCTGGTAGTGATTGCAGCGGCGATTCTCGTCTATGGCTACAACCAGGCGTTGCCCGACGACGCGTTTACCGCAGGATGGATCCCCGGCGCCGCCGTTCGCGGCATGTCGCTGACGCCTGCACGTGGCTGGGACCTGGCAACACTCGCCTATACCGTCGAGCTTGCGCGCACCACCAAGACCTTCCCCCTCGCGCAGGACCTCGTCACGCTATGGCCTCTCTACCTTGTCGTTGTAGGTTGGCAGGTCATCAGCGTGCTCAACATGCTCGGCGGCGCCCGACGCGTACGCCGCACCATGGCACCGCTCAACGACCTGGCCCTGCGCGTGGACGAGCTCGGCCGTATGCAGCTCTCCGGCGGCAAGATGGAAACGCTGGAGCAGGCCATCGAGCGAGCAAGCGTCGATTCGCCGAGCGTCACCACTGGCGACGCCGATCTGGCGAGTATCGAGGTCGCGCTCAACCGCCTGCTGCGCCAGATGCAAGAGGCAAAGCTGCAGCAGATGCGCTTTGTCAACGACGCGAGCCACGAGCTGCGCACGCCCATCGCGGTGATTCAGGGCTACGTAAACATGCTCGACCGCTGGGGCAAAAACGACCCGGCCGTGTTGGCAGAGTCCATCGCCTCGCTCAAGGCCGAAAGCGAGCACATGCAGGAGCTCGTGGAACAACTGCTGTTTTTGGCACGCGGAGATGCCGGCCGCACCGTGCTGCGGCGCGTTAATACCAACCTGGCTGCACTGGTCGGCGAGGTTTGCGAAGAATCGCAGATGATCGATGCCGGGCACACATATCGGCTGGCTTTTGACGCTGCGTTTGCCAGCGACCCGCGCTGCGACGCGTCCGTCGATGTCGCGCTCGTGAAGCAGGCTCTGCGCGTGATCGTGCAAAATGCCGCCAAGTATTCGGACGCGGGAACGACCGTCACATTTGGCATAACACCCGATGCGGGCACGGGCACGGTCGACATAGCCGTTGAAGACGAGGGCATCGGCATGAACCAGGAATCCGCAGCTCACGCGTTCGAGCGGTTCTACCGTGCCGACAACGCACGCAATGCCGGCGCGCAGGGCTCGGACCTGGGGCTCGCCATCGCCAAGTGGATCGTCGATAGCCACGGCGGCGTCATCGGCGTGACCTCGGTCGAGGGCGTCGGCAGCCGCTTTACGATTCGCCTGCCGCGGTAGGAAGCCCCCTCGTGAATCGAGGTCTAATACTTTTCCGCGAAGTGAACGTCTGTTTTTGGGCCCCTGAAGCATCCACATTTTTCGTCGGCAAAATCGCAGGATTCTAGTATCGAAACCGCAGGAAACGATGCCCTTAAAGTGTCAATGCTTCGGGGGTCCGATTTGTCTCGTTCACTTCTCGGAAAAGTATTAGACTTCGGTTTTTTGACCGTTGCAAAAGTCGACCCCTCGGCATAAATAAAGGGATAAGGCCATGCGGCCCTATCCCTTTTTTGTTAGCTATGGCAGCTTGTGCGCTACTCGCGGCACAAATGCACGGCGAAGCCGGCGAACTCGCGCTTAAAGTACACGAGCTTGGTGCCGCCGTCGGGCAGCAGCACGCGCGACTCCTCGTTGACCTCGAGCCCGCGCTCGGCAAACCACTTCTCGGCCGCATCGATGTCGTTGACGGCAAAGCCAATGTGGCCCTTGGTGCCACGACCGTTCTGCTTCATGATCTCGACCAGCGAATCGTTAAAGTACGAAACCGGGGTCTCGATAACGGGCAGGCCCATCATCGTCGAGAACAGCTCCGCGATCTCCAGGGCATCGGCCGGGTCGGTGGCGTTGATGCCCACGTGAGCGACGCGCATGCCAAAGAGCTCTACCGGGTTGGCGTTCTGCTCACTCATACAGTCAGCGCCTACTGAGCCATGACGTCGAGGACGGCCTTCTCGGCGGCGACGCGGTTCATGCCGGTCATGAAGGGCACGCCGCTCACGTACGGGCAGGTGAGGCCCTCGGGGGCAACGGTGGTGGCGATCAGCAGGTCGGCGCCCTCGTCGCAAACGTCCTTGGCCTCGGAGATGGCGCACTGCACGATCTCGTACTTGTCGGCGTAACCGTTGGCGTCGAGCAGGGTAGCGACCTTCTGGGCAACGAGCGTGGAAGTAGCAGCGCCAGCACCGCAAGCCAAAACGATCTTCTTCATAGGTAATGTCTCCCTTCGTGGTTTACTTTAGGTAAGTGTACCGCAGCGAGCGATGGCACTCAGCCTCGATGAGCTTTTATGCCAGTTTGCTTGCGCGCTGCGTATAATACATCTAGTACGTGTTGTCATACCGCTCGCTTTATGAGCGACTAAGGACCCCAATATGCCCGATTCCCGCACCCTCTGGACCGCCGTCGTCATCATCTGTATCGCCGTGTCGGTGTTCTTTAGCGTCAAAAAACGCACCACGTTTAAGCGCCTGCAGCAGCTTATGGCTGCCAAGCAGTGGGACGAGTTCGATCGCTTGCTCGATGGCAAACTCACCAGCATGCTGTACCCGCGCTATAACCGCGACTACCTGCGCCTGAACTCCTATCTGCTGCGCGAGGACCACAAGCGCGCCGACGAGATGTTCGATTTGCTGCTGGGACTCAATCTGCCCAAGATGCAGCGCGTCGACCTGGTGATTAAGGCCTTTAACTACTACGTTGGCCAGGAGGACCGCAAAAAATCCAAGGAGCTCCTGCACGAGATCAAGGGCTTTGAGGGCGGTCAGGCCGAGGCAGTCGCACACGAATGCCAGCTGATGTACGACACGATGATCTTGAAGCGCCACAACGACATTCCCGAGCTGGAGCGCATGCTCAAGGAGGCCGGTGACGACAAGGTCAAGAGCTGCCGCTTGGAGTACCTGCTGGCCCTGCAGTACAAGAACAAGGGCGACGAAGCCAAGTTCCAGGAGTTCCTGGAGAAGTCGGGCCAACACTCGATGGCCGTCAACGCGTAACGGACGGCTTGTGCTAGACTTCTAGTCTCACGGGGGCGTGGCGGAATTGGCATACGCAGGAGACTTAAAATCTCTCGCCGCAAGGATTGTGGGTTCGAGTCCCACCGCCCCTACCATATGGAGCTTTCGGGCCCGTGTCCCCAAGGGATGCGGGCTCGTTTCTTTTACACGCCGGCGGGGCTCTAAGTTGCGGTGGAATAGTTCCTGTTTTGGTAGTTTACCAGCCCATTTAGGAACTATTCCACCGCAACTTAGGTTGGTGTTCCCACATTTTCCGATGGAAAAACGTGGTTGTCTCGCACATTTTCCGATGGAAAAACGTGGTTGTCTCGCACATTTTCCGATGGAAACACCCAAATGGCCTTATACTAACCGAGAGGGTTGGGAGGCAATATGCAGCGACAGCTTATGAGTGAACTTATCGCTTGGAAATCAAGGGCGAATCGCAAACCTCTCTTGCTTAAGGGAGCCCGCCAGACAGGAAAGACTTGGCTTCTTAACGAATTCGCAAGCCAGCAGTATCGAAACGTCATTCGTTTTGACTTTATGCTCGAGCCGAGCACACGCTCGCTGTTCGATGGGAACCTCGACCCCAAGCGCATCATCTCCCAGATAGAACTCCTACGTGGCCAAACCGTAACGCCGGAAGACACGCTCATCATCTTCGACGAGATCCAAGAAGCGCCACGCGGGATCACCTCGCTCAAGTACTTCAACGAGCTTGCGCCCGAATACCACATCGTAGCAGCCGGTTCCTATATGGGCCTCGCGCTCCGACGCGAAAACGAGTCATTTCCCGTCGGCAAAATCGACCAGCTCACCATGCGTCCCATGGGGTTTGCTGAGTTCGTTCGTGCCGTCGACGGCAACCCGCTCGCCGACGCCATCCTTGCCGCAGACATGAACCTTCTAGCAAACGTTACCGAAAAGCTCGAGCACTTGCTCAAGGAATACCTTGTTGTCGGCGGTATGCCCGAAGTTGTCTCCACTTTCGCCGAGACACGCGACTTCATCGAAGCCCGAAGGCTTCAACAGCAAATCATCGAGGCTTACGAATCCGATTTTGGCAAACATGCACCCGCCCGCATCGTCGAGCGCATGAGGTTGGTTTGGAAATCCCTTCCCGGCCAGCTTGCAAAGGAGAACAAGAAGTTTGTCTATGGCGCCCTTCGTCCCGGAGCGCGCGCACGCGATTTCGAGGAAAGCCTCCAGTGGCTCACGGACTACGGAATCGTTCATAAGGTGCCACGTGCTTCCGCTCTAAAGGCGCCGCTCTCGAGCTACGAAGACCTCTCGGGCTTCAAACTGTTCTGCATCGACACCGGCATCCTCGGAGCGCTCTCCGGTCTCTCTCCGGCCATCGTTCTTAACGGATCCGCTGTTTTTACCGAGTTCAAAGGTTCGCTGACCGAACAATACGTCGCGCAGGAGCTTTTGCTCCAGGACAAAACTCCCGCGTATTGGTCCTCTACCTCCGGCAATGCCGAAACCGACTTTGCCATCGACCATGCGGGAACCGTGCTTCCGCTTGAGGTCAAGGCGGCAGAGAACCTTAAAGCGAAGAGTCTGAAAATAGCCTGCGAAAAATTCAAACTCGAGCGTTGCGTGAGGAGCTCCCTGGCGGCATATAGAGACGAGGGCATGCTCATCAATATTCCGCTTTGGGAGATTGGGCAGATCGACAAGCTGGCATAGGCGCTGTGGGGACGCCCCGCAAGGACTGTCCCCAGGTGCCGGCAGAAAAGGAACGTCCCCAGGTGCCGGCTGTTGAGTTGCGGTGGAATAGGGACTGTTTGGTGCCCGAAAGGGCGATTGTAGTCCGTATTTCACCGCAAATTATTTAGAGGGTGCTGAGAGTGGGGGTCCAGGCGATGGTGGGAGTCGCGCCGTCGAGAACCTCGTTGATGGTGGCGGCCATGCCAGCGAGTAGGCTGTTCTCGCTTACGGTGAGCGTCTTGTAGCCGCCGGCTCGCATGAGCTCGCGAATCACCACGGCACCTGCCAAGATCACGCTCGCGCGCTTGGGCTGCACGCCCGGCAACGCGGCAATGCCTGCAACATCCAACGCAGACATGCGCTCGATAGCGGCCGAAATCTGCTCCATCGAAAGCTCGCGCAGGTGCACAAAGCTCGAGTCGTACGGCTCCAGTTCGTGAACGAGTGCCACGAGCGTGGTGACGGTACCGCCCACCGCGACGAGGCGCTCGGCGCGCTCAAAGTCGACAGGCAGGCCCTCAAAGTAAGCCCCGAACTGCTCGCCCGCCCATGCACCAGCGGCGACAAGTTCACTGTCCGTTGGCGGCAGCGCCGAGAAAAACCGCTCCGTCACGCGACGGCAACCGATGTCCAGCGAGCGCGTTCCCTCCAGCGCGAAGACCCCGCGCTCCGGAGCGTATACGCCCGTCACGAGCTCCGTGGAGCCACCACCCGAATCAGCAACAATGATGCGCTCGCCGGCAAAGTCGTGTGCCACGCCAAAAAACGTCAGGCGTGCCTCAACCTCGCCCGGAATCACCTGCGGTTCGAGCCCCAGCCCGCGCAGGCCGTCCAGCAGCAGCGCGGCGTTGGACGCATCGCGCGCGGCACTCGTGCAGGTGGTACAGATGCACGCGGCGCCAAAGTCGCGCGCCTCGTCCACAAACATGCGGCACGCAGCGAGCACGCGCTCGACGGCCGCCTCACAAAAGCGACCCGTCGCGTCCACGCCCTCGCCCAGGTCGGTAATCTCGGTATGTTTGGACGATCCCACGATCGCCCCAGCCTCAACCTGGGCCAGCACCAGTCGCGACGACACCGTTCCCAGGTCGATCGCCGCCACCTTATAGCGTTTGCAATTTGTCATTGCGGGCTCCCCTCCGGGCGCTACTCGCCTACTCGCCGCTGGACGCGACCGTCTGACCCTCGACGCCGTTAAATCCAAACAGCATATCGAGCGTCTTGATGTACCACGGTGCGTCCTTGCCGACCTCTTCGATCTCTTTGGCCACTTCGCTGGCATTCTTGGCGTTTGAGGACTTTTTGCTCGACGACGAATCCGAATCATCGTCCAGGCCCAGCACTTCAATCCTCTTCTCGCCGGGCATCGCCATGCCCAGGCCCCGTGCCGAATCCTTAATGCCCTCTTCCGAGAACCACTTATCAGTGTCTTTTTTCATCTCATCATTGTATTGCTGACGAATCTCGACCTGCTTGGCCAAGATGTCGCTCGAGCGCTTAGCCACGTACAGGTCGCGTACGGGAAAATACAGGCTCACGAGCGCCAGCGCCACGACAATGCCGATAAACAGCGGGCGCAGAGAGCCATGCGTAAAGTCATAGATCGCCTTGACCGCCGCATTGTCATTGGCGTAGCGCATAAAGTCCGAGCCCGAAAGACGGCTCGAGGGCCTGCTCGACCTATCGTGCGTTTGAGCCGAGGAACGCTGAGCATGCTCCGAGTGCGCCGGGCGCACCGAACGTAGCGGGCGGTCCGTCGACGTATTCACTTGAGCACGGGAGTGTGAGGCACTTGTCGGTCGCTGCGTGGAGCAGTCGGCACCGGCGTAATCGGACCCACCGAGCTGCACCGTGCGCGCACGGCGAGGCGACGGCTCACGCGAACCGGCGGAATAGTACCTGTTGTCGTAAATCTGATCCATGTGCGCCTTGTGCGGTTGAGGTTTGTTTGCGCTAAGTCATTTAGTTATAGCACGAGAGTCCGCACCGCCTTCGCCAGCCTTTGCTCGACATAAAAAAGGCGCTGAGCCATATGGCCCAGCGCCCAATGGCGGCCATCAGAAGTGGAACGGAGCCGAGTCAACCCCGCCCCCCCGCGAGCACCACTTGTTTAGCGAATGTTGTAGAACGCGGCCTTGCCGGCGTAGCGCGCGCTGCCCTCGAGCTCGTCCTCGATGCGGATGAGCTGGTTGTACTTGGCAATACGGTCGCTACGGCACGGGGCGCCCGACTTGATCTGGCCAGCATTGACGGCCACGACCAGGTCGGCGATCGTGGAATCCTCGGTCTCGCCGGAACGGTGGCTCACGATGCAAGCGTAGCCGGCCTCCTTGGCGGTTTCGATGGCCTCGAGCGACTCGGTGAGCGTGCCGATCTGGTTGACCTTGACCAGGATCGCGTTGGCGGCGCCCAGCTCGATGCCCTTCTTGAGGCGCTCGGTGTTGGTGACGAACAGGTCGTCGCCTACGAGCTGCACCTTGTTGCCAATGCGACGGGTGAGCTCAACCCAGCCGTCCCAGTCCTCCTCGGCCATGCCGTCCTCGATGGAGATGATGGGATAGGTGTCGACAAGCTTCTCCCAGTAATCGACCATCTGGGCGCTCGTGTACTCCACGCCCTCGCCCTTGAGCTCGTACATGCCGGTCTCGGCGTTGTAGAACTCGGTCGAGGCCGGATCCATGGCGTACATGAAGTCGACGCCGGGCTTAAAGCCGGCCTTCTCCACGGCCTTGGTGATGTACTCGAACGGCTCGGCATTGGTCTTGAGGTTAGGCGCAAAGCCGCCCTCGTCGCCCACGCCGCCGCCCAGGCCGGCCTCGTGCAGCACACCCTTGAGGGTGTGATAGACCTCGGCGCACCAACGCAGGCCCTCGGCAAAGCTCGGGGCGCCCACCGGCATGATCATGAACTCCTGGAAGTCAACGTTATTGTCGGCATGCACGCCGCCGTTGAGGATGTTCATCATGGGCGTTGGCAGCAGATGGGCGTTAACGCCGCCCAGGTACTGGTACAGTGACAGGCCCGCCGACTCTGCCGCAGCGCGGGCAACGGCCAGCGATACGCCCAGAATGGCGTTGGCACCGAGCTTGGTTTTGTTGGGTGTACCGTCGGCGGCAATCAGTGCGGCGTCAATGGCACGCTGATCGAAGGCATCGAGGCCCACGACGGCGTTGGCGCACTCGTTGTTGACGTGCTCGACGGCCTGCAAGACGCCCTTGCCCAGGTAGCGGCCCTTGTCGCCGTCGCGCAGCTCGCACGCCTCAAAGGCGCCAGTCGAAGCGCCCGAAGGCACCATCGCGCGGCCGAAGCTGCCGTCCTCGAGCACGACCTCGACCTCGACGGTGGGATTGCCGCGGCTGTCGAGAACCTCACGACCGTAGACGTCCAAAATATCGCTCATGTTGTCTCCCTCTCACTTGGAAACGTAGTTGATGCAAGCGACTGGCCGACCGTGCACCATCGGTGCGCCTCCGTAAGTTAGCCATGTCGCACTTTTTGCATTATGCCCTAAGTTAGCCGAGGGATACAATTGTTTTTCGAAAAATTTAGCGGGAACGATGAGGCATGTCAGCCCGTCGTTCCCGCAGTCTTACTCCTCCGCCTTTGCGGCATCCCAGAGGTCGTTGAGGCCGTGGGTCGAAAGCTCAGCCAGATCTACATGAGCGTTGGCCGCCATCTGCTCCATCGCGGCCCAACGGCGGCGGAACTTTGCCGTGCTGGCACGAAGGGCACTCTCGGCGTCGATTCCCTCCTTGCGCGCAACGTTGACCAGGGCAAAGAGCAGGTCGCCAAACTCCATCTCGCGCTCGGGCGAGCCGGGAGCCTCGGCCTCAAACTCGGCACGCTCCTCGGCGACCTCGTCCCACACGTCCTGGACCGTCTCCCACTCAAAGCCCACGGCCGCTGCCTTGCGCGACACCTTCTGGGCCTGCATCAGCGCCGGCAGATGCGTGGGCACACCGTCGAGCAGGCCCTCGGGCGCAGCCTCGCCCGCCGCCACGGCTTTGTCCTTGGCGGCCTTCTCGGCAAGCTTGACCTCGTCCCAGATCTTGAGTACCTCGTCGGAGTTATCGGCATCCGCATCGCCAAACACGTGCGGATGGCGTCGGATGAGTTTGGCGTCGATATCGCGTGCCACATCGGCCAGCGTAAACTCACCGGCGTCCGCCGCAATCTGCGCATGCAGCACTACCTGCATGAGCACGTCGCCGAGCTCCTCGCGCAGGTGCGCCGCGTCGTCCGCCTCAATGCAATCGAGCGCCTCGTAGGCCTCCTCGATCATGTTCTTGCCGATGCTCTGGTGCGTCTGTTCGCGGTCCCACGGGCAGCCATCGGGCTGACGCAGACGCCAGATGGTCTGCACCAGATGCTGCAGCTCGGCCGACGCGTCGACCAGCGTGGACAGATCGCGCGAGTCCTTGGCATTTTGCTGAGCCATGTGCTGCGCCATGGTTAGTCCTCCTCCATGATCACGTGACGGAACGCACCGCCCTCGTAGATGCCGTAGCTGTGCGTACCGTCCTTGGGAATGCTCACGCTGCCGGGATTGAAGAGCCACAGGCCCGGGTGCGCCTCGCTTGCCTCGTTAACCTTGATGTGCGTGTGGCCGTAGACGAGCGCGGAGCCCTCGGGCAGCGCGGGCGCGTGGTCGACGCTGTTGTGCATGCCGGCGCCAAAGACGTGGCCGTGTGTCAGGAACAGCTCGCGGCCGGTCTCGTCGAACAGCGTGGCGTAGTCGGCCATGACGGGAAAGTCGAGCACCATCTGGTCGACCTCGGCGTCACAGTTGCCGCGCACCGCGATGATGCGGTCGGCCAGGGCGTTGAGCAGCGGAATCACACGCTTGGGGGCGTAGTCGCGCGGCAGGTCGTTGCGCGGACCGTGGTAGAGCAGGTCGCCCAGCAGGACGATGCGGTCGGGCTGCTGGGATTCGATGGCGGTGACCAGGCGCTCGGTCCAGTATGCCGAGCCGTGGATGTCGGAGGCGATGAGGTATTTCATGGAGATCCTTTCGGGAGGGGTTGATGTGGCTGGGCATGGCGTGTCACCGGCCGCGTTACTCAAATCGCAGCGCCGCGGCTTGTGCCGTATGCATCACGCGCTGGAGCGGTACGTTATGCTCGCGGGCGAGACGGGCGCAGTCCTCGTACTCGGGCGCTGCACGCTCGCTGCCGTCGGGCAGAGTCGCCACCTTAACGGATACCTCGCCCCAAGGCGTTGTTACGCGCTCAAAGCGGCGTGGCAGGCAAACGCGCTCCATAACTTGACGGCGGATGCCATTGGTCGTGGTTTCCAAAAAGATAATCGTCTGCAGGCGCTCGATATCCTCGTGGGTACAGATTACCTGCAGCTGCCAGCCGGGGCGGCCTTTCTTGCAATAGAGGGGCAGCCAATGCACCTCGCGCGCACCGGCCTCGCGCAGGCGGTCGGCGGCGTAGGCGAGCACCTCAGGCGACGCGTCGTCGATGTCGCACTCCAGCTTGACGATGGTCTCGGGCGCATCGGTCTCGCGGGACAGCGGAGATTTGCTATCGCATGGCATACGGTCCGGCTCCTTTCCGCACGGGCTCGTTTTGTTCATCCAAACGCTAGCACATCGGACGTGGCACAGGTGTGACTTTCGTCCGTCGTCGCCCTCGCCCCTATCCAAACGTGTACATCAGCCTCCAAACATGTCATTTTTTGTCGGTTTTGGAGGCTGATGTACATGTTTTGGAGCGGGGCCGATGCTGCGTGGCGACCCCCGCACGCGACCCACCTTTCCAGTCGATTTCGGCCCCCGGTGCGCTCGCCGCATCGGGGACTGCACCATTACAATGAAGCGAATTCGCCAAATGCAAAGGAGCCGCTATGCCCATGTGCCCGCTGGTTGATTGCCATACCCACACCTCGTTTTCGGACGGCCATGCCTCGTTTGAGGACAACGTTCGCGCCGCCGCTGCGGCCGGCTGCCGCGTCATGGTCTCGACTGACCATCTCACCCTGCCCGCCAGCATGGACGCCAACTGCGAAGTGCAGGTTACCGAGGGCGACCTGCCGGCACATCGTCTGGCTTTTGAGGATGCTCGCAAGCTTGCCGCGCAGATTGCGCCGGAGCTCAGCTTTATCTATGGCTTTGAATGCGATTGGTACGAGGGCTGCGAGCCTTTGGTTGAGCGCTGGTCCCAGGGCGCCGTCGTACGTCTGGGCAGCGTGCATTGGATTGGCAACCCCGGCGATATTGCGGCCGGTGCCGCGGGTACGGCGGGAACGGAAAACGTCACTCGCCCCGATACACCCGATTCCCTTTGCGGTTGGATCGACGACGACACCAACCTGCACGTTTGGGAAAACCTGGAAGTACACGGCGTGTGGGAGCGCTACGTCGACGACTGGTGCCGTGCTTGCGAAAGCTCACTCAACTTTGACGTGATGGCCCATCCCGACCTGGTCATGCGCTTTTCGAAGGAGAGCTTTGCGCCCGATTTTGACCCGACGCCGTTTTGGGAGCAGATGGCCGAATGCGCCCACGATACGGGTCGTCGCATTGAGGTCTCGACCGCCGCACCGCGCAAGGGCCTCGACGACTATTACCCCTCGACGGGGCTGTTGCGTTGCTTCGCCCACGCCGAGGTACCCATCACCTTTGGCTCGGACGCGCACCGCGCCTGCGATATTTGCTGGAACATCCGCGAGGCTCAAGCCCACGCCTACGACTGCGGCTATCGAACCTTCGATATCCCCCACCCCACCGGAGAATGGGAATCCACGCCCCTCGCCTAGCCATCCCTTCATAAGTTGCGGTGAAATAGGGACTGTTTTGCCTGATGAAGCACTTAAACAGTCCCTATTTCACCGCGACTTCCATGACCCCGTTACACCAACAAAGACTGTCCCAAACGACTAGTCGTTTAAGAACGTCCCCAATGACTAATGGCGGCGGGCGTTGAGTTCGCCGGCCAGCTCGTCGAGGGTGATACCGTAGCGTTCGAGCGTTACGAGCAGATGGTAGACCAGGTCGCCAGCTTCGTAGCGGATGTGGTCGTGGTCGTTGTCCTTGCAGGCCATGATCACCTCGCTCGCCTCCTCGGCAAGCTTCTTGAGCAGCTCATCCTCGACGTCGGTCAACAGACGGGCGGTATAGCTCTCCTGCGGCGATGCGTCGCGACGGCCGTGAATCACCTCGGCCAGTCCCGTCAGCGTCTCGCCGATATTTCCCGGCTGCACGTTAGCTGTTCTGACTCCCATGGTTATTTCCTCTCGTTACTGCAGCGTAAAGTAGGTACCGGTCTCATCGAACCGAGGCTTTGCGCCCTTTTTCTCAAAGAACTCGACGATGACGGCATGGGCCTCATCGAGCCTTTCTTTCTCGGCCTCGAGCCAAAGCGACTGCGCCCCGCAGGCATCAGTCAGGTGCACGCGGCATGGCACGCCCGCGCGGAGGAGCTCGGTGTTGCAGTCGGCGACCTCGAACGGCGTCACGACTTTCATCGCACTCCCCCTTCCACGCGCTTAAAGAAGCAGGTACGGTTGCCGGTATGGCAAGCCGGACCCGGAGAATCGACCTTGACCAGCAGCGTATCGCTATCGCAGTCGGCCCAGAGCTCCTTTACCGCTTGCATGTTGCCACTCGTCGCGCCCTTGTTCCAGAGCTCCTGACGGCTGCGGCTCCAAAACCACGTGGTCCCGGTCTTGAGCGTCAGCCCCACCGATTCCTCGTTCATCCAAGCAACCATAAGCACCTCACCGGTGTCATACTGCTGAACCACACAGGGAATCAGCCCGCGGGCGTCGTATTTGAGCTCGGACGCAGTTGTCACTTGCTCCATTTAAAAATCCAATCTCACGGGAATTCCCTGCGATGCCATATACTCTTTGACTTCGCGAATGCTGAACGTCCCAAAGTGAAAGACGCTGGCTGCCAGCACGGCGTCGGCCTCGCCCTCGATCACACCCTCGGCAAAATGCTCGAGTGTGCCCACGCCGCCGCTCGCGATAACGGGAATCGGCACCGCGCGGGCCACGGCGCGAGTAAGCGCCAGATCGAAGCCGGCCTTGGTACCGTCGCGGTCCATGCTGGTCAGTAGGATTTCGCCGGCGCCACGACGAGCCGCCTCCTCGGCCCACGCCACCGCATCGATACCCGTAGCGTTGCGGCCGCCCGCCGTAAAGACCCCCCACTTATCGGCGCCCGGCTCCCCGGGCAGCCCCACGCGCTTGGCATCGATCGCCACGACCACGGCCTGGCTGCCAAACGCCGCGGCGGCCTGGCTGATCAACGACGGATCGCGCACGGCGGCAGAGTTGAGCGACACCTTGTCAGCACCGGCGGCAACCATGGTGCGCATGCCCGCCAGGTCGCGAAAGCCGCCGCCCACGGTATAGGGAATGGCCAGCTCCTCGGCCGCATGCGCCGCCATCTCGATAGTCGTCGCACGGTTATCGCTCGTCGCGGTAATGTCCAAAAATACGACCTCGTCCGCACCCTCGCGGTCGTAGGCGCGGGCCAGCTCCACCGGATCGCCGGCATCGCGCAAGCTCACAAAGTTGACGCCCTTGACCACACGGCCGTCCTTGACGTCCAGGCAGGGAATTACGCGCTTGGTAAGCATGGGCTACTCCTCCCCTCGAGCGGCGGCCAGCGCCTGGGCCAGCGTAAAGTTGCCCTCGTAGAGCGCACGACCGGTAATGGCGCCTTCAATCGCGCCCTCACCCACCGCGGCCAGCGCGCGGATGTCGTCGAGCGTCGAGATACCGCCCGACGCCACGACGGGAAAGCCCGCGACCTGCGCCACATGGCGATACGCCGCCACATCGATGCCCGTCTGCATGCCATCACGCGCGATGTCGGTATACACCAGATGCTTAAAGCCCAGCTCGGTAAGCTGCGCCACGGCATCGTCGAGTGCCACGCCCGCGCCGTCGCGCCAGCCGTTCACCTTAACCTGGCCGTCGCGCGCGGCAATGTCGGCGACCAACAGCTCGCCAAAGCCCTGGGCTGCCACCTCAGCAAAACCCGGCTCGGTCACGAGCACGGTGCCCAGCGCAATGCGGCGAGCACCATAGCCCGCCAGCTCATCGATGCGCGCGAGTGAGCGAACGCCGCCGCCCACGTCCACGGACAGACCGCCGACGCCGCAGATGGCCTTAATCGCCGCCGAGTTGGCAGCGCATGTGTCCTCGTCCTCACCAAAGGCAGCGGACAGGTCGACGACATGCACCCAGCTTGCGCCCTGCTCGGCAAACGAGCGGGCGACGGCCACGGGGTCATCGGAATATACCTTGCAGCGGTTGCGGTCACCGCGCTCCAGGCGCACAACCTTGCCGCCGATCAGATCGATTGCGGGAAACAGGATCATCGGCCAACCTCCTCGACGATGCTCACGAAGTTCTTAAGAATACGCTGACCCAGCGCGGAGGATTTCTCGGGATGGAACTGGCAGCCCCACACGTTACCGTGGCGCACGATGCACGGGAAGCTCCGTGTATAGTGCGTGCGTGCCAACACATCGGCGGCATCGACGTCGTCGGCCACCGCGTAGCTGTGAGTGAAATACATGTTGGCGCCCTCGGCAAAACCGGCAAGCAACGAATCGGCCGCACCGGCGGGCGTCATGTGCACCTGGTCCCAGCCCACGTGCGGGACCTTCAGACGGCTCGACTCCAGGTGCGTGCACGAGCCACGCATGATGCCCAGGCCATCGACCCAGGGACCACCGGCCTGCTCGGAGGCATCGTCGTCCGCGTCCGCACCCTCGTCCGCAGGCACGCCCTCGTTGCCGCGCTCAAAAAATAGCTGGAGGCCCAGGCAGATGCCGAGAAGCGGAGTTCCGGCGGCAACGGCATCGAGCACGGCCACCTCCTCGCCGCTCTGGCGCATAAAGGCGATCGCGTCATAGAACGCGCCCACGCCCGGGATGACCAGGCCGTCGGCGTTGCGGATCTGCTCCGGATCGTCCGACGTGCAGGCGGCGGCACCGGCGCGCGCAAGCCCGCGCACGACGCTCGACAAGTTGCCCTTGTGGTAGTCGACCACCACAATCTTCGGTTCGCCCACGCGACCCTCCACTTCTCATCATCCAAAACCACCGCAAAGGGGACAGGCACCTTCGTGGTGGTTTTACCCTTGTGACGGTTACAGCGAGCCCTTGGTGCTGGGGATGCCCTGCACGCGGGGATCGAGCTCGCAGGCGTGGCGCATCGTGCGACCCACGGCCTTAAAGGCGGCCTCGATAATGTGATGCGAGTTGCCGCCCGCCAGTTCGCGCACGTGCAGCGTGAGCTTGGCATCGCGTGCGAAGGCATAGAAGAACTCGACGGCCAGCTCAGTATCGAAGCTGCCCACGCGCTCGGTCGGCACGGGCAGCTCGCAATAGGCCTGGCCGCGACCCGAAATGTCCACGGCGGCCATCACGAGCGTCTCGTCCATGGCGATCACCGCGTCGGCAAAGCGCGTAATACCCGCCTTGTCGCCCAGCGCCTGGCAAAACGCCTCGCCCAGCACAATGCCCGTGTCCTCGACGGTGTGGTGTGCGTCGACCTCCACATCGCCTACTGCATGCACCGTCAAATCGAACAGGCCATGGCGGCCAAAGGCGTTGAGCATGTGGTCGAAAAACGGCACGCCGGTCGAGATATCGCACACGCCAGATCCGTCCAGGTCGAGCTTGACGACAATGTCGGTCTCGCCCGTCTTGCGGGTTACCTCGGCATAGCGGTCCATCTACATCTCCTCCTTCACCAGCGCGGCAAACGCAGCCAGCACCTCGTCGTTTTCCTGTGGGGTGCCCACGGTAATGCGCAGGCAGTCCGCGAGCCCCGGCGCGTAGCTAAAGTCGCGCACCAAAATCGAATACTCGTCGCGCAGGCGCTCACGCACGCGCGTGGCATGCGGCGTGCGCACGAGCACAAAGTTTGCCGCACTCGGCCATGCCTCCACAGGCAGGCCCTCGGCAGCCATCGCGCGCAGGGCGCACAGCTCGCGCTCGCGCTCGGATGCGACCTGCGCCACCACGGGCGTGTACGCATCGCGGGCACGCACGCAGGCAAGCGCGGTTGCCTGGCTCAGCACGTTGACCGAATAGATCTGGCGAATCGCCGCGAACACGTCGATGACCTCGGGTGCCGCGATCACATAACCCAGACGCGCGCCGGCGGCGCCAAACGCCTTGGACAGCGTATGCAGAATCACCAGGTTGGGATGCTCGGCGATAAGGCCTTGCGCCGTGGTGGTCGCGCCAAACGAATCGTCGGCAAACTCAACGTAGGCCTCGTCGACCATTACCATGCCGGGGCACGCATCGCACAGGGCCGCGACAAAGTCGAGCGAAGCCACGTCGCCCGTGGGATTGTTGGGCGAGGTCACGATTGCCAGGTTGCACTCGGACGCCGCCGCAAGCACAGCTGCCTGGTCGAGCTCAAAGGTCGCGGGGTCGCGCCACACGTCGCGCACCTCGGTCTGGCAGAGCGACGCAAAGAAGGCATACTCGCTAAAGCACGGCGGGCAGTTGAGCAGGGTCCGTCCCGCGCCGCCAAACGCCAGCAAGTAGTTATAGAGCAGCTCGTCGCCGCCGTTGCCCACGCAGATATTCTCGCGCGTCACGCCATGCCAAGCGGCGAGCTCGTCGCGCAGGTCGTTGGACATGGGATCGGGGTAGCGGTTGAGCGGTGTAGCGGCCAGGGCGGCGTCGACCGCCTCGCGCACGCCAGCCGGCACGGGATAGGTGTTCTCGTTGGCCGAAAGGTTGATGCGCGTGGGCGTAAAGTTAGGATCGTAGGGCTCAATACCGGCCAGGTAAGGCTGGACGAGCTCCTTCATGCGGGGCGTCAGCTCGGCCATATTAGGCCTCCTTGCCAGTCGTGCCAACGCCATCCGCGCCCGCAGCCGCCAGGTCAACGCCCTCGGCAACCGTCGCCACGGCGTCGCCCGGCCAGGCAACCTTGGTCAGGTCGGCCGCGGCGAGCGACTCGGCGCTCACGGCATCCTCGCCCTGCTCCAACACGCGGCGACGCAGTGCGGCAGAAAGCGCGTGTGCCCACAGGCCCTCGGCCTCGGCCAGGCGCTGCGTAGCGGGAGCATCGGAGAGCAGGCCCTCGGGCGTATAGCAAATGACGCTCGAGCGCTTGACGAACTCCTCCACCGAAAGCGGGTTGGAGAACATGGCCGTGCCGCCGGTCGGTAGCGTGTGATTGGGGCCGGCAACGTAATCGCCGAGTGGCTCGGAGCTCCAAGCGCCCACAAAGATGGCGCCGGCGTTGCGAATACCGCCAAGCAGGCCCATCGCATCCTTGCAGTGCAGCTCCAGGTGCTCGGGCGCCACGGTGTTCACCGCCTCGACGGCGGCAGCCATGTCGGCGGCCACCACGATGGTGCCTTCATTGTCGAGCGAGGCACGCGTGATCTCGGCACGCGGCGACTGCGCTACCAGAATATCGATACCCGCCTCGACCTCACGCGCAAACTGCTCGTCGCAGGTCACCAGATAGCAGGCTGCCAGCGGGTCGTGCTCGGCCTGGGCCATCAGATCGGCCGCAACCACCATAGGCTTGGCCGTGGCGTCGGCCAGCACGCAGACCTCGGAGGGACCGGCGACCATATCGATACCCACATCACCCGAGACAATCTGCTTGGCGGCGGCGACAAAGGCGTTGCCCGGACCGGTGATTTTGTCGACGCGCGGAATGGTCTCAGTACCGTATGCCAGCGCGGCCACGGCCTGAGCGCCGCCCACCATATAGATCTCGTCCACACCGCCGAGCTTTGCCGCAGCGAGCGTGTAGGGGCTGATCAGGCCGTCCCTTTGCGGCGGGGTCACCATGACCACGCGCTTGACGCCGGCAACCTTGGCGGGAATGGCGTTCATGAGCACCGTGGAGGGATACTGCGCGCGGCCGCCCGGCACATAGATGCCGGCCGCAGCAAGCGGGGTCACCTTAACGCCGAGCATCGTGCCGTCCGGGCGCGTGGTAAACCAGCTCTGCTCGACCTCACGCTGGTGGAACTCGCGAATCTGGCGTGCAGCCTTTTCGAGCGCCGCGACAAAGGCCGGATCGAGGCCTTCGAGCGCGGCATCGATCTGCTCCTGCGGCAGGCGAAAACTCTGCAGCTCAACACCGTCAAAACGCCGACAGTAATCGCGCACCGCGGCATCGCCGTTGGCGCGCACGTTTGCCACGATATCGTGGGCGGCGTCGACGATGTTTTGCGGCAACACGCCCTTGCGGTTGAGCTGGTTGGTAACGAGGCGCTCACCAGGAGCAAGCTTGATGGTCTTCATATCGGTATCCCCTATCGGTCGAAGTTGCGTTTGAAAAACGAGAGGCCGGGCGGCGGCACCAATCGGTCCGCGGCCCGGATATGGGGGCGCCCGTGCGCGCTCGCGCTATTGTGCCGAGCCCGCGACGGGCTCAAAATGCTTGTCCTTCACGGCAGCCGCCAGGCGATCGGCCAGGTTGCGAACGCGCGGATCCAGGCGCGCGGCACCTGGGTTGACGAAGAAGCGGGCCGTGCAGTCCATGATGCGGCCGGTGATGACCAAATCGTTGTCGCGCAGGGTGGCGCCCGTGGCGGTGATGTCCACGATGCGATCGGTCATGCCGACGATGGGGCCCAACTCAATATTGCCGTGCAGCGAGACGATATCGGCATTCACGCCGCGCTCGGCATACCAGGCACTCGCGATGCGCGGGTATTTGGTGGCCACGCGAAGCGACCCGCGACGGGCATAGTTGCGCTCGGCCTGACCGGCGCGCCATGCGGGCTCCGCCTCAATGAAAGTGCACAGGCCGTAGCCCAGATCGACCAGCTGCAGCAGGTTGAGGTCGGCCTCGATAAGCGAGTCCCAGCCGCAGATGCCGCAGTCGGCGCCGCCGCAGCCCACAAAGGCGGGCGCGTCGCTGGGGCGCACGATGACAAACTCGATATCTCCGACCGTGCCCTCGCCAGCACGCGTGTCGCGGCCGCGCACGATCAGGTGACGGCCGGGATCGCGCAGCTCAGAGACGTCTAAGCCTGCAGCCTCGAGCACGTCGAGCGTGTCGGCCTTGAGCGAGCCCTTGGGCACGGCGATGCGCAGCGGACCCTCGGCGCCACGGCCCGCGGCGTGATCACCATCGGAAGCGGCGTCCTCGGCCGAGGTACGCGCGGCCTCCAGACGCTCGAGCGAAAAGGCGAAGCCCGCCGCCGGTACCTCGATGCCGTCGCCAAATGCACCGGTAAAGATGGAGTCGTAGCGTCCGCCCGAGCCCACCGGATCGGGCAGGCCGCCGGCATAGGCCTTAAAGACCAGGCCCGTGTAGTAATCGAAAGAGTTCATGATGGAGAAGTCGAACGACAGCACCTGGGCGTCCTCGGGAGCCAGGCGCTCGACCAGGGCGCGCAGCTCGCGCGTGAGCAGCGCGACAATGCCCGCCGCCGCCAGCAGCGCGTCGACGCGGTCGAGCACCTCGGCACCACCGTGCAGACGCGGTAACTCGCTAATGGCGGCCTTGACGGCCTCGGACTCGGCACTTGCCGCCACACGGGCATCGAGGCCCACGAAGTCGTTGGCGTGCACGCAGCGCAGGGCCTCGGCGGCCAGCTCGCGATCCTCGCATACCGCGAGCAATTCCTTAAAAGGACGCACGCTACCTGCGATAATGCGCGCATCGGGCAGTGCGAGCTTACGCACAGCCTCGGCCACGAGCGAGACAATCTCAACATCGCCCGCGGTATCGCCCGCACCGATAAGCTCAAAGCCCAGCTGTGTAAACTGGCGCGAGCCGCCGGCATTGCGCTGGCACTCGCGAACCACCGGCGCCTCGTAGCGAAGGCGCAGGGGCAGATCGGCCGCGCGCATGCGGGTCGAAACCAAGCGCACGATCGGCAGCGTGTTGTCGGGACGGACCACCAGCAGGCGACCGTCATCATCAAAGAGCTTAAACGGCGTGTCCGCGATGCGGCCGCCTTCCTCGAGCGACCCCTTGTCCTCGAGCAGCGGCGTTTCGACCGGAAGGTAACGATGCTCCCTAAAGCAGCCCTTCACCGTCAGCGCAATCTCCTCGCGCGCCTGAGCCTCCTCGGGCAATATGTCCCGGAATCCCCACGGTGTGGCCGTCATCTGGTGAGCCTCCTCATGCTGCGTTTCATATAGAACAGAAGACCGGCATAGCTCCGCCGGTCTTCTGGGTACTTTAGCATACTAGAGTGCTTGCGGGGAAAATCCGTCGCAGCCGCTCACGCCGTATTCATTTGGAAACATAGGGCAGATTGCCGCAACCCAACCCCACCTAGGCGCCAATCGCACGACGATACTCTGCCATTACCTGCGCATCGGCCGCCGCAGGATTGGCAAAATAGCGCCAGTCATAGGTCTCGGCCGAAACAACTCCGCGATAACCGCGCGCCACCAGCCTGTCCAGGTCGGCGCGCATATCGCGGTCGCCGTCACCCCAGGCAAGATGCGTCGTGCCGTCTGCCGCAACATCGACAAAATGCACGTGGGCGACATCATCGCCAAGCAGATCGAAATAATCGTCGATGGTATCCCCCGCCACCGCCATAGCGCCCAAATCCAGACACGCCTTAAGTGCCGGATGATCAACCGCTTCGATCATGCGCTTCGTATCGGCTGCCGAGTTCACGATCATCGACTCAACCGGCTGTAGGGCCTCGAGCACCAGTCGCACGCCGCGCTCTCCCGCATGCTCGGCAATCGCACGCAGCATCGAGGCGCTGCGACCCCACGCGTCCTCGATTGGCTCGTTCAAAAATGCCCAGCCACTCGAGACCATGACCTGCTCGGCTCCAAGTTCCGCCGCAATATCCACAACGTTCTTAAAGTACGCGAGTGTGCGGGCACGTGCCTCATTCCCGCGCGCCGCGATATTCCACGGCTTGGGGTTGTTCTGTTCGGGACAAAGCCCCACAATCCGAATCCCATACCGCTGTGACAGCTCCCGCACCTGCTCGAGCGAATCGCATCCATGGCAATCGACATACAGATGCATCGCCCCGGTCCAAAGCTCGCAACACGTATAGCCCGAGGCCGCTGCCGAAGAAAAGAATTCCTCGAGGTCAAAATAACGATGGCTGATATTCATGACGGCAAGCAGGGGGTAGCTCATAATTACTCTCCAACCTAAACGAGGCCCCGTTCCATATAGGAGCGGGGCCCAATTACACAAACGTTATTTGCTCTTAGTAGTCGAACTGGTGATAGTAGCGACGATACTTGAGGTTGTGCTTGGTGACC